>ENA-OPBX01000884-OPBX01000884.1-human-gut-metagenome-genome-assembly--contig:-NODE-884-length-18204-cov-3.251198_pt1 | contig 18204 bp, 10 predicted proteins | sample MGYA00241075_ERZ501466 | MGnify/ENA primary metagenome ERZ501466 (study PRJEB25962, sample SAMEA2042633) | human gut metagenome | biome: human gut; feature: human-associated habitat; material: faeces...
GGGCCACTTTTGCAATCACTGTCCCTGGAGGTTGCATAACTTCTGATACAGTAATCTTATCACCATAAATAATTGTAGTCGTTCCTTTTTCACTAGGAGACGGTACATTGACCCATTCTCCCGGAGTTATATAATCATATTGATACAAATAATAATTGAGCTGAATTCCTGTACTTGCTATTACAATTTTTTCACCTGTCGGAATCCATCCTTCCCTGCTATCCACATCCAGATGGTCCACAGCAGCAAGTATCGAACACTTTTGACTACTACGCACTTGATACGGTCCATCCATATCCATAATACTCAATGCACTTTCTTTCCCCAAAATACATTTTGGTGTCGATATTCCATATTTCAGCATGCTTCCACCTTGCGGAAAAACGGTAGCCCCATATTTCACCTCTATAATATCAATAACACATCCTTTCACCTCAAGTATTGATTTTTCAGATTGTGAGGCAACTCTCATTATAAATAGAAAGATTAACAAAAAAAAGAGTATAGTCTTCTTCATCCATTGTCCATTCGTTTTGTTTTCATTGCCATATTGCTTACTTCGGGAAAGTAAGATCTCCATGACATCAATAAGAGAAAGATTACAAACTCTAAAATTCATAACTGTATACATATTTTGAACTCAAATTGTCTTTTTCGCAAATTTTGTAAGTAGAAATCCTGTAAGGAATATGACAACCGTTCCAAAAACAATTGTAAGGTATGTATGCAATGAACTACGAAAACAATAGAAAGGTGAACCTTCATTAATTAAGGGAGACAGACTCATCCATGCAATAACCAATAAACCCAATATAACTGCTACAACAGCATGCACACGTTTAACATTTCGACAAACCACCCCCAGCAGGAACAAGCCAAGCATTCCACCACTAAAAATCGATGCCAATTTCCACCAAGCATCCAAGATTCCGTCAATATGCATCATCATTAAGCCCATAACGACCCCCAACATGCCCACCAAGAACGATGCAACATATAATACTTGCATGCTTTTCCTCTCAGATAGTTCCTTTGAAGAAAGCCGTTTAACAAAATCTGTCAAAACAATCGTTGCCGAAGAGTTGATGCTCGTGGCAACAGTGGACATACCAGCTGAAAATAAAGAAGCAATGATAAGTCCAGTAAGTCCTGTGGGAAGTCCATGAACAATAAACCATGGAAAGACCTGATCAGACGGGGTTCCTGTAGGTAACAGTTCAGGTTGAGCTACATAGTATGAGAATAATGCTGTTCCGATATAGACGAACACAAGAGATACCGGAATGTAGAGTAAACCACCCAACAAAGTCGATTTCACAGCTTCTGCTGTTGAACGAGTCGTCATATAACGCTGTACATAGTTTTGATCTATACCATAATTCTGCATATTGACAAACAATCCATATATCAGTACTACCCAAAATGTCGGCTCAGCAAGATTTGCACCGAAACTCCCAAGGCTAAACTTATCGTGTTCCAAAGCTATATCAAAGAGTTGTCCTGGTCCTTCAGGCATAGTAAAGGTAAGTAACAATGCACACACCACAGCTCCTACAATAAGTATAATTCCCTGTATAGCATCTGTCCAGACCACAGCAGCAATGCCGCCAAGTAAAGTATATATAAGTGTAGCTATACCTGTGCAGAATATTATAGTCTGAATGTCCCACCCAAACATGGTATTCAATGGCAAAGCCAGTAACAACAGTATCGATCCTATGCGTGCAAGTTGCGTCAATAGATAACAAACGGCTACATAACAACGTGCCCAATAGCCAAAACGCATTTCGAGATAATGATAGGCAGATACACTATTTATCCCTCTGTACAGAGGAATAAATACCTTTGCAGCAAGCCATGTAGCAATTGGTATCGAAAGACTAAACACAAACGGATTCCAATTCCCTTTGTAGGCATCTCCTGGCAATCCTAAGAAACTAATGCTACTGACAAACGTTGCAAATATTGACATGCCTACAACCCATGTAGGCAATGTTCCTTCTGCTGAAGTGAATGCCGCAGCCCCTTTGCGACTGCGGAAATAAAACGAACATCCAAAAAGAACAACTCCACTCACAAAAACAAAAAAAACGAGATAATCAAGCAAGGTTATATCCATTTTATATAATATTAAATGATTCAATGATATATTTCATATTCTCTACATCCAATATCCAACAAATGATATTGAATATAGCTACGCCTTTTTGATAAAAGTTCTAAACATTTAAGTTCCTAAAGCACAGAAATTAAAACAATAATAAATTCCACTTATTTTTCTCCAGGATGTGGAAAGCCAGGAAATGGATTAGGTTTATTCCTATATTTTTTGACTTCATCTGCCGTCATAAGTTCCAAATGCTCTCCCTTTAACAAATAAAGTCTTCCAACTTCATTTCCAACTAATAAATTGCGTTGTGTTCCTCCTCCCAGTTTGGTTCCCACAGCTCCACTTTCATGCGATCCACCGGGTTGCACTAACCCTGTAACCGGATGTTTAAATGGAGAAGGATGAGCAAAAACAGGGTACGATGAACTACCTACATTCTTCATAAACAAAGGAGTTCCCATCGTTTTCTTTCCCAAAATAGGCAAAGGATAGCCTGTCTCCATATTAGGAATTGCCGAACGCCTCCCAGTACCAATAATTAAATCAAGCAGCCTATCTCCGTCATAATCGAAGAAATTTATGTTACACCGTCCTGTACCACCTGCAGGCTCAGCACTCGTTAATATAGAACTCCCGTTCTCCAGTTTCAACTCACCACCATCTTCCAAATGGAAGTTATCTATTTTCCAATACAAGTGAAATAAATCATTGTCATCAACTATAGCCAACGCCATACGATTACCAAACTTTGCCACAGCCGCCCTTGAACGCCACATTCCATGCAATTCAAGCCCTTCACAGAAAAAAGGCTGAGGGGCATCAAGCTTTGGTTCCGTTCGTGTTCCTTTATTTACATACAGAGTATATTTTCCAGTGATATCACCCATAATAATGTCCGGCAATCCATCGCCAGTCCAATCAACAACAGTAGGGGAAAGATACCCCCAACGTGACTCCGGAGTACCTTGCACACTACCTGAATATCCTGCCTGAATATGAATATCCTTACCATCCGCCTGTACTCTTCCTTTGGGTATAAAACGCGGATTATTATTGTTACCTATATTTTTAAAGAAAAGTACATGTCCATCTGAATTGCCGACAATAATATCTTCAATCCCGTCTCCATCCCAGTCTATCACACTTGGAACCGGCAATGTGCCACAATAAAGATCTGCATCTACTTGCAAAACAGGTGAAGGTTGGCTGAAAACAGGGTGACCATCCAAAGTAAACTCACCGGAGTATTTATAAAAATAGACTGCACCTTCACCTCCAGCAATGATATTTGTTGTTCCACTTTTAACATCCACATAAGAACATACAGAAGCTGATATACTGGGATGCTGTAACAATATATTATCAGAGCCTACTACATAATGGCGAGGAGACAAAGTATCCTGCGAAAGTTCCGGACGTGAATAGTATGTAAAATTTCCCAATCTTGACCCACATATCAATTCCTGCATATCATTTTTTCTAAGTGTCACCATCGCAATATTCATCATCCCCCAACGGGTTTCTTTTCGGCTATGGGTAACCATTTGTTTGACAGAAGGGGTTCCGGACAATAATCTAGGATAGCGTATATTACACAAATAGGTATAATGAAGTGGGGTCGTAGAAACACCCGCTTCATCATAAGGTCTCCACTCTTTACTCGAAGGATTTTGGTTGGCATATTTTGCCGGGATACTATGCCCCACCAGCTCTAAGAATAAATCTACACTCTGATCTTTATTTATACGTGCAGCTATACTTTGAGGAAGAGAAGCCAATTCAGGCAACTCAATACCTCCGATTCTATCAAACGACTGTTTCTTAAGATTAAATACTGTATGGATTACAGAATCTTTTTTCAACCACAAAGCATGGACATTATGGTCATCAGTTTGAAATATTGTGCCTTTCAACTTGAAAGGAGAAGCTATTTTATGAGGCTTATCAAATATAGGAACACCATTTTCTGTATTCCTCAACCATTTATAAAGATAAAGTTCAGTTGTTTTCCCTGTTCCGGCAATAAAAAGATCAGGACAATCACCATTATAAACAAATGCACTGCCCAATACCATATGACGCAAATGAGGAAGAGAAAGAGGGCCTATCCCGTCAGGAGCCATTGACTTTAATGGTATCAGATCTTGATCATTTTGCGCAATCCCTAGAAATGAAAAAGATAAAAAGAAAATTATGGATAAAAAGAATGTTTTCATAGGTATTTATTTTTTTGTTTTTAAACACTTTCTAAATGATTTAAAACGATGAAATGTCAAATAGTTGGCATCATGTTGCCGCTTAGGCAAACCATTCTTATCATCAAACGCTGTACGAGAAACAGCAATAATATCATTTCCTTCAATAAGCCAGTCAATATACTGGAAACCATGAAAATGAGGATCGTCGTGACTGATAAGTGTATCTCGTACCTGCCAATCCCGCAAATCGGATGAGGAGACCAATACTAACCTGTTACGTAACAAGCCACAGTGTTCCTTTCCCAAATCTTGCTTAAACACATGGTTGGTAATGGCCCAATAGAGATTGGAAACAGAATCAAATCTTATTACGAATTTCTTAGAAGCTCCCGGTAAATCAATAATATCCATCTGAGGATCAAAATAGGCTTGCTTACCATCATCGCTAATCCTGACCATGGCCGCTTTTCCATCAAAATTGCGTTCTTCAATCCTTAATATATCTACCACGTTTCCTTCACGAGTAACAACAGCATTTCCTTCAAGCCAACCATTGAACGTCCGATCAGTACCAAGCCAAGTAGAATCGTAAGGCAATGCTTCTGAACGTGTCCAGGCTGCAGAATCTAAAAGGTTGGCATTGATTGGAGCTGACATCATAAATGCCCTAAAATACCGTTTGCCTTTAGGAAGGTTATCTTCCATCGCACGCCAGATTCTACCTTTTGCATAAGCTACCGGTACAGAAGCAGAATGATAACTTTTAGACTCTCCACTTAACAATCCATGCTTCGAGTCAATGGGGGTAGTCCAATTACGACCTCCGTCGTCCGAACGTAGAATAACCATATGATTAAAACCTCCTTTAGTACCCATCAGGTATAAAACAGAGTCATGAACAAAAAGAGAATAGAAACCTACTTCAGGGATTTCTGAAAGTACTTCCCATGTTTTACCTTTATTTGTGGAACGATAAAGACGCACAAATCCTGTCTTACCACTGAAACGCGCTCTGCATCCTGCTATATAATCACCATTCGGTAAAACGGCCAGTGCCGGATCTGTTACAAAATTCCGATCCGAATTATCAGAATTATAAATAACCGTACCTGGTACTGTAGGCAAATCGACTCGTTCAATTTGTGGCGCAAACAACAACGAACTGTTTCCATTCATATCGGGCACAGTAACCCATCTGTTATCTAATTCGTAACTATAAAGATAAAACTTTTGATTTCCTGATAAAAAGAACTCATTCAATGATTTCCATTTCTTATTAATCACAGGAGTCGTAGCAGCCAAATAAACCGTAACAGGATATTCACTCTTTATTTTTATCGCAGATTGACAATGCCTAAATCGGCGAACAAACATTTTTCCCTGAAGATGTTGATTTATCCCCTCATCAAACTTAAATAATTTAGATTTCAAGAACAATTCCGTTTGAGGAGTTACCATAGAAATATCCGTCATATTTCCCTTCACAAACACTTTCTGTGCCGAAACGTATTGACCAGCGAATAGACAACACAAAGCAATAAATAGTATTTTTCTTCTCATTATTCCAAACTGTTTAAAATATTTCTATAACTTCATTATCAGTACGAAATGGCAATACTGGTAGTCCATTGGAACAAAAGAGGTTACCTACCGCATCATTAGAGAAGCTATATCGCACAGCAACAGGGTGTTTTACTGTAGTCGACGTAACTACTAGTGTATTAGTTTTCTTATCTATCTTACCTTTAGCGGGAACAAATTTCATATCTTCTCCTGCAATCTCCAGAGCAAACGGTTCTTTTCCTTTACAAACGATTCCAGCATCGGCATTATCAAACCATATCCGTATTCTGGAGTTCTCCCTCTCCATTTTTAGAAAAGAAGGATGTCGATAGGCAGCAGTTTTTTTATTATACTTCTCCCCAAGAGCCCAATGTGCCAAACGTTCGCCCACAGGACGTTTGTATTTGGGATGTATATCTCTAATATTGTCAACATAATCAGGTATAGCAACCATACCTACATTAGGCAGTTTAGACACTTCGTATTGTTGCTCTCTAACCTGTGCAGCAGCTCGGGAAGCAAATTTATAACGAGCATATGGGGCTATTTGTACATAATAAAAGGGGAGTTCATCATCTGAAAATCCCTGGCGCCAAGCTTTTATCATGGACGTGAACATACTCGCATAATAATTACCATTGGCAAGATTAGCTTCGCCCTGATACCAGATAATACCAGCAAGCCGTATAGGCATTAAAGGATGTATCATAGCGTTATAGGTAGTGGACGGAGAAATATCCCAACCAGTACTTGTACTAAGAGTTTGCAATGCTTTGGCAAATTCAGGATGCTCTTCCATAGTTTCATGAGGCATCCACGTTTCTATATTTGTTCCTCCCCAAGAAGAATTAATCAGTCCAATAGGACTATCTAATTCCTGGTTGAGCTTTTTCCCAAAGAAATAACCTACAGCAGAAAACAATTTTAATGTTTCCCGGGAACATACCATCCAGCGGCCACGACAATCATCTTGAGGAAATAGGGACGTTTGTTTCTCTACAGTAAAAAAACGTATCTCAGAGTTATTGGCATGTGGTAATTCATCTTTGACATCCTGAATACCTTTAGCGGAATTCCATTCCATATTAGACTGACCACTGCATAACCATACCTCACCAATAAGTACATCTTTAATAATCAAATCTCTATCCTTTATCTTTACTTCTATTTGATAGTTTTTTTTTGAGGTTGGGGGAGTTTGCAGTTCTACCTCAAAACGCGCTCTATTATCAGCTTTTACAATAATAGTATCTTGTCCCCATGAAGGGATGATACGTACTGTTGTACGAGGATTGGTCCAGCCCCAAAATTTCACTTTTGAATTTTGTTGTAATACCATATGGTCACTAAAAATAGAAGGTAATGACAAAGGAGGTATGGACTGCGCATATGCCTGGCTACAAAATAGCCAGGCAAATATGATAGTATATAAATAATTTCTCATCATTTGTATATCTTAATCCCACAATTCCAGTTTCATTTCAGTATTACGGTAAATTAGCGTATCAGCCATTACATAGCGTATTCCGCTGGCAGCGTCAGTATACTCATAATTTAAATAGAACTGCTTTTTCTCCCGATCATATTTAGAAGCACCAAGATCTTTGATGCCTGTGATTTGAGAGCTTCCCGGAATCAGATTGTCTGAAATAGATACACTATTGTCTTCATTAACATGCAAAATCATTGAATATTTAGAAGTTCCAGATAGAAATTCTGCAATACCATCTGTTGTCAAACTTGAAGCGTTGATAGTACCTAAGTTCCACACCAAATTCTTAATATACATATCCTCTTCATGATCTCCTACATACTTTAAGGTTTCAATCAAATTCCCTGAATTATCATACGCGCTCCGTTGTCCACGATGATAGTACACACCATGAAACTCACTAATATACTTAATGACTATTATAGTATAATCTTTAGCTTCAATACCAGCCTCAACATCCCCTTTTAAAATCTGATCAGTAGAACTTTCAGTAATTCGGATTGGTAAAGCATAGGTGTTTTCAACAGCTAACGGATCCGTCAGAAACTTTTCTTTATTCAAAGTCAATTTGATTGTTCCCAAAAATTTTCCTTTAGGAATAATAATTGTATGATTATCACTTAATGAATAATAGTCTTCCGGCAATAGCTTAAACTGATTATTTCCTACATAATCAACATTTTGCAGCATTTCCGGTTCTATTTGAAAAGTTACTCTCTCATCAATTTTATTTTCACGTTTTCCTCCTAATACTACGCCTATTTCAATAGACGGATCATCAGAAAAGACTGTCCGTATAGGTCTTTGATACGCAAAATAAGTAGTAGAATAGTCATAATCCTCAATAAAATCTTCATACTTCTGACAAGAAGTTAAAGACAAGATTACTGTTAATAAAAAAATCAATTTAGCTTTCATATTATCATTTGATTTTAGTCTTTAAAATATAAAAAGGAAAATAATCATTTTTACCATCCTTTATTTTGCAAAATTAATCCGTTGGTACTATTTACTTCAGCTTCAGGAATAGGACCATAATACATATAATCTTGATAATTTCTCGTTTCGACTACCTTATCAAATTCATATGTAAACGTATCACCCACTTTTTGAATTGTAACGCCCTTTACAGGTGTATTTATAACCTCTAGCGGAAGCATCCAGCGTCTTATATCAAAAAATCTATGATTCTCAAAACATAGTTCAATGCGGCGTTCGTTCTGAACTAACTGACGAAATTCATCTTTTCCAGCTGCTGCCACCTCTCCTACATAGGGATCTTTAGAATTTATTCCAGCTCTTTTACGCAATTCTTTTAGCATCGTTTCTGCAGTCTTACCCCAACCAAGCGGATCAGCTTTAGGCCCCCAAGCCTCGTTGGCAGCTTCCGCATAATTCAGCCATAGTTCTCCTTTACGGAAAATACAATAGTGATGCTTGGCTCTAGTAACAGTTTCTCCTGGAACAAGAGAAACATTTTCACTTATCGTCTTACGCAAATAATAACCCGTACGCGTAGCCTTTTCTTTATTACTTTCCGTATCCAGCCCTCCTTCAAAAGTTTCAACCTTTGTTTTGGAGAAAGTAGCACCATTGTACAAGATTGCCAGATCAAAACGTGGATCACGATCAATATAAGGATCCTCAGGCTTATATCCACTATGTTCAACATCGGTAATAGGGTAACCGTTTTTCATAGGAAAAGCATCCACCAGTTGTTGTGACGGGTTAGTACGTCCCCAACCATATAATTGGGGAATAAAATTATTTTGCTCAGGAGTATTGATATCTTCCTGATAATTACGCCACAAGATTTCGGCATGATCAGGTTTCTCAAAGAAATCGGCTTTCATTGCCGGTAATGAAGTGCCACTGAGTTGAATAGCTTCCATAGCATATTGAGCAGCTGTTTCCCATAATTTTATTTTTTCAGTTTCACTTTTTTCTATGGTATATAATGGACTCGCCGCATAAAGTGCCACGCGTGATTTTAAACACATTGCTGCAATCGCAGTAGCACGGCCTTCCTTTGTCGGTCCCAACTCTGCATTATTTACATCGTCATATTTTTTAGGAAGATATAATAAACTATTGTCAATATCATCGTATATTTGCTTTACACAATCATCAAATGAATTACGAGCTTGCTTGATATTTTCACCTTGCGGTAAAGACTTGGTGACAATAGGAAAGCCTAACAACTGCCCGTTTGTAGCAATTCCTGAGAACCGGCTTAACAGTTCAAATTGGTACCATGCTCTTAGAAAATAAGCTTCTCCTTTTGAACGACGCTGAATGACCGTATTAAGTTCATCCTTATTGGAAAACTTAATGTGCGGAGCCCGTTCCAGAAAATAGTTCATATTTCGAATCTGTCTATAGCAATTAGTCCACGTATCAAAAGGATTATAATTAGGACGCCATGAACCTAAGGCCATATTCAAAATCGGAGTATTATAATCATTAGTTACAGCATTATCAGTAGCACAATCAAGGTAATTGTTTGAAAAGCAATCATAATAGGTCGGCAATTGAGCATAACCATCTACTAATGCTCCCATGGCGAATGTTCGGTCACTCCAAACAGTTTCATCGTTGTAGTTATCATCTATTTTGGGATCCAGAAAATCTGAGCAGCCATATAGACTAATCAAGACAACGACTAATAATTGTTTTATAATATCTTGTAGTTTCATATTCGATAAATTTATATTTATTTTTCCCATTAGAATACAACATTAATTCCCCCAGTAAACGAACGGAAGAAAGGATATCCGGTTACACCTGCATCGATATACTCTGGATCTAGGTCTTTTATCGAAGAAATAGTGAATAAATTAGATCCCCTTACAAATAGCTTCACTTGCTTTAATGTCATCTTATTCGTTATGTTCTGAGGTAATGAATAACTCAACATTGCATCGCGTAATTTGAAAAAGTTTCCACTACGCATCCACAAAGAAGAAGAACGATAGTTATTTTGGTTTTGCTGTGTAGTAAGTCTCGGGAATTTACCTTCACCGGTAGACGGGTTAAAATAATTCTTAACAAATGTGGAATACTTTTGATCTTCCCTCATCCAATAATATGAGTTGTTCAGATAGATGTCATATTGTGCCATACCTGAACCTGATAGAGAAAGCTCAAAACCTTTATATGCCAGATTAATGTTCAGCCCAAATTGAAAACGTGGATATTCGTTGCCTATTGGCAACATATCGTTCTCATTAATATGATGATCATTATTTATATTTGCATACTTTACATCACCAATCTGTACAGGACCGAAATCTTGCACTGGATGTGCTGCAATTTCATCTCCACTTTTGAAGAGCCCTTCAGCTATCAGTCCAAAACGAGTATCAACCGGCTTACCCTCTTTTTTACGGTTTGAAGATAAACCTTCCATATCATCAGTTTTCTCATATACAGCCTTACTCCATATAGTATTTCCACCTATTGAATAATGAAGTTTCCCAATATTACCCGAATATTCCAAAGCCAATTCTACCCCCTGATTGCGTACACTTCCATAGTTCCTATACATCAATTCACCTCCATTTATGGAACTGAATGAAGTAGTAGGAGTAAGAATGTCATAACGATAATTATTAAAATAGTTAAAGTCTGCAGTCAAACAATTCAAGAATGAGGCTTCTGCTCCAATATTAATTTCAAATGCCTTTTCCCATGTTAAATCCGGATTTCCCACATGTACCAACGTCGATGTATTGACATCTTCCTCCAGTTTTGGACCAAAGTGTGTGCTTTGACTAGTATTCCAACGAGACTCAAACAAGAAGAAATCAAAATAGTTATCAGTTCCCAATAATCCCGTACTAGCTTTTATTTTCAAGAAATCAAGCCATTCTTTATCTTTTAAGAATTTTTCTTCTGAAGCAATCCAGGCAACTCCCACTGTTGGGAAATAACCATAGCGATTTCCCTTTGTAAAACGGGAACTACCCATTACTGCCATATCCAATTCTGCAATCCATTTTTTATTGTACACATAATTTGTACGAAGTGCAAAAGTTCTGTTCACATCATCCTGTGAAGAGCCTAAGTTTTCCCGTCTACTTTGGAATATCACTAAATCAGATTTTAATTGGTGCTTTGCTTGAAACGTACGATCATAACTCAATTGGCCAAAGTAACCATAGTTACGATACATTTGGTCTGCAATTCTACTTTTATCAGACACTTTCTTTTCTACAGTAAGCAGTTCTTTCCCTATCAAACTATTTTCATTAAAAATAGGACGATATGAAGAAAAATTCTCATTTTTACCTACCACTAAATAATTATAAACGTCAAATGTTACATAAGCCTTAGCACTCAATCCTTTAACATACCTATCCAGACTTAAATCAAAGCCAATATTAGTTTGCCCTTTTCTGACTGTATTTTCTTTAGAGCCACCTAATGCCATCTCAGCATATATATTCTCGCGCGACGAAGAAAGATTAGCATTCTCCATAGCACCATAAATTTCGGTACCCGGATTTCCAGGATCACTGAATTTTATGGGATAAGCGTTCGGTCTATGCGAGGATAAACGAGAAAAAAGTTTATCAGCTGACATATAGTTAGTTGTGTAAAATTCCATTTGTCCAGCAATATCAACAAACGCTTTCAACCAATCATTTACCTTGTAATCAAGATTCACTCGCAAATTGAATTTATTGGAAGTATTGTTTTTGCCAACAGCCTCATATCCACCATAACCAGCATAGGTCGCATTTACATAATATTGAGCAGATTCATTTCCACCACGGAACTGTGCTATTGCTTTTCTATAACTCATATGATCGTTCAAGCACAGCTTATGAAAATCAACATCCGGATAAAGCACCGGATTGGTTCCCATACGATAACCATCAATATCAGTCTGAGTATAGTAAGGTGATAAACCATCATTAATTCTTGCCTGATTATACATGGTTGCATAATCAGCCGAATTTAAATATTCAGGCATACGCACAGGAGTTTGTGCTCCAAATTCAATATTAAATTGACGATCCCTTTTATATTTTATTCCTCTTTTAGTTTTTACCAACAGTACACCATTTACTGCCTTGGGGCCATATAATATTTTAGAAGTAGCATCTTTCAATACAGTAATTGATTCTATTTCTTCTGGAGTCAAATCTTCTAGAGGACGTTCAATGCCATCAATGATAATTAATGGAGCATTATCCGTTGCTGAACGAGATAAACCTCGTATATTAAGTACAGTAGCAGAACGCCCAGGCTCAGTTGGTACTTGTGAAACATTTAAACCAGGGGCTTTGCCAGAAAGTATATTTAATACATTCATTTGATTGGAACTAGAAATAGCATCCTCATCTATAGTTGATGTAGCACCCACAATTTCTCTTGCTATGGTTTTCCGGAATGGCAGTTCAACTTCATCTTTCACTCCTCCATAAGGAATCGATTTTTCCATTACTACTACAGGATTCTGCTTGATTACAGATACTCCCAAATATTGTGGTTCAAATCCAGGCACATCAAAAACTAATGTACTGTTATCAGTTACTTTCAAAGAAAATTTTCCCTGTTTGTCTGTGGACGATTCAAAAATACCTTCATCAACAGTTATTCTTACTGATTGAATCGGATTTCCTTCTTTATCGACAACTTTTGCCTTTATCTCAGAATATTGTTTGCTTCTTTTTTGTGCATAAATGTTACTTTCCGAAAAGAATGGCAGTAGAAGCATCAGAATAATGTATATATATAATGTTTTCATATCCTACAAATTAAAATTTATAGATCTTTTTCTACCAACCTGGATTTTGCTCTACATTATTGAGCATTTCCATTTGGCTTTTAGGTATCGGATACCAATAATGTTTATCTTCGAATACACGCTTATAATCAGGATGTTCCATATATTCAAACCGGAACTGATCTTTGCCAGTACGAGTAATCACCGCCTTATAAATAACTTTTACTGCATCCTTAGCAATTCTCCAACGGCGGATATCATACCAGCGATGGTCTTCAAAACATAGCTCAACAGCTCTTTCATTACGAATCCGTTCTCTGAAGATTTCTTTATTAGCTTTGTATTCATTTCTAACCGGAACCGCTCCTACTCTATTACGGATGATGTTAATAGCATCTACGGCAGACATATCCGTACCTGGCACCTTCGTTTCAGGTCCATACGCTTCATTAGCCGCTTCGGCAAAATCAAGATAAAGTTGTGCTACCCTGATATAAATTGCAGGCATATAATAGTTATAATCATTTTCCCACTTATTGGCTGTTTCAGGCCACCACTTCCGAATAAGATATGGACAACGCGGATTGTATGTCTGCGAGAACAAAGCCATCATATCTGCAGATTTTGAATTATCATATGTGTTATATTCCCATAATTCGAAATAATGAGGAACACCTTTGTTATTTCCCCATTTCACTCCATTATACAGAATATCATAATAGAAACGAGGATCACGATTCACATAGGGATTTTGATCATCATAATCAGCACCTGCATCTTTGATAGCACGTCCATCAGCCATTTCAAACATATCTACCATATTCTGTGTAGGAGATGCACAATGTACATTAGAAGCGCACATAGAGTTAGGTATAAAATTGGCATTCCACTCACTCTTAGCACGTATCCCATTTCTTTTAGTCTGATAAAAAATGGCCTCATCACTAGCCATGATATCTTTATTATAAAATATCTTAGAATATTCTTCCACTGTCTTACCTGGCAACCTGTTTGGTTGATATAATCAATAGCTTCCCATGCGGCCATAGCTGCCTTTTTACAGATTTCAAGATCATAATTATAGTTAAGTTCAGGACACATCGAAGGGCTAGCTGAATAAAGAAGTGCCATACTTTTAAGAGCCAATGCAGCTGCTTTTGTAACACGACCCTTTTCTGAAGCTCCCCATTTCTCTGGTAACAACTGATATGCAAGTTCAAGATCAGAAACAAGCCAATCTGTTGATTCATGATAAGATAAGCGTGGAAAATCCATATCATCATCCGACAAGAATACTTTATCAAACTTGAACATACCTCCCCAACGACGAATTATTTCAAAATAATTCCAAGCTCTAAAAAAATAAGCCTGCCCTAACAGCTGATCGCGCTGTTCTGGAGTAGCGTCCTGCAAATCGTCTATATGACTAATACATAAATTAACAGTACGTAAATTCCGCATAGCCATAGCAATTATCGGCATTTTATTAGTAGCCACTGAATTCATAGCTTCACTTGTGTACCAACCTAATTCCAGGTTATCTTTAGTGAGCATAAAATTGCCATCATTTAAATCTCTATGACAAGTTCCTTTTGCAGTACACAAGCCCTCATCCCCAAAGGCAAAACGCCCTCCACCATGGGTGGAAAGAAAAGGATCACAGGTCAATACATATACTTTATCCAAAACCCCTCTATAGGATAAATAATTCTGGAATACTTCCTTATCTGTAATTCCCATATCCGGTGATTTATCCAAATAATCTTCACATGAACTAAGTAGCATGAAGACTGATAAAATTAGATATATACTTTTATTTTTCATAATATATTAGTATTTAGAAAGTTAATCGGAATCCCATATTATATCTGCGTGTTAAAGGATAACTGCCCGATCCACCCGATTCCGGATCAATTCGGTTATCAAATGAAGTGATCGTGAACAGGTTATTGCCATTGACATAAACCTGCATATTATTTATGCCTACAAAACGGCGTAAAACTTCAGCTTTTATATCATAAGACAATTCTAATGTTTTTAATCTAAAATAAGAAGCATCCATTAAACCATATGTTGAAGACTGACGGATATGTGCTGTATTCTTCATACTAAGACGCGGCCGATTGGCATCCACATTATTCCAGTGCCAACGTTCCAAACTTTCAGGCCATGCCATATCATAATCATAAGGGAATTCCCACAAAAATGAGGTCCGTTTTTCGACTCCAGCTACTCCATAAAATAAAGCTCTAAAACCAAAGTTCTTATAATTAAATCCAAGTGTAAACGAATAAGTATAGGCCGGATCTGAAGTTAATTTCATAGGAACTTTGTCATTATCATCAATTACACCATCACCGTTATAATCGTTATAAATGAAATCTCCCGGTTGTCTGATATCATTTTGCCAAATAGAGGCTGGCGTATTATATACATCATCCCATGAACGGTTAATATCAATCTGATCCAATCTGGACAGATAGCCGATTGGCTTACCAGCACTTTTCTGATACTCCAAACGATTTATAGGGTCATCACGAAATACCACTCTGTTCTCTTGAAATGAGAAACCTGCCTTAAGATAATATTGAAAATCACTGATATTATCACGCCATTCCGCCTCTATCTCATAACCATGATTTTTGGTCTTACCTAGATTTGCATACGGAGCAGTTTGACCAAACCATATAGGCACCGTATTTTCCCTTTTCATCAATATACCATCACGTTTTTCAGAGAAAAAATCTACAACTAGATTGAGTTTATTGAAGAACGACAGTTCAATACCCAAATTTTGTTTACGCGCTGTTTCCCATGTTGCATTTTCATTCGCGGCTCCACTCTCAAAATATAATACATAATCATTATATGCTTTATCATCACCGAATGTGGCATTACTACCAGAAGAATATTGAGTAAGGTATGTAAAGCGCGACGCACCATGGTCACTACCAACTTCACCATATGAATATCTCACTTTTGCTTTTGTTAAAAAACTCAAGAAATCCATTTTTTTGATAAAAGGTTCTTCAGTAATCATCCACCCTATTGCCATAGACGGAAAAAAGCCGAAACGCTTACCAGGAGCAAATTTCTCAGAACCAGTATATGCCCCATTGAATTCTGCAAAATAACGATTGTTATAATTATAAGTAACACGTCCCACCCAGCTTTCTTCATAGCTAGGAAAATCAACTAATGAGTTTCCTGCACGCTTCGTCTCATAATTACGACGGTTAAAAACACCTAAAACGGACAGATCATGACCACCAAATTTACGAGCATAATTAATCGAAGCTTCATAATATAAATCTTTGACTGAGTGATCTAATGTCTCACCACCATATACAGCAGGTTTCTCCACCCATTCATCATTAGGAAACCATATAGGGTCAGAACCCGGTTCCCAATACATACAAGCCACATCCTTTTGTATCAACCTATTATAGGCAAATGTAGTGTTATACGAAACTTTTGCTTGTACCGACAAACCTTTAGTAATAAAATCTAAATTTTGCTTTAAAGTTACATCACTAAATAACCGACTTGTTTTTTGAGTGGCGCTACCCTGATAATTCAGTGAATAAATAGGATTCCACCAACGTCCAATTGAAGTTGTACCTAAAATACCATTTTCATATCTTAATGGATAAACATAATTAGGCATCAAATACATGTAAGAAAAAAGGTCTGAATTATTGGTAGCAGATGAGGAACCAAATGGGTCTCTCCCCATATATGATAAAGGGCGGTTACGAGTCGCTATATCTCCAGCAAGGTTTACAGATATTTTAGTATACTTGGTTACATCCATATCAAGATTGGTACGATAATTATATCGCTCATATTTGAAGGTTGGATCGTACTCAGGTTGTTTTTCTGTTTTAAAAACATCTCCATCTTTAGTATACCCAATGGAAGCAAAATATTTAACAAAAGAGGTTCCACCTGACATATTCAAATTATACTGTTGTGAAAAAGCGACCTTCTTGTAAAGTAAATCTTTCCAATTAAGTTCTGGATAAAAATAAGGATCAGTATTGTTTCTCCAATTATCTTTATAGGTTTCACTATAGATTTTATCCCAACGTCCTTCGTTGGCATGAGCCTCACTTGCTAAATCCATTGCAGTCAGTCTATCCAATACTTCATAATTATTTATAGGTTCTTTCAATCCAAAGTTTGAAGAGAAATTAATTTTAATTTTACCTTCTTTACCTCGTTTAGTTGTCACCAAAATTACCCCATTAGCCCCTTTTACTCCATATACAGCAGTAGCAGATGCATCCTTTAAGACTGATAAACTCTCGATTTCGTTAGGATCAATATCATTAAAACTACGTTCAATACCATCAACTAAGACTAGAGGTTCTGTGCTTCCCCAAGTAGACTTTCCTCGAATGACTATTTGCGCTTGGTCACTACCTGGCTCTCCACTTGACTGTATTGCTGTAACTCCAGGAAGCATACCTGTAAGAGCACTAGATACATTGGTAGTTCCTCCTACCTTCAATAGATCATCGCCTTTAGCCTGAGTAATAGCACCAACTATCGACGCCTTTTTCTGCACACCATACCCCACAACAACAACTTCCGTCAATTTTTGAGTATCATCCTCCAACTCGATTTTCAAATTAGTAAATGACTTTAAACCTGCTAATTGCAATTCTTTTTTCTCAAAACCTACATAAGAAAATACTAAAGTAGCATTTCGGGATACACTCATACTAAAGTGCCCGTCAATGTCAGTAATGATTCCACTTGAAGAATTTTCTTTTTCTACAATATTTACACCAATCAGCGGAAATCCACTTTGGTCATAGACTACACCTTCCACTGTCACTTTATCGGGAGATGTTTGTGCTAATAAATCAATGCATATCCATAATAGGCACAATAGTAAAGCACTGGCTCTGTATTTAACCATGCCGAATCTGCATATCGATTCTTTGTTTCCTTTCATAATATTAAATATAATTTAGTTAAAAACATCTGATTCTCCTGGAACGGATAATCTGTTAATTTTCATTATTTAACTCATGTATAAAATACATCCTCAAATCCGCAGTTAAATTTTCAACAACTCTCAAATAATTTTTTACCGTGC
>ENA-OPBX01000891-OPBX01000891.1-human-gut-metagenome-genome-assembly--contig:-NODE-891-length-18139-cov-6.806514_pt1 | contig 18139 bp, 19 predicted proteins | sample MGYA00241075_ERZ501466 | MGnify/ENA primary metagenome ERZ501466 (study PRJEB25962, sample SAMEA2042633) | human gut metagenome | biome: human gut; feature: human-associated habitat; material: faeces...
GGGCTAGGGGCGGTAGCCCCAGTAATACAGCCCCTTCCCACGGGGAAGGGGTTTTGGGTTAGGGATTAAGAACAAGCACTTTTTTGAAAAAACATACTTTTCCACAAACTAAAATCCGACAGGAACACCCTGTCGGATTTTACTTTATCTATGCTTTTCTGCGATAATACACCGCTTCAAACCCGGCTTTCCCTGCCATCAGGACATCGCTCATATAATTATCCCCCATATGAACGATCCTCTTGCCGCCGTACTCGTTTTTAATTATCCGATACAGCCCTCCGTCCGATTTTCCGCACCCGTATTCGCACGAAACGAACAGCTTTTCATAACCGCTAAACCCGTTGTCGCAAAGCAGCTTTGAGATAACGCTTTCGGTAAGATACATATCGGTCGTGATAATAACCGTTTTTCCGCAGGAGATTACCCTGCCGTACACATCAAGCATGAACGGGTCGGCACGGCAAACCGAAAATTCCTCATCGCATTCGGCTTTCACGGCTTCTTCTGCGGCATCGTCCGTAAGCCCTGCTTTCACGGCTATAATGCGGTAAATATCATTTATGCACGGCTCTTTCTTTTCTTTTCTTGCTTCAGTTTCACTGTCTGCCCTGATTTTGCCGAAATTTTCTATGCCAAGCGTTCTGCCCGTATTGTCGAAAACTTCTTTTCGTGAAACACTGCGGAAAATCAGCGTATCGAAAATATCAAACGATACTACATCTGCTTTACACAAAAGCTCCGCCGTTTCCTCAGCCGACAGCGAGTATTCTCCGAATTTCCTGTCGGGAAAATGAAACACGCTGTACTTAAGATATAACAGCAATGCATACCCCCACGCCGCTGCGGGCATTATCCCGTGAAGCCTGCTGTGAGATGAAACGAAGGAAAAATAACGGTTCTGCACGGAAGCGTTGCCGCTTATCAGCTTATCGTATATCTTCTGTTTTCCGCTCACCTTGTTTCACCGCCTGTTATTCTTCCTGTTTTCCTATTTCGTCCCTTGTGACAGTAGCCTCGTGATTGTAGAATTTCTTCAGCTGTTCTACCGATATATAGTCGCCCGTCAGTTCTCCGCTTTCGTTGATAAGATATTTACCGTTCCACATAGCCGTCCACAGCCACATTGCGTTATCCCTTGCCATTATGTCCGGGTCCGGATATACGGCACACTCCGTGAGTGCCAGCATACGCTTGTTCAGCGTTAATGAATCCGTTGCATACATCGCCGCAAGATGAGCGGTATCGGTATTGTCATATACGTCACAGCCGACTATATCGACATAATCGTCACCGGGGAACATCTGAGGATCAATATCCGCCGTGTATATCCACAGCAGGTTTGACAGCCCGTACAGCTCGTCAAATCGCCTGTGCATAGTCTGCCACAGCCATTTATAAGTCTTGCTGTTCTTTTCCCACCAGTACAGCCCAGCACTGCTTGCAGGCAGCGGTCGGAAAAGCACCGTAACACCGCTGTCCTTGAGAACGGAAAGCTGTTTTGCTATTGCGTCCATATCCGACAGCACAGCATAGCATTCCTCCGATATCGTTTCGTCCTCAAGAAGCTGTGCCAGCGATTCCTCATTCATTACCGCCAGATCCTCATAGTCGCTTACAGCCGCACCGATGTCAAAAGTGTTTTCTTCACGGTAGAAGGTAGTCTTTCCTATAGGCGTATACCAGTACCATGCGTATGACACTATACCGCCGTTTTTCGCCCATTCCTGTGAAAGCTGAATATCCGTGTTGTTTTTCACCAGCTTAGCACCGCTTGCCGTATAGTATCTTAGATCACTCGCTCTTATCGCAGGAAACCGTCCCGTGTTCTTTACTATTGCGTCAATTTCGGTATTCGTGTTAGGCGTTACGGCCTGTGCCGTAAGCGTTTTCCTGCCGTAAATGCTTTTGAGATAATCCATAAGTTCAATACGGTCGGTGTTTACATCCTTGCCCGAGATCCACGTTCCTGCCTGCGAGTAACGCTTTTCGTCCGCTTTTTCCGTGTTCTTTACAGTTATCCTGTCTAAAGAAACGCTGTTTTTTACCGTCTGGAGAGTTATCCTGTGCATTCCCTGCGTAAGATATACAGGACATAACGAATGGCTCTCGAACGTATCGCTCTGTACTATGTTATACGCTCCGTACAGCTCGCCGTTCATACGCTTATAACTGCCGTTTTCGCTGTTTATCTGCTTGTCGCCGTCAACAATAAGAGTGATGCTTCCGCCGTCGTCGGACAGTGCGGTTATCGCAATATCGTAAAATTGTGTCGAAGGCACTTCCATATCAAACGATACCGATTTGTAAGCGCCCACTGTGATATATCCCTCGCCGCTGTACTTTCTGTCATCCGAGATCAGCTTTGTTCCTTCCGTCTTTTCCGCTTCAAGAACATAGCTGAAATTTGATTTGTTGATTTTGTATTCTTTGGTTTTATTTTCGGTCACAATACTCGCCTGCGGTACAGACGTTTCCCCGTTTGCCGAGGTATCCGCACTGTTATCGGAAGCCACTGATGAATAGTCGATTTCCGAACAGCCGGCAAGCATTATGACGGCAAGCGTGAGTGCCGTAAGTTTCCTGATATGCAAGTCAGTCCTCCTGCTTTATTACCACAATGTCGCCCGACTGTATCTTGTCGGTGAACTTTGCACTTTTCCCGTTTACCGAAAGCACAAGTCTGCGTGTGGGATTTTCAATATCAATATTCGCTCTTTCAAACAGGTCTATAAGCATATACGGAGTTTTGCTATCCTTTTCGGGAAGATCGGTCGGAACGCCGTTGAAGATTACTGATACAAAATTCTCCTGCTCCGCTGTCTGTATATTCTCAGCCGTTTGCACTCCCGATGCGCTCTCAGCGGCAACGGCGGCTTGTACCGCTTCAGAAGACGAGCCCTTATCAAAGCCCAGTATATCTCCGTCACAAAGAACATAGCTTTCGGACTTTTCCTCGCCGTTTACATATACGGCTGCGGTCTGCGTATCTCCGCCGTACTGCATAAGGAACGCTCCGAGCGTTCTTGCGTCGTGTATCTCTATATTGTCAAGCGGCTGTATCTCATAGTCCTTGCCGACTTCTTTTCCGTTTGCGTAGGCACGTTTTCCGGCTACCGCATTTTCACCGCAGAATATGACGCTTACCCTTGAAATATCGTCCGCATAATCACGGACAAATGCGTGTGCGTTTTCACCGTTCACCGCAGGCGTAAGCGTTATGCTGTCGCCCTGCTTTATCTTTGTTGTAAGTGCGGCAGGCTTGTCGTTTACAGTGATTACCGCAGGAATAAACGCAGTGCCTTTGAGCATCTTCGTTTCGCCGTTAAGAGTGAACTTAAGTCCTGCGCCGCTGTGTCCCATTATCTGAGAGGTTTTGAAGCCTGCCGAGCCGAGAAGCTCAAATACGCTGAGCGACTTTGTATCAAACACCCTTACCTGCTCGCCGTTTAGCGTAACGGTCGAGAAATCATACGCCATATTGGTGCAGGCAGTGACCGCAATGCCGACAGGAGTTACATACTCAGGACCCAGCTTTCTGTCGCCCACATCAACGTTTTTCATAAATTCCTGACCGCCTACAGCGACCCTTCCGTGATCTATTCCGAGCTTATCCGCAAGTGCGTCCGCAAGGCCGTTAGCCATACTTCCGCCGCCTATAAGGAACATTGCGGCAGGGCTCTGACCGTTTGCGTCACATACCGCCTGACTTATCACATCCGCAAGGCTGTCAACGGACGGACTGCATTTCTCGAAGAAATCAGCCTTAGATATTGTCTGCTCCCTGCCGAAAATGTCACGGTATGTAATGCTGTCCGTGTCGCCGCTCGCCTGTATTTTCATGCTCTCCGCCATATTGAAATCAACGAAGAATTTCCTTACAATATCCTCGCTTATCTCATCGCCTGCAACTGTTGCCATCGCATAGGCTACTATAGCGCCGTCACGGGCTATCGCAATATCAGACGTACCTGCGCCTATATCCACGAGAGCAATATTGATAAGCCGTATCTCCGGCGGGATTATCACGTTCATTGCGGCGATAGGCTCGAGTGTCATGCTCTTTACCTTAAGACCCGTCTTGTCCGTAGCGGCATACAGACCCTCCACTACGACCTCGGGCAGGAATGCGCCTATAAGCTCTATAGTGACCTTGTCGCCCTTATGCCCCTCAAGGTTTACCATTGCGTAATCGTCAAGATAATAATGCACTACCGAGTGACCCACGCAGTAGAATACAGCGTCCTCGTTGCTGTACTTCTCGTCTATCCCTTTCTGTGCCTTCTGTATCGTTTCGCACTCCATTGTGCGTACCATATCCGCTGTGATAGTGTTCTTGTCCGAAACGTCAAAATCCATCGACACACGGTAGGTCTTGAGCGCACGGCCTGCGGCGGCTACAGAAACCTCTGTCAACCTGATGGAGTTTCTCTGCTCAAGCGTTTCCTTTACGGTGCGTGCTACCTTTGCTACCTGCTCAATATCCTCTACCTGTCCGTCTATCATTGCACGCTTCAGATGCGGAACGCTCTCGGTATCGGTCACACGGAAGGTTTCGCCGTCCATAAAACCCAGTACGCCTACGACCGTCCTTGTGCCTATATCAAGTGCAAAAACCGTATCTCCCTGCGGTTTCAGCGTCTTTTTAGCAGATGCTGACGGCTTCTTTGCCGTAGTTTTCTTTGCTGTGGCTGATTTAGCTGTGGTCTTTTTATTTTCGCTTGTATTTTTTGCGGCAGATTCTTCTTTTCTCGGTCTGCCTCTCCTTTTAGGTGCCGGCATTTTATTTACTCCCTTTCATTAAAAATATCACTGATTGTACCATAAATCCCGTAAACCCGTGTAGGTTTACATAGCTTTTTTGATTTTTCGGTTTTCCGTATTTTGATTTTTGCTGATACCGATTTTTTATCGGAGCTTCGATAATATAATTACTGCTGATTATAATTATAATTAAATTTACGGAATAATTCAACCTTTTTTCTGTTTTTTATCGCAAAAAAATTGAAAATATCGTAAGAATATGTTAGAATAATAACTGATATGGGATATTTGCTTATCCAAACGGGAAAAGGACAGACGCACTAAGAAGGAGAGTATATGGAAATTTCAGATTTTGCCGAAGAAATGACAACGCCGATACACGATTTTCTTGTAAAGAACAGTGAAAGTCATACGATACGCTGTTATATGCCGGGGCATAAGGGAACGGAGGATCAGCTTGACATTACCGAAATTGACGGAGCGGACAGCCTTTATGATACCGACACAAACGGCGGAAAGGGCATAATAGCGCAAAGCGAGAAAAACGCATCAAAGCTGTTCGGCAGTAAGAGAACGCTGTACTCCTGCTCGGGAAGTACGCTTGCGATACAGACAATGCTCACCCTCGCAAAGCTGAGGGGCAACGGCAAGGATCACGTTATCGCCGGCAGATATTCGCACCGCAGCTTTATAAATTCCTGCGTCCTGCTGGGGCTTATTCCGTCCTGGGTATATCCCGAAGAATACCTCAGCGCCGCCGTTACGCCCGAAAGCATAGAGGCAAAAATCAATTCAAGAACGCTTGCGGTATTTATAAATTCAATTGATTATTACGGCGGTATGAGCAATATTTCCGCTATAGCGGAGGTGTGCCATTCGCACGGTATACCTTTACTGGTTGACAACGCACACGGCGCATATCTGAAATTTGCTCCTGTCGATCTGCACCCGATGACGCTCGGTGCGGATATGTGTGCGGACAGCGCCCACAAGACGCTCCCCGTGCTTACGGGCGGAGCGTATCTGCATATAGCAAACGAGAAATACTGCGCTATGGCAAAGGAGGCGATGGCTCTCACGGCGACCTCAAGCCCGAGCTATCTTATCCTTGACAGCCTTGACAGATGCAACCGTACAATAGCCGAGAAACCCTTTCATATAGCGGAAATATGCAACAAGGTAACGGCGCTGAAGCGGCACTGTGCCGATATGGGATATGTGCTGAGCCAAAGCGATTATATGAAGGTGACATTCGATTGTGCGGCGGTGCATTCGACCGGCTTTGCTATGGCTGAGATGCTGAAGGAATTCGGCATAGAGTGCGAATATGCGGACGAATACCGCTGTGTACTGCTGTTCGGAAGCGGCTCGACAGATGTCGATTTTGAGACAATAAAGACGGTGCTGAGGGCGAATACGCCAAGGTCGGTTTTCGTAAGGAGCCTGCCATCGCCGCCTGTCCATATAAGGACGCAGACAGCCTGCTCGCCGGCGAAGGCGTACTTCTCGGGAAAGGTGAGACTGCCGGTCATGATGACGGTCGGCAAGGTGTGCGCAGGTGCGGTTGCGCCGTGTCCGCCGGGAATCCCGCTTATAATGCCGGGCGAGGTGGTCACGATAGACGCCGCAAGGGCACTTCGTGACAAGGGAATAGCCGATATTCCGATAGTTGTCTGACGAAAAAAACAGGCATAAATCACAGGTGATGAAAAACGATGAATGAGTTTTGCAAAAAACTGGCCGCAAAACCGCTTGCAGTGTACGTTTACGGACAATATGCAGAAAACCGTCACGTTGATGATTTATGCTGAAGGTGAGCTTTTCGCAAAAACGGATATTTCTGCGGCAAAAAATCAGGTCCGTATCAAAAGTTTGCGGTGAAGTTTATGCGTTTTGCCTTTACTTTATACAGAAAATGTGTTATAATTATTTCGAAATTCAAACTCACAAGGATAGCCCGATACAGAAAGGACGGTAATCTTTATGAAATTAATATATGCAATCGTAAATAATGATGATGCTCATTCAGTTTCATCATCGCTTACAAAATCTGGCTTTCAGGCCACCAAACTTGCCTCGACCGGAGGATTTTTAATGTCAGGTAACACGACATTTCTTATCTGCTCTGAGGACGACAAGATAGACGAGATAATCGAGATTATCAAGGACCATTCGCACAAGAGAAAGCAGTTTGTTCCTTCTGCCGCATCATACGGCGTAGGAAGCTACACCAGCTTTCCTGTCGAGGTATTTGTCGGCGGTGCGACTATCTTCGTGACGAACATAGAGAGATTTGAGAAAGTCTGATGTCTGCAAGCAATGCAAGCTGTGACAGCATAAAGCTGTTCGGCAAACAGCGTGAGACTGCTCTGCTGGCGGAAACAGCCGAAAGCGACAGGCTTCCCCACGGAATAATGCTGACGGGTGAAAAAGGCATAGGCAAGCGCACCTTTGCAAAGTGGTGCGCTATGCTGTATCTGTGCCGTGAACCCGAAAACAATATGCCGTGCGGCAGATGCAGGAGCTGTCGGAATATCATATCGGGCGAACACGCAGATGTTATTTATGCCAAGGGCGAAAAGTACAGCAAGGAAAGCGTGCGTGATAATGTATGCTTTGCTTCAACGCTCCCCAATGACAGCGACACCCGTGTTTTCATCTATGAGGACTGCGAGGAAATGACGGAGGAGCAGCAGAACGTTCTGCTCAAAGCGATAGAAGAGCCGTCAAAATATAACCGTTACATTTTCACCTGCTCAAACACCTCGCAGATACTTGAAACGATAAAGTCGAGGCTCGTTTGCATACCGGTATCGGACATGACGGCGGAAGAATGCGTTTCCTGTCTTGAATACAACGGTTATGACAGCGACACGGCGAAACGGGCGGTAGAGCTGTACGGGACAAATCCGGGCAGAATACGGGATATACTCTCTGACGAAAAGCGCATAAAGCTATATGATACAGCCAAAAAGGTGACAGAGGCATTATCGAAGAAGGACGAATATTCGGCCGCAGCTGCAATGACCGCTTGCACGACAAGGGAGGATCTGTACGGGGTAATAACGATACTGTACGAGAATGTGACCGAGTCGCTCAGAGCGCTTGAAACCGGCGGCGAGCCTTTGCTATGTCTGACTAAGGCAAGGCTGTATGCCTTGTACGAGGTGCTGAACGCCTTTGCGCTTATGGACGGAACTAATATAAATGTAAAGCTGATGCAGGCATATATACCTGCAAAGCTGTTTGCCGTTTTACAATAGGCAAATAAGAAAGGGTAAAAATGACTGAAATTATAGGAGTCAGATTCAAGGATGTCGGGAAGATATACTACTTTTCCCCGAATAAAAATACGGTCAAGTGCGGAAGTCACGTTATAGTGGAAACCGCAAGAGGCGTTGAGTGCGGCGAGGTTGTTATAGCGAACCGTGAGATTGAGGACGACAAGGTGGTACAGCCGCTCAAGAGCATAATCCGCATAGCTACCGACAAGGATCTTGAAACGCAGAAGAAGAACCGTGAAAAAGAGCAGGAGATAATGAAGGTCTTTGCTCAGAAGATAGCCGAGCATAAGCTGGAAATGAAGCCTATTGATATTGACTGTACCTTTGACGGAAGCAAGATATTATTTTATTTCACGGCTGAAAGCAGAGTGGATTTCAGAGAGCTTGTAAAGGATCTTGCATCGGTTTACCGTACAAGAATAGAGCTGCGTCAGATAGGTGTGCGTGACGAGGCGAAGATGCTCGGCGGACTCGGAATCTGCGGCAGACCGTTCTGCTGTAAGACCTTCCTCGGAGAATTTCAGCCGGTGTCTATAAAGATGGCAAAGGAGCAATCACTGTCGCTGAATCCCACAAAGATTTCAGGCACCTGCGGACGACTTATGTGCTGTCTTAAATATGAGCAGAACTGCTATGAGGAACTTCTTGCGATAACTCCTAAGGTCGGCGCTCTTGTGGAAACAGCCGAGGGCAGAGGCATCGTTGAGGATGCAAACCTGCTGACAGGCGTACTCAAGGTAAAGCTCGACAAGAATCCCGATGCCGCCGCTACGGCATTCAAGAGGGAGGATGTAAAGCTGATCAAGGACGGCAAAATAAGAATCAAGAAGGAAGAATTCCAGGCACTCAAGGGGCTTGAGGACTAAGGCGGCGGCGAGTCGCCGCTGACAATTCCGCCTTTGGAAATGAAGGCGATTTACTGAAGATGGTGGAACGGCGGAGTTATAGAGAGTGATAAGTTAATATATGGCGGTCACAGTGGGGTGATGTGGGTGCTGTTAAAGAATTATGGCTTTACTACCGGACACCATTTTGACGAGTGCTGAGAATTGAATATAAAGAATCCGCTGTTTATTGCAAATGGCGGATTTTTGTGTTGGAAAATTTTGTAGGGGAGGGGCTTGCCCCTCCCGAAACATCACTTCAATTATCAGAAACAAGTTAATAGAGTTATAATGTAAAAAGGAATTGCGTTTTGCCCTTGATACTTAACAGATTAAAAACGCTGAGAAAATCAATAACTTCGATTCAACGGGAGGGGCAAGCCCGCTCCCCTACGAAAAGCGAGTGGGATAGTGCAAATGCGAAACCGTACAAGCACACAGACGATTGCAGTACGAAAAGCGAGTGGGATAGCGCAAATGCAAAACCATATAAGCACACAGACGATTGCAGTATGAAAAGCGAGTGGGATAGTGCAAATGCAAAACCATATAAGCACACAGACGATTGCAGTACGAAAAGCGAGTGGGATAGTGCGGAAAATCTAATTGATGGTGCGGATGGAGAACAATCCCTCAGTCTTGACGGCAGAAAAGTTTGCAATATAAAAAGGGTGGGCATATCGCAAGCAGAAAGCAACAAAGCAACAGTTTGTGCCTTGCCTTCAATCCACCTCCCTTTGACAAGGGAGGCAAGGGTGTTAGCAATTTTCGAGGGATAGTGCGGTTTTGGGAGGGTTGGTGCGGGGCGTGGGATAGTGCGGAAAAGGCGGTCGCCAAACAGCGACCGCCTTAAATTTGTGTCATATTTGTGTCATACTTGTGTCATACAATGCTGAATACGTTAAATGTATCCGGGGCGATATAGAGCGATATGCGCATTCTGCACTGCTCTGCCTTCAACTCTAATATGTTCATAATTATATTATCCGCTTGCCATTATAGATTACTTTGGTCGGGAAAGAAAAACAGGTTACTTCAAAAAGAGTATTGTTAGCCGTATTTTTAAAAACAATCGCTATATATTCCTCGTAACCGTCATCATCAATATCAATGCCATTGTCCGTTTCATAGTCTGTATCATATTCTGCAGATATCTGTACACCATCTTGAAATGTCAAATAATACACACCTTCAGCGTGTTTATGAACAAAATTATAAAGGAAGTCAAAGGCTTCGGTTTCATGTGGATTGATCATTATGCTTCTCCTTTTGGATGAGCCGGAACAACATGCGTTCCGGCCTTTGAATAATTAATAATTCCTATGGTTGTGGGGTATTCTTTACCGGTGCTTTGATCAACGTATACTCCAATAATAGTGCCAAAATCAACTCGCTCTTTAGTATCACTCACGGCTTTTCCTTTATTTGAATGTACTACTATGAGTTTTTGTAGTTGCTCTTTAGTTATGGTAATCTTGCTTCGACCTGGAGTATAGTTGTTGTGCCCTTGAATATGTTTACCTTGTCTTCCGTCATGTATTGTTTTAGGATAATTATCAAAATTAGGTTTAGTCTGCTTTGCTGATAATTTCTCCTCATTTGCCTTTGCTTTGGCGGCCATATCTCCGTTATCAAGCGTGAGCTGCGAAGAACCGCTTGTACCGTGTGCAAGCCCCGAATTGCCGTGGTTCATGATACCACCGCCTTTCGAGATGTATGCCGTTCTAGATATAAGGTCATATTGCGATCCTTTAATGTATTATTGGGTATAACAATCTCAATATCTCTTTCGATAGCATAAGAGAATGTATCAAGTGTAGCGTCGTTGGTACTACATACATCATAAGCAATGATTGTTTTAAGATTTGTGAGCTTTTCAACTGTCAATCTGATATTAGCTCTTAACCTCAGATTTTCGGCAGGATCGCCCATATGTCCTTTTGTGCTGATAGCCACTACTGAACAATCGCCATATCCATCAAGTGCAAAATTCACGCTTTCCTCAGTAGGAAAAGTTATGTTCGGTATTACAACTGCACCGATTTCAAAAATGAACCAAAGTCCGATAATTCGCCCTTTGAACAGCCGATAGTTATTCTCAATCTTGTGAATATCTCCCAGCTCCGAAAAATCGGGGATAATAACATACTTAACGTCTTTGAAACGCTCCTTAAAATATGTCAAGCGTTCTTCGACATTGTAGTAAATAGCCCAATAAAGACCGAATTTACCGTCAAAATCCTCATCGAACTGAAAGAACGCTACGGCAGTATGCTCTGTCTTATGATAAAAACTCGTCTGGCTATACAGAGCTATATAATCAGGAAGCACTGATACATTGCAATTGATAGCAGGCAAATCCATACCACCGCAGGACACCGTTCTGTTTGTCAGCGTAAGATAGTTCAGATTGAGCAGACGTATTAAATTGTTGTTTTTTTCAAAATTACTCCTTTCTCCTGTCAACAGGAAAACAGATGATAAATTCGTATAATCTGCCACTTGACAAAGGAGAGGGAGTTATGATATAATTAATTTGTTTAAGTTTATGATTACATCATAACACCCTAAAGCGCATTGGCTTGTTGTTACCGGCAACTTGTCAATGCGTTTTTCCTTTGTCTTGATCGTTGTCCATCGGAATCACCTTACCTTTCGATGTCATCGTTATTTTTTCTTATCTTGATTTACCCTATACTTAGCAGATGCTTCTGTTACAGGGTATTTTTCCATAATTGCTTTGGCTTTCATGCCGACTGTAGCATTATACGGAATGGTCAACTCTCCGCAAAGTGCCTTTGCCTGCCATTCAACACTGCAATACGCAGGGATTTGCTCATCTTTTGTTAGAGTACGGGTTGAAATAGGTGTATAACCAAGATAAAACAATATCACATGACATATTTCATGACAAATGAAACACAGAAAAGCTCTGTTATTATCATAACAAGCACCATCATAGACTGTTTGTTTAATCTCAATCATAAATCCACCTTCAGGCTTAGGATAGCACCAGGCAAATACATCAGCAGGCAGTTTATCATCTTCAAGTACAGAATACTCCGTTCCTTCAAATATAATGCAAGTCTGTTCGAGGATTTCAAGGACAGGAAATAGTTCAGATTCGTTCAGCTCAAAAATTTTTCTAACATATTTGCTTAAATGCCTGATAGCGATTCTGCTGAGTGGTTTTGTCATATAATCCATTAGTTCTTATCACTCCTTTTCAGTAGTGCCAATATTTTTTCAGCTGTATCCTCATCGATTCCATCGAATGAACGTGCAAACTGCAACGCCACATCTCTCTGATAGGTTTCCGACTTGGATAAAGTAATCTTAACCTGATTTCTTGAGTTTTCAGCCGCATTCTTCATATCTGCGATTTCATCGTCAGAAAGAGCGTAATGCTCAGCGATGATGTCAAACCATTCGTTGGGGACATTTTTTCTACCGTTTTCAACCGCCGATAAAAAAGGAGTAGAGACACCGAGCAGTTTAGCAACATCACCCATGACCTCGTGATGCCGAACACGAAGAACTCTCATGAACTCGCCAAATTTTGTGTATGTCATCCTGATACACCTCCTTACCTGACATTGTATCACAAGATTGTATATTTGTCAAGTATATTTTTTAATCTTTTTTGGGTTAACTCGAACTTAATGTAATTTAACCGTTATTGATAGATTTGCGATTGTCAAACGGTAGTAAAACGACAGTGTTGCACAAAGCATAAGATAAATGGAATATTGGCGGTCACGGTGGGGTGATGTGGGCGTGATAAGGCGGCGGATTTAATGTGATTTTACAATACCGTTTGCAATAAAGCCGCCGGGGAGCAGTTCATCGGCGGCTTTCATATACGATTTTTATGCGAGCACGGTGAAATTTTCGTTTTCGGCAACGGGCTTTCCGTCGGGGGTGTCGCTGTACTCTATGCGGTAATCTATCCTGTGCTCTCTCAGCATATCAAAAAGCGGAGCGTACATATCGAGAATACGTCCTGCGTTTTTTGCATTCAGCCATATACGGCTGTTTTCTTTGCATTCGGGCGGTGTCGGCAGTGAATCAAGCACGGGCATCATACGCTTTAATATCTTCTGCTCACGGTTTGTGAGAATGCGCCTGTGAAATATCATCTTCATAAAGGCGACTATATCGTACTCACGTTCTTTATGCGGCACAAACACACGGATATATCTTGCGTAAGGCTCGCCGTTCACACGGTGGTCATACAGCATATCCGGACGTTTTCTGCGGGTAACCTCAATGGCGGTTTCTTCCTGCCATTTTGCAACGGCATCGTGTGCGCCTGTCAGCAGAACAGCGGGAACGGCTCTGTCGTGCCATATCTCCGGACGGGTATACTGCGGATGCTCAAGCAAGCCGTTATAATGGCTCTCTATGCTGTAGGCATCGCTGTTGGGAAGCACTCCGTCCTGAAGTCTTGCTATCGCATCGGTCAGTATAAGCGCAGGAAGCTCACCGCCGGTCAGAACGTAATCTCCTACCGAAATCTCCTCCGCATTCAGCTCATCAAGCACTCTCTGGTCAACGCCTTCATAATGCCCGCAAAGTATTATAAGGCTGTCCTCTGCGGCAAGCTCTTTTACAATATCCTGCGTCAGCACTCTGCCCTGCGGCGACATATATATCACACGGGGAGAAGTATCCGACTCCTGCTTTATTGCGGTTATGCAGTCATATATAGGCTGTGCCTGCATAACCATACCCGTGCCGCCGCCGTATGCCTTGTCATCGACACGGTTGTGCTTGTTTCCGGCATAGTCACGGATATTGTGACAATGTATATCTATATGACCTGCTTTTCTTCCTCTGCCGACTATGCTTTCCGACAGGTACGATTCGCACATATCGGGAAAGAGGGTAGCTATATCAATCCTTATCATAGGTTCTCCGTTTATTCTTCGTCAAACAAGCCGTCAAGCGGTCTTATAACAAGATAGCCGTCATCTATATTCTTTTCGAGCAGAACCTCAGGGATCGCAGGGAACATAAGCTCCTTACCGTCGGGGGTCTTAAGCTCGTATACATCCGCCGCACCGTGCTGGTATATGTCTGTGACCTTGCCGTAAACCTTGCCGGTATCTGCGTCACGGACTTCAAGGCCGATAAGATCCTGAATGAAGTTTACGCCCTCGGGCAGTTCTACATCGTCACGATCCATATACAGCATTTTGCCGACTATCGTCTTAGCCTCGTCAACATTATCTATGCCGCCGAGCTTAAGCACGGCGAGAGTTTTATGCGGACGTGCCTTTTCGACCTCAAGCTCCTGCTTGTCCTTTCCCAAAAACAGCCTGTCAAAGCTGCATATAACATCGGCGCTGTCGCAGTAATACTGTACTCTGACTTCGCCGCCAAGTCCTTGCGTCGCTACTATCTTACCTATCTCAAGAAACTGTTTTCTCATACTGTCCTCACTTGCTCATTATTTCAAGAATGTCTGCAGGCTTACGGGCGATATACTTTGCGCCGTTGTCACGAAGCTCCTTTTCGGTGCGAAAGCCCCACAAAACTCCGCAGGATGTGAACCCTGCATTTAGGGCGGTTTGCATATCGACTCCGCTGTCTCCTATGTACAGCACCTCGCAGGGCTGTACGCCCAGCTTTTCCGCTACGTCAAGTGCACCGTCGGGGCAGGGCTTCGCCTTTATCCTGTCGTCAAGTCCTCTTATATAATCGAACACGCCGCCGCCTAAAAAATGCGGAACGACCTGCTGTGCTATATCGTGCGCCTTGTTGGTTATGACACCGAGCTTCATACCCTTTTCACGGGCGGAACGTAAAAGCTCGGGTATGCCGTCATAGGCGGCGGTCTTATCCTCGCTGTGAGCGGAATAATACTCCATAAACATAGCGAGCGCCTGCTCCTTATACTCCTGCCTGTCGGGCGGCAGGCAACGCTCTATCAGCTTAGGTATGCCGTTTCCGACAAAATATTTGTATTCTTCTATCGTGTGGGTAGGAAATCCTAATTTGCATAAAATGTGATTTGCGCTGTCGCCAAGATCATCAATCGTATTCAAAAGCGTACCGTCAAGGTCGAAAATAAGTGCTTTACAGCTCATAGAAATACCTCTTTTCTTGCTACTGTCTATAAATATTATATAGCTTTACCCTGTTTGTGTCAACCGAGCCAACAAATTAAATTGTGGAGATTTGCACAAAAAGTTATTGATTAAATACTGTTATTATGCTAAAATCGGTACATACGGCAAGATGTGTCGTAAACAGGCTTTGCATAAAACATCAAGAAAGGAAAAAGTTATGAGCACAAAAATGTACATAAACGGAAGTGACAGAAAGGGGCATATAAACCCGGAGATCTACGGTCATTTTTCGGAGCATCTGGGCAGATGTATCTACAACGGCATCTATGTCGGGGAGGACAGCAGTATTCCGAATACTAACGGTATCAGAAACGATATTGTCGAGGCGTTCAAGAATATTAAGATGCCTGTTCTGCGCTGGCCGGGCGGATGCTTTGCGGACGAGTATCACTGGAAGGACGGCATAGGCGAAAAGTCACAGCGCAAGAAGATGATAAATACCCACTGGGGCGGAGTGACCGAGGACAACAGCTTCGGCACGCACGAATTCTTCGATTTCTGCGAGATGGTAGGCTGTGAGCCGTATCTGACGGGCAATCTCGGCTCGGGTACTGTGCGGGAAATGTCAGAGTGGATAGAATATATCACCTCGGACAACGATTCGCCTATGACGCAGTTAAGAAAGAAGAACGGCAGGGAAAAGCCGTGGAAGCTGAAGTATCTCGGAGTGGGAAACGAAAACTGGGGCTGCGGAGGAAATATGTCGGCGGAGCAGTATTCCGCACTTTACAAGCAGTATCAGACATATTGCAGGAACTACGGGGCAAATCAGCTTTACAAGGTCGCCTGCGGACCGAATGGGGATGATTATAACTGGACGAAGGTTATAACAGAGAATATCACGCCGTGGCATACGAATGCGTTGAGCCTGCACTACTATACTGTGCCTAAGGGACAATGGGAAGATAAGGGCAACGCTACCGGATTTACCGACGAGGAATATTACATAACGCTTGAAAAAACATGGTATATGGAAACGCTTGTAAAGCGTCACTGCGATATTCTAAATGTAAATAATCCCGAAAATAACATAAAACTGGTTGTAGATGAGTGGGGAACGTGGTATAATGTAGAGGAAGGCACTAACCCGGGATTCTTATTCCAGCAGAATACGATGCGTGACGCTATGGTGGCATCGATCAATCTGAACATTTTCAACAGCCACTGTGACAGAATCTCTATGGCAAATCTTGCGCAGGCGGTGAACGTTCTTCAGGCGCTTATCCTTACGGAAGGCGAAAGAATGATACTGACACCTACATATCATGTGTTCGACCTGTACAAGAACCACCAGAACGCAGAGCTGTGCTACAGCAGTATAGAGGACGAAAAGCAGGAGGGATATAATCTTCCCATTATTTCGCAGAGCGTATCGGTAAACAGCGACAACGAAATGACTTTAACGGTTTCAAACTGCTCGCTTACGGAATGCAGGACGATAGAAGCGGATATACGCGGATTCAGTTTTGACTCTGTAAGGGCAAGGATACTGAGTGCAGAGAGCAACGCTCACAACACCTTTGATGAGCCGGAAAACGTTACAATCACGGAATTTGACAAGATAACAAAGATCGACAGCGGAATAACATTCACGCTTCCGCCTTGCAGTGTTGTTGAAATCATTCTTTCATGAACGTCTGCAAAAGATGTCTGCTGAGCCGTATGAGTGCCGAAGCGTTTCAGAATATCAAAGAGAATATAGAACTTATTCCCGATGAGAAAAAAGCTGATGAAGCGCTGTACAAAAAACGTCTTGAAATATGTACGGAGTGCGACTGCCTTATTAACGGTATGTGCAGTAAATGCGGTTGTTTTGTGGAGATGAGGGCAGCTTTCGCTATCAACCGATGTCCGCACGAAGACAAGCTCTGGTAAGCGAAAGGAAAAATGTTATGGCTAATATGAAAAAACTCGAGCGTGATTACGGCGAAATTCTGTGGACCGGCAAAAAGTGCATAATGGGTATGCCTATCTCATTTACAAGATATATAATTACGTCAAGCGTATTATATACGAAGGTGGGATTTCTCAATATCAAGGAGGACGAAATCGAGCTTTACAAGATAGTAGACAAGACTATGAAGCTGTCACTGGGTCAGAGGATGGTCGGATGCGGTACTATCGTGGTAACGTCAAGGGATTGCGATACTCCGAACAAGGAGCTTAAATCCGTCAAAAAGCCGAGAGAGGTAAAGAAGATTCTTGACGAGGCGGTAAAGCTGGAGCGTGACAAGTATATGGTAAGAGGCAGAGATATGGTCGGCGCAAATCTGCACGGTCACAGCGATATGGGCGAGGACAATCTGCACAGCGAAGATTTTGACGAAATGGCGGATATGTAATTGGACAAGATCAAGGAAATATTTAAAATGGCTCTGCACCCGTCGCAGTGGAAGGAGCTTTTTACAAGATACCGTGAGATAATAATGTATGTTATCTTCGGGGTGCTTACAACGCTTGTGTCGATAGTGACGTACTTTATAATCCGCTGTATATTCCCGAGTGAAGAAAGCGTACCTCTGTTTTTAAAATGGACGTACAGGCTCAATTTCAGCGGAGGGGATTCTTCAACGGTATTGCCCAACATCATATCGTGGATAGTGTCGGTGACATTTGCGTATATCACGAACAGGATATGGGTATTTCAAAGCAAGGTGAAGGGCTTTGCAAAAAACACCCTTCAGGCTCTGTCGTTCTATGCGGCAAGGCTGTTCACGCTGTTTGTTGACCTTATAATAATGTTCCTGCTTGTAAATCTTCCGGGCATCGAGAACGGGCTTTATGAGTTCTGCGCTAAGGTATTCTCGAACATTGTCGTACTGGTGCTGAACTATGTTTTCAGCAAGGTGTTTGTGTTCAGAAAAGAGAAGAAAAAAAATTAACGGCGGGAAACGAAACAAAGCCGATATATCAGAAATAAACCGTATGCACTTTATCGGGGCATACGGTTTTTGCTTGTTGAAAAAGTTTTTTGTCTGATGTGGCTATGCTATATTGTTCAGTTCTGACTATGATAATAAGCTACCGATAGTTCTTTTTGTCGGATAGCACTTCTCGGGTTCGCTATTCGAAT
>ENA-OPBX01000895-OPBX01000895.1-human-gut-metagenome-genome-assembly--contig:-NODE-895-length-18101-cov-4.162030_pt1 | contig 18101 bp, 28 predicted proteins | sample MGYA00241075_ERZ501466 | MGnify/ENA primary metagenome ERZ501466 (study PRJEB25962, sample SAMEA2042633) | human gut metagenome | biome: human gut; feature: human-associated habitat; material: faeces...
GGTGGATGTAAAAGTGGAGCAGCCGCAGAACATCAAGTATCTGTTCACCACCAAGACCTGTCCTAACTGTAAGCTGGTGAAGGAATATCTGAAAAATGTACCCTACGTGACCATCGATGCGGAGGAGAATATGGAGCTGGCAAGACGTTACGGTGTAATGCAGGCACCGACTCTGGTGGTGGTAAACGGTGACAGCCATAAAAAGTATGTAAATGCTTCAAATATCAAGAAGTACGTTGACCAACTGACATTAGTTGGGGTAGAATAGAAACAGGTCAGGAGGCATCGCCCGAAGGCGGTGCCTTTGCTGTGTAATAATATAAATTCAAAAGCAGATCTATTGCAGAACGGAGGAAATATGATCAACAAACTGATCACTCGAATCAAAGAAACCAACGCACCGATCGTGGTAGGACTGGATCCTATGATGAAATTCGTGCCGGAATATATTAAGAAAGCAGCATTCACCGAATACGGTGAGACACTGGAAGGTGCTGCAGAGGCCATCTGGCAGTACAATAAGGGGATTGTGGATGCTATTTATGATTTAGTACCCGCTGTGAAGCCTCAGGTGGCAATGTATGAGCAGTTCGGTATTCCCGGCATGGTGGCATTTAAGAAGACTGTGGATTATTGTAAGGAAAAAGGCCTGATCGTCATCGGCGATATCAAGCGCGGTGATATCGGATCCACTTCCGAAGCATACGCGGTAGGACATCTGGGTAAAGTACAGGTAGGCAGCAAGAGCTATTACGGTTTTGATGAAGATTTTGTAACCGTGAACCCTTATCTGGGATCCGACGGTGTAAATCCTTTTGTGAAGATCTGTAAGGAAGAGAAAAAAGGTATTTTCGTACTGGTGAAGACTTCCAATCCCAGCAGCGGCGAGTTCCAGGATCAGCTGGTGAACGGCAGACCTCTGTATGAGCTGGTAGGAGAAAAGGTAGCAGCCTGGGGAGCTGACTGTATGGGTGATTCCTACAGCTATGTAGGAGCTGTCGTAGGAGCAACCTATCCTGAGCAGGGAAAGGTACTGCGTAAGGTAATGCCCAAGGCATTTATTCTGGTGCCCGGTTACGGTGCACAGGGCGGTAAAGGCGCAGATCTGGTACATTTTTTCAATGAGGACGGACTGGGTGCCATTATCAACTCTTCCCGTGGCATCATTGCTGCATACCAGCAGGAGAAATACGCACAGTTTGGCGAGCAGAATTATGCAGATGCTTCCCGTGCGGCAGTACTGGATATGCGTGAAGATATCGCACAGGCGCTGGCAGCACGCTAGGCAGAAAACAGCTACTATTCAGAGTCTCATTCGCAAAATCGTCTCTTTGAGACTTTACTTTTGGCTTTGAATAGTGATAAATGTATGGGGTGTCCACAAGCGGACAGATGGGAGAACAGAGGATGAAAGAAGAGTTATATATTACCTTCCACTCGGAGGATGATATCAGACATTTTGTAGATACCTGCAACGAATTCGACGATGCAATCGACATCCGTATTCAGAAGATGGCAATGGATGCAAAGTCACTTTTGGGAATGCTCCTGATGAAGACTGAGGAACCGCTGGAGATCGAATATGCCTGCTATGATGATGAAGACAATTACGAAGAATTCAAGCAGGCCATCCTGGAAAAATACGACGTAAAAGTCGTACAGGCTACGGAAAAGCAGGCAGCAGATAAAATTGTTTGAAAAAATTGAAAAATTCTATTGACATTTTCGCCCGCAGCAGTTACAATACATACTGTTGCAGGCGAAAACCTGTAAATGAAATGTACGTGTAGCTCAGCTGGATAGAGCGTCTGGCTACGGACCAGAAGGTCGTGGGTTCGAATCCTGTCACGTACATCTAAAGCCCCGGAGATGATGTCTCCGGGGTTTTTATTTTGCATTTTAGAAAAGTTTTAGAAATACTTCCCGATCCGTATATTTACGTGGTACTTATGTCATGCTAAAATGATGATGTAAATGGAGGAAGTCGTGAAAGTATGAACAAACAGGAATTTGTGGACCGACTGCGGATGGCGCTGAATGGGCGTGTTTCTCCCGGTCTGGTCATGGATAATGTAAATTATTACCAGGATTATATAAATACAGAGATCCGCAAGGGCAGGACAGAAGAGGAAGTCTTAGAGAGCCTGGGAGATCCCAGACTGATCGCCCGCACAATCATTCAGACCAACGGTGGAGACAACCGTTCCGGATACCGGAACACGGTCTACGGCAACGGAGAGTATCGGGAGGCTGCCGGACAGAATGTCCATCGTAGTTATACAGAGGAAGAGGATGGCTACGGAACACACCAGAGTAAGGTGGGAAATGTTCTGGCGAAGCTTCCGGGCTGGGTGTGGCTGATCCTTGGGATTCTGGTGGTAGTATTGATCTTCGGTGCGGTATTTTCCGTATTGTCTTTTCTGGCACCGGTACTGATTCCGATTGTGGTAGTATTGTTCCTGGTGAAATTATTTCGGGACTGGCTTAACTAGCAACTATATAAATCAGCTATTCATAGTCCCTCAATTCGAAAAACGCCTCTGCGAGGCTTACTTTTTGCTCATTGAGGTTACTTCGTCAAATAAATATAATCGGAGTACCTTACAGATGCGAGCATCTGACGGTTGCTCCGATTATATTTATTGACTCTGAATAGTTCCGACGTAAAGAGCCACCAGGGGGAAGCTGGTGGCTCTCATGAGGGGAGTATAAATAAATAATACATAAGGGTGCAAATAGAATCATGAAGGGGTTTCTATTTACAATTATGATTATAGTACTAATGATATAAAAATGCAAGAAGAAATTTAGTTCTAAAGTACCATAATTTTTGGGCATATTTTTGTGCGAAATAGACATACTACTCCTGTAACTAAAAAAGATATTTCCTATCAGGAGGTCACAAATATGTCTAACAATTATGAACAGAACAATCAGAACAAGTATAACAACTCTTATGACGAGAGCGAGAACAGTAAGAACTCCCAGAATAAGCAGAACAGCCAGAATCAGAATAAGAATCAGAGCAACAACAGGGAGCAGAACAAGAGCTGCTAATCGGGTGCATAATTTTTCAGGGGCTGCCGCAAGGCAGCCCTATTTACATATTTTCAGAATCCATATATAATAACTTTATATGTGCAATAATTGATGACTAAGATCCGGAGGAACGAATGAGACGTTTTGAATTGATTGCTCCCTGCCATTTCGGTATGGAATCAGTATTAAAAAGAGAGATCACAGATCTGGGATATGATATTACAGAAGTGGCGGATGGTCGTGTCACCTTTTTCGGAGATGAGGAGGCTTTGTGCAGAGCAAATATTTTTCTACGGACGGCAGAAAGAATCCTTATCAAAATCGGAAGTTTTCATGCGGAGACTTTTGAAGAACTGTTTCAGGGCACGAAAAATCTTCCCTGGGAAGAATACATTCCGAAGGACGGCAAATTCTGGGTGGCCAAGGCAGCTAGTGTAAAGTCCAAATTGTTCAGCCCCTCGGATATTCAGTCCATTATGAAAAAAGCAATGGTGGAGCGGCTGAAGGCCCAGTATGAGATCAGCTGGTTCCCTGAAGATGGAGAAAATTTCCCTGTCCGGGTATTCCTGATGAAGGATGAAGTGACCGTGGGACTGGACAGCACCGGAGAGTCCTTACATAAGAGAGGATATCGTAAGCTGACGGCAAAAGCCCCCATTGCGGAGAATCTGGCTGCTGCACTGATCGAACTGACTCCCTGGAATGCGGGCAGGATCCTGGTGGATCCCTTCTGCGGAAGCGGCACCTTCCCTATTGAGGCAGCCATGATGGCGGCCAATATGGCACCCGGCAGGAACCGCAGTTTTACGGCGGAAGAATGGCCCCATATCATAGGAAAAAAGGTATGGTATGATACAATGGATGAGGCGGAAGAGATGATCAATCTGTCAGTGGAGACAGATATTCAGGGCTATGATATTGACGAGGATATGGTGAAGATCGCCAGAGAAAATGCACGGATGGCGGGTGTGGACAAGCTGATTCATTTCCAGCGTCGTGGTGTGGAAGAGCTTCATCACCCGAAGAAATACGGCTTTATTATCACCAATCCTCCCTATGGAGAGCGTTTGCAGGATAAGAGCCAGATGCCGCAGTTGTACCGTACCATCGGAGAACGATTCCGGGAACTGGATTCCTGGAGTATGTATCTGATCACTGCCTATGAGCAGGCAGAGAAGGATATCGGCAGGAAGGCGGACAAGAACCGCAAGATCTACAACGGAATGATGAAGACTTATTATTATCAGTTTCTGGGACCGAAGCCTCCGAAGAGAAGAGACGTTTAGAAGAAATGAAAAATTTACTGCAGATCAGGGATCAACAACAGAATAGACGCATTACATTGATCCTCTGGCTCCTGCTGGGAAGTATGTCTATGGGCATCATGCTCTGGACGGCAGCGCATAAGACGGTGGTGATCTCCGCGTTAAGTCAGGAACAGGGCGGTCTGGTCACAGAGAATCAGGCGGAACGGTCCCATGAAATGCAGCTGGACATGGCGGAAGACAGGAAGGCAGAACGGGAGATCTGTATACCATTGGAAACCGGTACGAAAGCGGAAAATGTAGTGGTGGAAAATCATTACATGGAAAGGGAACTCTGGATCTATGTGCAGAACGGCAGAAAATCTTTTTACCGGGAACATCAGCTTACCGGAGATTTCAGCCTGGTGGGAAACGGCATCTGTGAAGCACAGAACGAGGGCGTATTGCTCAGATTGTCCATGAAGGAGATCCTGGAGTATCACAGTACTCTGGAAGAGGGAACTCTGAAGATCGATTTTGTCAATCCCAGAGAATCTTACGACCGGATCGTAGTGCTGGATCCCGTGGGAGGCGGAAGGGACAGAGGCGTTGCCGATTCCGGATGTGAGGAGAAGAACATCGCTCTGGAGGTGGCAAGACAGACGGCACAGCTGTTGGAAGGAAGCATGGTAAAAATATATCTTACCCGTACAGAAGATACAGAGGTCGCACAGGAAGTAAGGCGTAGCTTCGCTGACTGGGTGGATGCAGATCTGTACCTGGAGATCGGACTGTCAGCAGATGATGCACAGGAGAGTACCTACGGCATCCGGGCAGAATACAATGATGAGTATTATCTGCCGGATTTCGGAAATGTACAATGGGCCGACTGCGTGACCAGACAAGTGACGGTGGCTTCCAGCAACCGGGCCATTGGATTGTTCCCGGCGGAGGAAGATGACATTCTGTGGCAGCTGAAGATCCCGGCAGCCAGAATTTCTCTCGGATATGTGACCAACAGCAGCGAGAGACAGCTGCTGGAACAGGAAAGCTATCAAAAAAAGCTGGCGGAAGGTATTGCAGAAGCTATTTCCGAGGTTTATACTAATACGCAATGATGACTATATAAGAACACAAATGCGGCAAGGAGTTAATATGCAGGGAAGAATCGTATTCGCGACCGGCAATGCCGGAAAAATCAAAGAAATCCGCATGATCATGGAGGATACCGGTCTGGAAGTCGTATCCATGAAAGATGCGGGCATTAAAGCAGATATTGAAGAAAACGGTAAGACCTACGAAGAGAATGCACTGATCAAGGCCCGTGCGGTGGCTGCTTTTACGAAAGATATCGTGATGGCGGATGACTCCGGACTGGAGATCGATGCCCTGAATAAGGAACCTGGAATCTATTCTGCCAGATATCTGGGAGAGGATACGCCGTATTCCATAAAAAATGCAAATCTGATCCAGAGACTGGAGGGAGTGCCGGAGGAAAAGCGTACTGCCAGATTCGTCTGTGCCATTGCAGCAGTGCTCCCGGACGGCAGAGAACTTACCACAAGAGCTACCATCGAAGGGCGGATCGGATATGAAGAGAAGGGGACCAACGGATTCGGTTACGATCCTATTTTTTACGTACCGGAATTCGGCAAGACTACGGCGGAGTTGACAGAAGAAGAGAAGAACCAGGTCAGTCACAGAGGTAAGGCATTGGAGCTGATGAAAGAGGAACTGAAGAAATATGAAGATACTGATCGTAAGTGATACCCATAAAAAGAATGAGAATTATTTCAAAGTACTGGAGATGCACCACCCGGACATGGTGATCCACTGCGGAGATGCGGAGGGCAGTGAGTATGCACTTTCTTCTGCGGCAGAATGCCCGGTTTATATCGTTCTGGGCAACAATGACTTTTTCTCGGATCTCCCCAGAGAGATCACACTGGATATCGGATCCTACAAAGTATGGGTGACCCACGGACACAATTATTATGTATCCATGGGAAATGAGACTATCAAAAAAGAGGCCATTGACCGGGGCGTTGATATCGTGCTGTACGGACATACCCATCGGCCGGTGATCGATATTGATGATGACATCATTGCCGTGAACCCGGGAAGTCTGTCCTATCCGAGACAGGAGGGACGCCAGCCTTCCTATGCGATCATGGAGATTGACAGAAGGGGAAAGGTGCATTTTACGATTGCTTATCTTCGCCAGTAATGCTTCAAACTTCTCTCTTGACAGATAGAAAATTTCTGGGTTATAATAACATCTGCGTTGCGGAAATCCGCGATAACGCAGCTTCGGGGTGTGGCTCAGCTTGGCTAGAGCACCTGGTTTGGGACCAGGGGGTCGCAGGTTCGAATCCTGTCACCCCGACGTGTAACTTGGATTTTGTATTTATTTTTCAAAAAATTAATACAAAACTGTTGACAAATGATGTCGGATAAGTTACAATATGCTTCGTCGGTTCGCTGATGTAGATAACAGACAGATATGTGTTCGTAGCTCAGCTGGATAGAGCAACGGCCTTCTAAGCCGTGGGTCGGGGGTTCGAATCCCTTCGGGCACACTTTTTTTATATTATGGTGGGTATAGCACAGCTGGTTAGCGCGTCAGATTGTGGCTCTGAAGGTCCAGGGTTCGAATCCCTGTATCCACCCTTTTTTAACTAATGGGCTATCGCCAAGCGGTAAGGCACAGGGTTTTGATCCCTGCATTACGCTGGTTCGAATCCAGCTAGCCCAGCTGGGTTGAATGATAGAATCCGGTTATTATATGTCTTATAGACATTATATATGGGCTCATAGCTCAGTTGGTAGAGCACTAGACTTTTAATCTAGGTGTCCCGGGTTCAAACCCCGGTGGGCTCATTTTAAAGAAAACCCCTTATCTCGTTGGTTTCGAGGTAAGGGGTTTTTGCATGTGTTAAATTTTGCGGACACCTAAATCTTTTTAAAATCCTTAAAGAAGATATCATCAAGCTTATAGACATCCGGATACACTAAAGAAATATGAAGATAGTTCTTCAATATCTCATAGTCACTGTGTCCCATATACAAACGCAGCTTTTCCATATTTCCACCATATTGCAAAAAACTGGTAGCAAAAGTATGACGGCACAGGTGAGCATGTACACGATTAACACCTGAAGAAGTTTTTAACTTCTGAAACATCTTTTTAATAGTATCTTCTGTTATCTGATTATTGTTAAGCCTATCCAGAAATACATAAGGACTATTGGATATTATATAATCATGTGCGTAATGACTTGATATGTAATAGTTATGTATACTTAAGTATAAAAACTCAGGAAGTAATACAATTCTGTCTTTATTATTCTTAGAGTTACGAATAATAATTCTATCAAACTTAACATCTTTATGTTTAAGATTAATAACTTCTTGCCGTCTTAACCCACAATCGAGCATAAGCCGAAAAATGCAATAGTTTCTTAAAGAATTAGACCCAGCAATTATAGCATTGTCTATTAAGTCAACTTCGGTATTTGTAAGAGGCTCGACAACAGACGCATCATTTTTGGGTAATTTAATACCTATTGTGATATCCTTATTGATATAATCCTCCTGAAATAACCATTTACAAAATGCTTTAACAGGGCGGTAGTTTGTTCTTACAGATGTATTTTTCATTGTATTCCTTAAAGAGAGTATATAATTTTTTAAAGTCTGTTTAGTAAGTGAAGAAAAATCATCATCATTAAGCCACCTTTTAAATCGAGTAAGATAGAAGATATATGATTGTACAGTAACATCTTCACAATATATCTTTCTGTCTGCAATGAATAAATCAATATAATCACTTATATGCTGCATATTAATTAGTCCTCTAATTTATTTTCAAAATCTTCAGAATTAAGCTGATGTGAACGCTTATATTTATAATTCATAGCTGCGTGTATATCGTTATCATTAAGCATAGCAAGATTATCAATAAGATCCTGTTCAACCTCATCATTATTAATCCCTTTACCATAAAGACTTAAAGATATAGCAGAATGAATATATCTTCTTTTCATAAGATTGTAATCAAGCTTACGTGAATAATCTCTATGTAATTTTTCTGGAACACATTTAGCAACATCAATTTGTTTTGTACGTCTTAAAGATTTCCAGAAGTTTGTATAATCGCAGCGAGATTTATTACTGTCAGAATTAATATCAACAAGTCTTAATGTATCGTGTGTAAGATAGTCAGAAATCATCCTACGATTATCAAGATAATCATATATTCTTTTTGTAACTCCATATTTTTTATTACGCTCATATTCAATTAAGCAATAGCTCTTTGTACCTTTTCGTGTTGTTTGAAATTCAACATTCATTATTACAGTAAGTCGAGGTACTAATTTATCAGCGAGTTTATTTACACTATCAAAATTAACAACTCCTTTAGTTGCAAGTTCGTGCATATAATCATTACATTTTGTTCTATAAAATTCATCTGAGCCATATTCGGAATAAAATTGTAACCTGATTATATCAAGATATTTCCAATTACGGAGTTCATATAAATTAGACAATACATAATAGTCAAAGCGTGAAATCATCTGATTATAAAACCATTCATTTATAAACCAAGGTTTATATCCTTGTTCGATTACTTCTTTTGTTTTTAGATACATCCTTACAAAACATTTATCAGAACGACGACCAAGACTTATATAGTCATTTTCATATTCATTATTCGGTTTGAACTGATACTGATAATTAATTCTTTTAAATCTACTTACCTGCATTTGAACAAAATTATCAATTCTTAAGTATTTTTCAGGCGACTGTAAATAATTTGTATGCCAGCAGTAATCTATTCTATTTTCCTTTACTTCGTGTATTTGAAGATGATAATACTTTGCTATTGCATTTATAACACGCATAGAATATTCAAAAGTAGAAACAACACCCTGTAACCATAATGGTTTAGACCTTAGCTGTACTAATATTTCAGAAGTGATATCTGTTGGTGTACGAGTAGCAATAAATATATCAAATCGTTCAGGGCAGGAAATGCAATTATTATAATATCCTGCAAAAGAACGATTACTATATATAAGTTGCATATCTTCTAATCCGGGAAGTGACCAATCAAGATTTATATCAATAGCTTCAGTAGCGGCCAGTTTATCAAAATCTTTCCTGAAGGTTTTAACATTTTCATCTTCTGTATCTTTTAAGAAGTCATTACAAAATGATACTGAATAATAAAAAGTATCTATGTTATGCAAAAATTTCTTTTCTTTTCTAAGAAACCAATTATTTTTTTGTTCTGTATTAAATTCATTTTCAATTAAAGTACTCATATTTTTTCTCCTTTCGAAATTTACTAGAATAGCCGTTTTAGTAAATTTTAAAAAACTTATTTTGTATAGATTTTTTCTATATTTATTGTGATTTAATGATGTATTTTCAGACCACCTATTAGATATCCGTGGTCAAACCTGATTTTTTATTTTTTTTGCCAGTTAAGCCTTACACTTCGTCCGGCTTTCCTGGCAAAAAATTATTTAATCAGGGTATATGAATCATATAGGCTGAAGTAAAAATCAGAGCCAAATAGGAATTGAGATTTTATATGTGCATCCTTTTTGCTCATACCATACATACTTGTTATTGTCATAAACAAATTCCCACCGAAAGGAAGTGCGAGAAGCTTACCAAACTTTTTATATCTGGATACATTTCTATGCAGCACCTGATACTGCAACAATGAACGAATCTGTTTATCAATCATTTTGTCATCCTGGGTAACAAGGACAACATCAAATGCAAGATGTCTGTGAGTAGTAAAGAAATATATCCACGATAATCTGTCTTTTCTATTCCATGACCTTGGATTAAATATTGTCTGACATTCATCAAGAATAAGCAGCGTTTGATGTTCATACATCTGGCCTCGTTTATTACGTTTATGGAATTGTAATGCAAAATTTTCAAGACCATAAATGTATGAATATACATCTTTAGATATTACTTTACCGCCTAAAGGAGTCTTTACATATATAGAACTGTCAATCCAATCCTGATTAGGTACATATATAAAATGTCCTAAAGGTTTTTTTGGCGATTTAGGCACAATAAGATTAGTATTAATATTTAGATTTGTAATAACATTCTGACCGGAACGGAGAGCGTCATATATACGTTTCGCAGTATGATAAGACTTTCCACTTCCAGGAACTCCTGTGTAACATTCAATCATAGTTTCACCCCACTTAAATTTAATCAGATAAAAATGCAGTAAGAATTTTTAAGAAACCACCGCCAGACAGCACACTTCTAATAATTCTAAGTACATATAAGTAAATAATGTATCCGGCATATGCATCAACAAATGCTCCAAATAACGTTACAGCGTAATTCAATGGTACGAACCAGTTAATTTGCGGTAGCCACGCTGTAAATATTTCTGTATTAACATTTAATAAACCTCCAAAAACATCAGTAGGCATTAAAGCCTGCGTTATTAAAATAAATTCAATGACAGCGCCAAATACGTTTACAATAAAATTAACAAGAACAGAACAAAGAACTGTAGTTATAAAAGCACTAATAAAATCACCCCCTTAAAATATGGAATTTCCTTTGAATTTTTTATATATAAATACAGCCATAAGCAAAGTGAAGAGCAGCCTTTCAAATGACTTTGCCTGATTAGCCCATGGCTCATAAACACTTAAATCTATTGTTAAATTACAATCCGGGTTATCTTTCTTGCCAATCATAAAACCATAATTGTAATTAAAAACTGGTGCAACTGGTTCGGCTTCAAGAACTTGGAGCCATTCATAAAGCTGGTAGGGAATAGAGAAAGGAAACTTCCCAAATAGTCCATTATGTATATCAAGGTTATTAATATCCTGCGTTACTAAATCTTCAGAAGAATATGCAGCCACAGAGGCAGTTGCTCCAGAATTATTTACAGTATTTGTACCGTACAAAATAGCATTACGAACACCATCGAACATTGTGTTAAATGTATTCTTTAAATCATCGGTTGTATAATCAGAGCCATCTTCTTTAGTATTGTTATATGCTATGTATTCCGTTACTCCTAATATTTGCAGAAGAATGTTGTTCTGCTCACTCATAAGGGATAACAAAGAATCTAACTTATTATTAGTTTCTTCTGTGTTATCTCCAATGTCATCAATCTTACCGCTTATAGAATCTAATGCTTTGTCGATTGCATCCTGCAGCTCATCCGCAGACATACCTTCTTTTTTGTTGTTAATAGAATCTATTAAGTCGTCTATTTTAGAACCAATGTTATCGTTCATGTCATTAATACTTAATTTAATATCTTCTCCAGCTTCTTCTACTTTAGAAGAAAGATAAGCGTTCTGCGAACCATGAACGTAATTATATAAAGCTTCATAAGATTTAAAATAATAAAAAGGTTTATTATTATAAGAAGAAAAACGAAAAGCATTAGAACCACTAGCAGTGCCATAACTTGACTCATAAGTAAACGGAATAGTAAAATATGAAAAAGTATTATACATGCTCAATTTTCCCCATTTATAATCTTCGTTTTGATAACCATTATCAAAAGGAGAATACATAGCTGTAAAAGAATAATCAACAACATTTAATTCATTATCAACAGCAAATAGAGGCATATTATAATTACCTTGCCCCATATAAAAATAACTTATATTATCAGAATTATTTAAAGTTAGAGCCCAACCATACTGGTCATTGGAATAATAAAAAAAGTATTTACAATCAGATAAATAATTATAATTAGAAACAAAATCTTCTTGATATTTAAAATATTTTGAAAATACATTCTGAAGCCTTTCTTGAGGAGTACCAGTACTATCATAATATTTCAAACCAATCAAATCATAATATCTTTCTTTAAGCTCTTTTCTTAAAGCAGTAACCTGATCAGCTAACAGAGTAAGATCACCAGTCTGGGAGTCATATTCGATTGCATTAAGATAATTATAGTTTTCTGTAAGTCTATCAAGAAAATCAGTTCCAAGTTCAGAGTTTTCAGAAACAAGGAAACCAAGTTGAGATAACATAACACGAGAAAAAGCATTATGAGATACACCGGCTTTTAAAAGTGCGCCAAATGCTTCAAATTTATTATTAGAACGTAAACAAGCAACAACTTGTGCATCAGAACAATGTACATCCCAATTAACATAAGTCCAATTATAGTCAGATGTAGGAGTATAACGAAAAAGAATTTCATGATTAGCATTATAAATATCTCCTTTATTATTAACAGCTCTATTAGCTTCATCTGAAGAAATATTTCCACCTTCAACAGTAGAAAGAGTAAAATCATCTGCAGCATATGCACAAGTAGGAAAATAAGTTAATACTGATATTGTTATTATAAATATACACATACATACACATAAAAAACGCTTCATAAATACCCCCATAAAAAAATGACAGACAAGAGATTAGTCTTGCCTGTCATTCAATGAATCTTTATTAATATTATTATAATAATTTGTTTTTGCATCCAAATATTTAATGAGTTTTCTTATTAATATAACAATAATTGTTATTGGAATAACAAAAATTACCAACAACAATAATATATTAAAAATTGAAATAACTGCATCAAATAATATTTGATAATCCATTCCAAACAATCGCCCGGAAGTCTCCAATAATACCAATATACAACACCCCCTCTGACAATAATATCGGCAAGTTAATATTATCACCTGGATGGCTGTTTATCAATACTTTTATTTAATTCGCATGGAAGAGTGTAATCAACACTTCCATCTTCCAGTTCTATGCCTTCAAATGTACAATCCTTAACTCCACAATAATCAACATGTGTAAAAAAAGAACACTTTTTACATTTTTCTGTCTTTGATTTAAGCTGTCTATGATATCCATCTATATAGCTAACAACAAAACTACTCAAAGTATTTATATTAACTATAAAATATATTATTATACAAAATAAACAATCAAAGAAAGGTGAAAATATAGATATAAAAGTATCTACAATCATAAAAGTTAAACCTGGCATTATAAGGCATACAACAATTAAAGATTTAAAATTATAATCCAGATATACCCATTCAACATCATATTTTTTCAGGTCAATTTTTTTCATCCTGCACCTCTTTGTATATCTTTTTAGCAGCTTTTTTAAGCTTTTTAGATTCCACACGCTCAATGTGATACGCAGATACAACATCTAAAATTTGACTTTTTAAGTTACCAGGATATCCATTTTGAACTGCTATATAATTAATAGCTTTTCTAATCTTCCTGACATTAAGCCATATAAGGATAAACACAAATAATAATATGTATCCCATTTCTTTAACTCCTATCTATATAAATAATCCCACAAACAAAATTACGAATGTACTAGCACAAGACTAGTACAAGCCACTCACTATCTATTATTGATTAGTGAGCAAGAGAACGGAAGAAGTTGACCGCAATCCTTATACCGAAGAGAAGAGCGAAAACGCCAAGTCCGAGCGGTAAAACAGCGATGATACCTTCCTGTGCTCCTGTAGCAACCTTCTGGCAGCCATCTGTTATAGCACTAATAACTTCTGCTGGAAGAACTGTGTTACCTTCAGCAGCGGCAGCAACAAATGATGTATTCATATAAGGATACCTCCCTTTGAAATATATTTATAACGCAAGTGCGCTATATGCTATTTGAATAAGCTTACAAATGTATAAATAACTTTTTTAGCTATATAACCAACAAGACAGGAGAACGATGTAAGCCAAAAACCAAACATAAAACCTTTAAATATTACATCTTCCATAGCAGCTCCTAACTTTTAAATGTTATCCAGAGAGCAAGAGCAACAAGAGAACCTAATAAAGCAGAGCCAATAAATACAACATATATAATATTAGAATTGTTATTATTAGTTTCTGTTGTTGTATCTACCTGTGTAACAGTTTCTGTAGTTTCTGCCTCTATAGCTTTGTTTTCCTCAGCTGCATAAGTCTTAGCAGCATTTCCAAAACAGAAAGTCAATGCCACAGCCACTACCAGGATAAATGTCCTAATATACTCCATACTTTTCTCCATATTTACAATTATGTGTCCCTAGTTTCCACGGCAGGCTGTGACAATCCGTTTATGTGTGCGCCCCGGTAGTTCCGGGCCCTACATTCCCGGACCCTTGTCTGACGCCTTCCGTGAAATCTTTAGGCTGTAAACTACCTGTAGGGTTAACATTCCGCAGGTTTTACACATTCCATTACGTTACTGTCTAAAGCTTTCACTCCAGTTGTCTTAAGAGGACACAGGAATATAGATATCTAAGCGCCGGGGCGCACACATATACTTAACACAGCCAAGCCATTACAAGAAAAACGGAAGTAATAGAGTTTGTTAATGCAACCCTCTTGTTTCGTATTCCGTTGAAACATCTCCATCCTGCTTGACAGAATATTTTTTACGCTGCACACTATTTCTAATCTTTATGGTAACAAAAACAATTAAGATTATTAACCATAGTAGAATAGCGATACCCAATACAATAAGACCGATTGAAGTTATATTCATAACTATAAATCTCCCTTCTTGGCTTAATAACAACACAATCATATTTAATTATGCTGTTAAGTAAATCAACAAGGCATACTACCCAGGACAGGAGTTCTCATCCTGGGCAGCTAAATCCTATAGTGAAATCATGTGGGGTTATCACTACCATATATTAAAGCTGCATCTTGCCTTTACAACTAAGATAGCAACCCCATGATAGTAATTTATTTTGAAGTTTTACCTACAAAATCCAATTCCTTGATATACAGTGTCTGCTTGCCACCTGAATTCTTCATTCCGTACACAACTTTAGCAGATGCAGGAAGTCCCTGAGCCTTTGCTCGCTCATAGAAATCAACAGGCATTCTTTCCTTAATTGGAATATAACCAAGTTCTCCAGAATCTGGATCAGCATTAACAGCATTTATATCTGCTGTTGCTATATAACTCATTGAGCATCCAGTAATATGACTTCCATCTTCGCTTGATATGTCGTAAGGCTTACCAACTCCTAATACTATGATATAATCTTCCATGTTCTTTTCCTTTCTGGTCTATCATCATCAGGCAACTGACGACCGTTTCAGTTGCGACTACATAAGTAAACAGCTTATGTAGTTTCGAATAATCGAAAGTTTATTATCATTGGGAAATTTAAAGATGCTACAATTCTATTAAAATAGCCTTATCATTAATAGAAACTCTACCATGATTAAAAGCTACATCTAACTTTAATAATTTATAATCTAAAGAATCTAAAGTTTCTTTCTTTTTCGCAATGAACATATCAGAATGTTCATAAAGATCTAAAATAACACGAATATTAGTTAAATCATCAGAATTTAAAGTTAAAATCATATATACCTCTTTCTACTAAGCTTAGCACAATAGACTAATTGACTTAGATTTGATATAATATAGTGTTAAAATAGTGACTTTAATTGTTTGGCGATTTATTAAAATCACTATCATTTGATTACAAATATATTATATTGCGAAATATCGCAAAAGTCAATAAAAATATACGAAATATCGCAATATAAAGAAAGGAAAAAATGGAATTTATAGAAAGATTATTAACAGAACTAAAAAATAGAAAAATAAGTAAATCAGAATTGGCAAGAAGTACAGGAATAGGGGATTCAACAATAAGATCCTGGGAAAAAGGAAGTCAACCAACACTAGATAAATTAATCAAAATAGCAAATTATTTAGATTTAACATTAGATGAATTGTGTTGTTATAGTGCGAAAAATCGCAATATAGAAATACAAAAAGCATATGATAAAGCAGATCCAATAACACAAAAAAATGTAAGGAAACTATTAGACATACCTGAAGAACAGGAACAGAACCAAGAATTATCATCTTACAAGATTGGATAAACAAACATTGACATAAATTAAAATATAGAGTAATATAATAATACAAAAAGGTGTTACCGATAGACGGTTTAGCCTTGACAAAAATGCTTAAAAAATAACCGCTTAGTTGTCCAGACTGGGGCGGTTATTTTTTTGGTTTATTACAAATAGAAACTACAAGAGTCACAACAGCACATAATACTAAAGTATATGTAAACATATCTGTATATGTAACCATGTCTATCACCTCCCTTCAAAGAGGTTCAAGACTAAACCGCCTACCGTTATGGTAACACCCATATATGTATATTAACATATAATATTATAATACACAAATATTATAATTAAATATTTAACAGGGATTAATGAAGAATGAAGAACTTTCAACCTGACTTTTAATCTAGGTGTCCCGGGTTCGAACCCCGGTGGGCTCATTACAAAGGGAATGGTTGAAATACCGTTCCCTTCTTTTTTTGCCATAGTGGACTAGGTGTCAAACAGGTGTCGTAGTCTGAGAATGGGAAAAGTGTGATTTTAATATAAAAGGTATAAAAAGTCTGCGAAGCCGCATAGATGCTGGGTGAATCGTTGGTGGTTAAGTTGGGTACTTTTTGGGCACTCGGTGATAGTGGAGAGCGGAATGATTGATAATTCTAGTTTTAATTAGTGCAATTAGGTTGAGTTTTATGTTAAAATTGGTAAAACAAATCGTTGTTTGGCGATTTGGTAAATCCCAATAAATTAGTTTTATATGGAACAGAAACTTTGAATTTACAGAACTACAAAGAAAGGATACATATTATGGAAGGAAGATTAATAGCATTTGTTATTTGGGTAATAATCGGCGTATTATTTATTGTAATGGGCATTTATGATTTTAATTCCAAGAAAGCAAAACCTTTCGGTTTTTGGGCAAATGCCGAGGTAGCGCCCATAGAAGATGTGAAAGGCTATAATCGTGCTTTGGGCATATTGTGGTGCGTGTATGGTATTTTGTTTACGTTAATTGGATTGCCTTTATTAGATGGGCTTAATTCGGGTTTGATTATTATACCTATATTGGGTGCAATGCTTATTAGTATTGCGGCTATGGTAGCGTATGTAGTAGGTATTGAACCCAAATGCCGCAAAAAGAAATAAATGAAAACTTCCAGTTTATAGATTTCATCTTACAAGATACCTGCAAATCACCAACTTGTAAATATATATAATAAATTTGATACAAGAAACAGAGCAAGTACTAAGGTAGCGAAAACCTTTCAGTACTTGCTCTTATTTTATTTACAGGAGGTTTGCTATGGATGACAAGATAAGTGCTGTTGTTAGTAAGCTACAGCAAAGACTTGGAGATGATTACGAGGTGAGAATTGTTGATGTAACAAAGAACAATGATACTGTGAAGAAAGGTATTTCTGTCAGGAAGAATGGAGAGAAAATCGGAAGAATATACTACTGGAATGGAGAAGCATTAGAAGCATTTCTTGGTGATGTAGAAAGCAGTCAACTTCCTGATATAGACTTTGAAATGAGTCTTAAGAAGCAGAAGGACAACATAGTTGCTATTCTAATCAATGCTGAGGCGAATAAGGAACGTCTAAAGGATATGCCACATAGAATGGTAGAAGGTCTGGATCTGGCAGTTGTCTATAAGATAATATTCAAGAAAGATTCATAGGGAATAACATCATCAGATATCAATAATGGTATGATGGCAATGTTGAGAGTGACAGAAGATGAATTGTATACTATTGCAATGAAGAATACCAAAGAATACTATGCTCCGGATATAAAATCTATGACAGAAACACTTAATGATATGATGAAAGAGTCTCAGGATATTGTAGAAGATATTCCTGAGACTCTTTTTATAGTGTGCCTAGCGGCGCACGTTTCTAATGGGTGAAAGTCCCTAATCCACCCTAG
>ENA-OPBX01000923-OPBX01000923.1-human-gut-metagenome-genome-assembly--contig:-NODE-923-length-17706-cov-4.841765_pt1 | contig 17706 bp, 15 predicted proteins | sample MGYA00241075_ERZ501466 | MGnify/ENA primary metagenome ERZ501466 (study PRJEB25962, sample SAMEA2042633) | human gut metagenome | biome: human gut; feature: human-associated habitat; material: faeces...
TAAAGCTGATCCACATATTTTTCAAGTTCCGCCGCAAGAGTTGTGTTCTTCTGCTCCAGATACATTTCTATCGCAGACAGCTTTTCCTCATTGACCGATATTGAAATTGACTTCTTCAAAGCAACATTCCTCCCATCTCAAAATCCCCCGACTCATCTTCTTCAAGTTCTTCATCAGAAAATTCTTCGCTGATATCTTCTGTAAGCTGCTGTTCCGACTTAACAGTAATAGCAGAATACAGTTCCTGACCCCTGCCTGAGATCGCTCCGTAGGAAGTGATCTCGCCCTCCTTGCGTCCCAGAACACTTTGACCAAAGTCGTGCAAGTCTATATCTTCCAGAAAAGAATTATCAAAGTTTGTAGGAAGATTTTTCGCCAGATAAGCCTTGCCGAACTCGCTTTCATCGGAAATAAACATATCAAATTCGTACTCCGACAGATGTTCAATGCAGTCCATAGTATCGGAAATATCACATATTTCCTCGCTCTCTGTGACCGCTTTCAGTTTTACAAAATCGTGATTTGAAAGTTCTGACAGCCTTTGAGCAAGAACATTCAGTTCGTCAATTCTGCGCATATCGCCAAACGATTCCTCTGTGATCGAAGGAATAGCCGACTGAAAATCATAATAGACCATGTCCTGAACTCTGCCTATGCAAAGGTCTTTTGCAATGTCGTTCAGATTTTCTTTATCGCAAGGCAGGGACAGCCATTGGGCAAACTGCTCGGTGGATTCATCATTTGCCGGCGCAGGCGCGATCAGCAGACGGAAAAAGCACTTATCCGGCTCGCCGATCTCAATATTCATATCCGGTCTCTCATAGCAGGACGGTACACAGTAATAGCCGTCCACAAACATACCGCCGTCACGCTCGCACATAATTTGCCCGATATGCTCACGGTCGAGCAGTTCCAACATCTCATCGGAACAGTCCTCCAATTCACACAGCATATCGTTCTCAATTGCCATTTCGCCGAGTTCGTGAAGATCTTCGCAAGGGAAAACAGGAACAGAATCCAAGCCGTAGGACATCAAAAGCATATCGTCAAAGCTGCTGTCGGGGTTAGCTTTCAACAGACTTTTGAACGCCGCTGCCTCCGGATATTTCAGCTTTTCATACCTTTCGGCGAACAGGTTAAGCTTGTAAATATCCGCTGAAAATTCTTTACCGCACAGGCTTTGCGGCAGCTCTGTGTTTCCAAATTCGGACAGTCTGAACAAAACCTCGCGGCTCTGAAACTTTCTCAGCCTGTCAAGCGTATCACGTATTTCAAATACACTCATTGGGAAGTCCTTTGCTAAAGTGTAATTGCCGTCTTTTAAATATATTTTCATTTAACATCACTCCGTTTCTTCATTTGATTCTTCTGTATTTTCTTCCGTCACATTATTGATTTCAATGATTTTGTCCTGCACCTCCTGCGGATAATCCACGCCCTCATAGGTACACCAGCTTGACCAACCGCCGTTTGAAACAACTTCTTTTGTCACATAGCCACAATCGGCAGAGGAGAAAATGACTTCGCCGTTACCGACATAAATACCGTGCTGACTGCCGTCAAACAGTCCTATTCCTGCGGTCTCCGGTATGGTATCAAGACCGCCTTGCTCCGTATAAACAAGCGTATCGTAATCGCATCCGAACACTTTATCCGTAGGGTTGTAGTTCAGATACCCAAGCATAAGTCCTGCGTTATCTGCATAGCGTATCCTATCGCTTTCGTTTCTTTCGCCGATAAAACCGTTCATATATCCCCAGCCTGAGACATACGCATTCTCCGCCCAAGCCGCGAGATCGGAACAATTTTTAGTAGTGCCGTCCGTAAACATATACTCGTTAATGGTACTGTTCATCACCCAAGTGTAGCTCCGCATATATTCGTCGTAGTCTATTTCCAAACCATAGGTTGAATTTATCGCCGCAATTAAATCACTGTCGTTAGGAGCAGCAGCGAACAGGTTGACATAGGATTCAACGTTGAAATTCTGAACCCTGCCGAAGTAAGACATATATATCAGCTGTGCCTTTATGGTCCGAGAACGAATTCCTGCACCTGTCATAGCGTCCTCGATTGCCTGACCGCCGTTTTGGATTTCGGTTATTTTTGCTTGCTGCTCGCTGTCAAATCCTGCTATTATTGCGGACTCATTAAACAGACTTTTGTCTATTTCCGGCGGTTCAACTTCCATACTTCCCATGCTTGAAAGTACAGCTACGGGCAAACACATCAAGCCGATAAACCCAACGACGATACTCCCGATCAGCACAAACAGCTTGCCTCGTTTCTTTTCGTCACCAAGAATGTAAACGGCTATCTTTTTAAGAGCCGCCGCTACTGTTGCCGACATTATGACACCTCACGGACTTCAAATTCCGTAAACACACTCTGAGTTCTCATCTCCATACTATGCATATATTCGAGAGCTCCAAGCTCTGTGGAAAACAAAACGGGTTCGCCATTTTTCTGACGAACCCAATCCTCAAATATATTTCTGCTGTTTTTCGGCATAGCGAGTTTTCCATATGCCGTATTTTTTCTTCTGCATTTTTATCATACCTCCCATTGTAGTCAAACTAAAATTTCACGCTTATTGCGAACAGTTTTATCTTCCACCAGCCGAACCGAACAGCTCCGCCTTGTAAGCCGGAGCAATGACCTGTAGTAAATATCTCTCATTACCGCACCGATACAGACAAGTACCACGTTCTGGGTATTTGATAAGGCTGTATTCCGATTCTTCAAGCTGCAACGTATCAATAAACGCAGTCGGCGAAATATTACCGGGATTGAACAGAAAATGATGTGACGGAATGGAAAACAAAGGCTTTGTAAACTCCTTGATCTCAGGCAGCAGAAAGTCCTCGATATTTTGCGAAGCTAATATGAAAGAGGATTCTTTTTTACGCACACGCTTCATACCGTTGCGAATATATTCGATTGCCGTCATGTTGGTCAAAAAGAGGTAGAGCTCGTCAACTGCCGCAACAGTATTTCCTCGCCCTAAAAGCTGATTGCTCATATAACTGAGAATGTTGAACAGCAGAGTATCTTTCAACCTCTTGTTGGTGTCCATAAGACCTTTCACTCCGAAACAGATAAACTCGCCGTCCTTGATATTTGTGTGTCCGTTGAAATATTTTGACTCGGCACCCTTACACATACTGTGTAATCCTAAACAGATATTCTGCAGCATTTCTTCCGTGTATAGGTGCTTTTTATCGTGATCGAATGCCATAAATTCCTTTTCTATGAGTTCGTAGAGGTCACTCATAATCGGATAATCCTCGCTGTTCAGCGTACTGAAATCCGTGAAATCATCAATACCGAATCTTGCGTAGAGCTTCATCAGCATAATTTCTATCGTATCGACTTCGGCGTCTGTGAAATCCTTGTACGCTCTGAAAAAGTCCTTTAAATACGATATATGCTGAGATAAACGTGTAACTTTTCTGAACGCTTCGGGTGAATCGGATTCCAATCTATCGCCGTCGCCCCATGCTTTCGGTTCAAGCGGATTGATCATATTCTCACCCGACATCATATCGATATATGTTCCACCCAGGTTTGAACATAAGTCCTCATACTCATGTTCGGGGTCTAAGACTAACACGCTTTTCCCCGCCTCACGCTGATTGCACAGCAAAAGTTTCATCAAGTACGACTTACCCTGACCGCTGTTGCCGAGTATAAGGATATTGCTGTTTGTCTTGTCCTCAGTACGCCTGTCGAAATCCACAAGAACATTGCTGCCGTACTTATCTCTGCCGATATAGAATCCGTTCTCGTCGGTTTTTCCTGAGTAATTCAGAGGATAAAGATTCGCCACAGAGCTTGCAGGCAGAACTCTTTCAAACTGACTTGCGAACACATTATTACCTGTAGGAAGAACAGCAAGAAATCCTTCTTTTTGACGGAGCAAAAGTCTGTCAACCGATATCTTGGAACGTGTAAGCTCCATTTGTATATCCGCCTGCAATTCTTTCAGCTTATCCTCAGTGCTTGCTTTAAGCTCGATAAACACAGCCGTATGCAGAAGAGGCTCTTTGTTTCTTCTGAGTTCAGACAGTAACTCCACAACATCATCAATGTTGTTCTGTGCCTTAATGCTCTCGTTGACATCGTTTGTAGTGGTCATCATGTGGTTCTTACGCATTGCCTGCTGAACGATTTTTCTCTGCTCCATACTCGTAACAAGACGGTTGTAGATTCTTAGCGTTACGCCGTTTCTGTCGGCAAGGTGTGCGAGGATAGCCGTTTCTTCCGTACTTGGCGGATACTCAGTCACAGCCCAGACGCATCTGAAACTGTTTCCGCAGATGTAGTGATCGGTATAAAAGCGTATAATGCCCGGTGCAATGCGGTCAAAAAAGTCCTTTGTATCGATAATTTCAAGCTGTTCTTCTGACAGTTCTTTTTTCTTTTGCTTTCTATTCTTCATCTGTTTTTCCCTCCAAATCAAATTCCGTTTCTCCCTCAATATCAGGGATATCTTCTCCAGAAATACTTGTCCCGAAGTACAAAGCCAGCATACGCTTGATCTCCGGCTTACTCATTCTCCTAGCCGCAAAGCCGTGCTCCGATATTGCCTTATCCACACGATTCAGCGTACTGAATATCTGCTCGTCCTTTTCACGCCTAAACGCACCGCAAACATAAACTGCCTCGCTGTGGACATTTCAATCTGTATCTCATCAAGAAAATCATAGTCAGCTTGCAGCAGTTTTCTTACCGCCTCGTTCTGCTCTTTTTCAAGCCTTTTCCTGAGATGATTTTTATTGCTGTCAAAACACTCGCAGGAGTCCAATGCCAGTATTTCTAGGTCAGGTATGGTACTCAATAACATCATAAGATGATGTATTTTGACGTCGATATTAGCTGCTGACAGCACGGATATATTAGTAGGTTCTACGCTGAAAAACGAAAGCTCGACTTTGTCGTTCTTTACACCGAAACGAGTAAAGCGTTCAAGACCTATCAAGTCCTGAACGCTGTTTTTGTTCTTTGTCATTTAAATTTTCCTCCATAAATACAATTGCTGCGAAGTCAGAAAAAACTTCACAGCATTAAAAATATAGTCTATGATCGAAGTTTCGTCAGCCCTCAGACTAAGAAATGCATAAGATGCTGTTGCCGCTATGGGAAGAACGTTCCACAGGTTCACAAGCACTACTACCGACAAGATCAGCCCTGTGCAGATAATGATAAAGTCACGGACGTTCCGGAGCCATAGTTTGACGTTAGCTTTTAGGTTTTCGGGGTAGATGTAGGTTTTCAATTTTATCAAACCTCCTTTTGGGTATAAAAATACAGCCAAGCTTTTGGCTTGACTGTACTTACATAAATACTTTATTATACTGTTAAATAAACTGGAATTTACATCAAAGTTTATATTGCATAAAATTACCGTTATGCTCAAAACCAAAGTCAGTGTAAAGTTTAACTCCCATATCTGAAGCTGTGATTTGTATTGTTCCGCATCCATATTGCTTAGCTTCATTGACAATACGAGAAAGCAGTTCTTTTGCGATTCCATTTCGTCTATAATTTGGATTAGTAAACACACTTGAGAGTAAACCAATTTTTCCACTTGGGCATCCAAAATACGGTGGTTTCTCAACAAAAGACATTCCACTGGTTCCTATTATATTATTTCCATCCAATGCCAACCACGAAACAAATGTACCATCCTTCATATGACGTTTATAATAATCCAATAATGCAGGTTTTAAGTCGATATCTTCTTTAGCCCCTTCTTCTCTTAACTGATTTATTCTCATTTCGATAAATACATCCAGTTCTTTTTCACTTAATTTTCTATATTCTATCTCCATGATGTTCGCCTCCGAAAATTCCGATTTACGGCTCTATCAAATTTTCTTCATTATACTACAAAGTATGCTGAATGTCAAGCTGAAATCAAGCCTTTCCTTTAATCAAACCAACAGCTTTACTGCCCATAGAAACAGTATGGCTGACAGACATCATATTCACCCTAACGCTCTTATCCAGTCCGTACATCTGAGCAATCCTCGGAACTTCATTCGCCGACAGACATATTCCGACTGCCAGCAGAGCGTGCTGAGTGTAGGTCAGCAGTCCAAGGTAGAGAATAGTCGTCTGCAAAAATGCCGTCAGACAAGTCGCAATGACCTGCTTGCACCAGCTGTAAAATCCGTCGGTGTACCCTCTGGGAACTCCGAACAGATACAGACTTCCCACAGCTATCTGACAGAGCATTATTCCGCCTCGCTTGATGTTTGCAAACACAACTTTTACCGTGCAGTAGCCGAACAGAATTATGAAAAACAGGCTAAACAGCGATACATCAGAGGCAAGAGCGACTATAACCGAAAGTCCCGTGCCTGCAACAGTTGATGAAGTTGCCCCTATGAAACCGCCTAACAGCTCGTAAGAGAAAGTCCCTTGAAGAGCAACGCAAAGCGAGTACAGACGCTGAGGAACAACTGTCACCAGACTCGCCGCCATAAACCCTTTCAGAACGTTTATGCAGGTGTTTTTGATGTTTGCCTGCCCCGATTCGTAGGCTATCGCCGTATCGAACACCGCAACTATCATTCCGCATACAAACAGCATCCAGGCAAGGCTGTGAAACAGCGATATGAACGACTGCACCCACGACAGGGCAAAAATATCGCTTGTGCTTTCGTTTATGAATTCAAACAAATCAGCTACCGCCCCGTAAATGAGGTTGAACAACCATGAAAACATGATGTCCCATATTTCGTCGGTAATTGCGTCCACAGCTGACCCTACCGTGCTATCCCAAAGCGACGATATTCCGTCGCCTATCCAGTCTATGGCGTCACTTATCCAATCAAACAACGCTGCCACCTCGTTTCTTGGAACGATTTGTTTTAGTTATCTCACCCTTTATTCGATACAGCGAACTTCTCCGACCGCCTTGTGGATGATAACGTGGAAACCGCTCTAATAAATCACGCTTTTCTAATTCGTTAAATGCCCGAAACACCGTGCAAGTTGACAGGCTTAGATCCTCTGCAATTCGACCCACTGAGGGGTAGCATTCTCCGTTTTTGTCCGCACGGTTTGCCAAATAACAGTACACAGCCACCGCCTTGTGGCTTAGTCCTAAGTCGTAGATCCTTCTTGGAAATATCAATATGCATCAGCTCCTTTTACGTTTTAACAGTTGTCTTTTTCTTTGCTGTCAGCTCCTCATATTCTAACGTGCTCTCTTTTTCCTTCTGCGGATATTTCACTTCAACGTCTTTTATCAGTTCATCACGCTCTTTGTATGAAACGGCACGGGCTGTCTTATCGGGAAGTTTGTATTCTTCTTCAAACTTGATACCCCATTTGAAGAACAATTTCAGCTTGCTTATCATCGGATGCGTGCCTGTTTTCATAACGATAAACTGTCCTTTAGGCATAGATTTCAGCTCGTCCACAGTCATAAGCGGTCTGCCTATCATCTGCAATGACTGAGATCTGTCCCTGCCGTTTGATATAGAACCGCTCAATACCGTTTGTTCGCCCAAAGCTTTTGAAAGCACTTCTGCACTCTGGCTGTTTGGTGCAAATCCGCCGAACACAGTAAGCTGAGTGTTGTCCGTGATTATCTCCATGCCTTGTTTGCCGTAGTTCTGTTCAAGCTGCGCAAAGGATTGTATTATTGCCACGATGGATATTTTTCTTGAACGTCCTGCGGAGAACATAGATTCAGCACCCTCTATCTTAGGAAAAGTTCCAAACTCGTCGCAGTAGAACATAACTCTGTTTTTTAGTTTTCGGCCGTTTTCGTCCGCAATGACTAATATCTCACGATATAGCTGTTGGATAAGCAGGCTGACCATAAAGTACTTGCTTGTATCTTCTTCGGGAAGAACAATAAAAATAGCAGACTTTTCATTGCAGAACTTCTCAGCGTCAACAGCTGTTCCGAAGCAGAGCATTTGCTCCATTTCTGTGTCGAGAAAGCTGTTTAATCGGGACAACGCTGTACTCATTACCGACAGCATGGACTGATCCGACGAATTCAATGCCGCTCCTGCAAGCCACTTAGCTTTATGCTCCGATGGGAGCTTGTCCATTAGTTTTGAAAAATACATCTTCGGCTTTGCTTTTGGATTCGGCTGATACTTTGCCAAAAGGTCCTGTATCAGCTTGAACACAGATACGATATGCCTTTCGTTTTTGTCGCCGAACTCAGCTAAAAGCAGAATAACAGAAGACAGAAGTCCTTCCGCTGCGTCGTAGAAAAATGCGTTTTGACCGTAGTTTGAGCTGTCACCTCCGCCGATATTGATAATTGTCTTTGCTGTTATCTTTGCATACTTTTCCGCTTTTGCCTTTGATGATAAATCCGTTTTGTCCTGTAAATACAAGTCCATATATTTGTTGACAAGATGCAGGATATTGTTCTCATCTGAGCGAGTGGGGTTACGCAGATCAAGAACGGAAACATTGTAGCCGTAATATTGGCTTGCAATAGTGCCATAATTTCGTGCCACATCTCCCTTTGTGTCCGTACTGATGAACGACATTCCGCTTGCACAGGCAAGTTCGATGTTAGGGTACAAGAAGTATGCGGTCTTGCCCACACCCGCAGCGCCTATCATAAGCGTGTGAACATCGCCGTCATCTACAATAGCCACAGTTTTTTTGCCGTGTGTCCGACAGCCTACCACCGTACCTTGAACAGTCGGCAGGTTCTGACCTTTTCTCCACATCTCCGGCTCGAATTGCAGAGGGATAAAGGTCCGCTTTATCTCAGCTTTTGTCGCCCATCTTGCAGTTCCGTGCTGCCCGTCACCGATCCTCTTGGACTTGATTCCGTTAAGCGATTTGCTATCAAGCAGATTTACTATCACTAAAAAGGCTATAAAAATCACAACAAGTACGCCTATCAAAATCATCTGTTTCTCATTCAAAATTTCACCTCATATCCGTAGAAATATGCTTTCTTCTGTATTTAAAAGAACAGTTAGTTTGTTATCTTAAAGGTATTGCACCGTGAGGCAGAGGGTATCGCATCAACCAAATTCCATACAAGGTTCAGGTTCGGGAACAATATCAATATCCTCATTCTGCTCCTGAATGGAAACGCTTAAAGTTTCCTCAACCGATAATCTGACGGCATTGTCCGCAAGCCGGTACAGCAATTTCGCCGTATTTATCGATTGCTCACGGGTACGGACAGTCTGTTTCAGATCATGCAAAACCTCCTGCACACAGTCCTGCAAATTCCTTTGTTTCTGTGCTTTTCTGCCCTTGTCGGTGTAGGGCTTGTAACTGCCTTTGAGCTTGTTTTGGAGCCATACAAACGCCTTACACTCGCTGTTTATCTGCTCGGTTTTGGGCATAAAAAAAGCCGAGCCTGCAAGTGCATACTCGGCGAGATATTTGTATTGTCCGTTTTTAAACGTTGCATAGATCTGCGAGGTCAGCTTATCGGGTCGGCATTTGAGATACCTCAGTTCGCTTACTTCTTTCAGATATTCTTCCTTCCGCTTATGAGGAACAGCCGGCAAAGCCAAAGCTCCGTTCTTTGCTTTCAGCACTTCGTTCCAGTCCTTAAACTTCGGTGCAAGCCGTTTCACATCGGTATATCCATTCTCTGTAAGAATATCTTTTAAGCGGTCAACAGCCTCGATCCCGCCCTCGTCATTATCAACGCAAAGAATGACTTCTGACATGTTAGAATGGTTCTTTAAAGCCGTCAAAACGGCATTTTCATAAACTCCGTTCATATCGATGTAGCTGTGTTTCTGCCATTCTTTCGGATACAGCGTAAGAAAGCTCATCATATCTATGGGAGCCTCAAACACATAGAGCCTTTTGCTTTCACCGAAATGTGCAAAGCTGTATCTTGTGTCAGAACCTTGACAAGTGATCCTGAAACTATTGCCGTAAGAATTTGTTGAACGCTTGCTTGCCTGCCTTGGAACGCCGTTCTCATCAATTCCTACAAACACGGCATTGTGATGTTCTTTATCCTCGTAAAGTGTGTGTTGCTTTGCAAAATGAGTTATGACCTCGGGAGCGATAAATCTCTGTTTTATGAGGTAAGCATACACTCTGTGCATATTTGTGTTTGCTTGGGGCAGTCTGAACTCTTTCTTTTCTTCCTTTGCGATAGCTTTCGGCGGACTGTGGGACAGCGGAGTTACCCTCTGTCCCAACAGTTCCTGCACCGCAGTCTGAAAGTCCATATCATAGAATTCCTGCATAAATTTTATTGCTCCGCCGCCTGTCTGATTTTTATGGTCGAACCATTTTGACCCACGGATGGTTATACTGTCGTGCTTGCCTGAGCTGTCGTAATATATGAGCTTATGCTCTACGCCGGCACGTTCTAATTTTTCACCTCGCATTCGCAAAAACTCTTCAAGGTTCACGCTGTTGGCAAGGACTTTTTGCTCGTCTGTGAATGGTATATATGGCACTTTATCACCGCTTTCAATACTTCACATTCTCCGCAAACCTACTCATAAGCTGCGAAAAACTCTGCCTTTCCATCATATCTGAACTGAGAAATGCACCCGACACAACGGTAAGCTTGTTCTCGTTCAGCACAGCGTAGGTTTCCGTGTATCCGAACTGCGACACCATACCGTCAGTTTTCTGGACTGACGCATAACGCTGATATTTACCCTTTGAAACAACACTGCTTGTCATTCGGTAACTCGAAACAAAGTCATCTTCGGTGATACCGTTCATCTGAGCAGCAGTTTGACTAAAGTAATGATCCCCTAAATTTTCAAGGATATATTCCATATCGTAAGGAAGACCGCTTTTACTCAGATCAATACACATCACCTCAACAGAACCACCTCCGTTTGTGCCTTTAAGCGTTATCTTCTGCATACCATTTGAATTATCAATTTCATTATCAAAAGAACAGCCTTTCATAGCTTCCGTTACCAATTCACTTGTATCCACAAAGGATATATCGGAATCGAAAAATTCGGCAATAAAGGTGTCCGTTTTTATCTTTTCATCCTCCGAAGAGGCAGCCGAGTCATATATGGACTCGGCTGTGGTAGTCGTAGTTTCCGTAACAGCATTCTGGATCGGCGGACTAATCGTTCCGCAAGCTGTCATTGTCAGCATAAACGCTGCTAAAATTGCAGTCATTACTTTTGCTTTCATATTCATTTTCCCCCTATCAGATTATGCTCCAGATGTACAGCGGACAGGTCAGAGAAAAGATCAAACAGCCGAAAATGATAGCGATCGGCGTCCATTCAAGCTGACCGTGTTTTCGATAGTCGAGATATGCGAGACCTATCTTAACAAACAGCAAAACCGCAAGAATTACGTCAATTACGGGGAACACAACGTTGTTTACAACCGACACCACCTGCGACCTTGCGGTAGTCCATGTGCTTTGGACTGCTCCCGCAACATCGCCGGAAGCGTAAGCTGTAGTCGACATCATTGTTGCAAAGCAGAGTGTGCTTGCAATCGCTGCAATAACTTTCTTTTTCAACTTCATTCCACATCACTCTCCTCGATAATTTTTCCTACCAGAATAGTACGGCTGTTACCCTCCGCACTTGTACAAGTGGATAACATAAGCAAATGGTCACTTTCGGTTACTTCAATCTCCTTGTAAATACTTGCATAGTTTCTGAGCTGATTATCCCATTCATTAAAATTCGGAGCAGCAAGATAAAGTCCGCTTGTATCGGAAGTTCTTGCAACCGCAAAGAAATCTATAAGCCTGACATCGTTCTCAGTGGTCAGCCAGCCGTAGCTGTGATTCATGAAATATTCCTCGTTTTCGTAATTCGGAATATCCGCAAACATCGTTCCGTTTCCCATATTGTGACCGTAGATCACGCTATTAAAGTCAGAAAAATCGCTTGAACAGCGATAGTCCATAAACAGTGATCCTGCATACAAATATGAGCCGTCCACCGCCCTGCGCGTGTAATATTCGTTATCTCCCGACTGCATGATCGGATAATCTATATTCGTATCTGGAATATACAGCCAACCCACAGAATCGTCATGCTCGTTGGAAAGCTGACGTACCTGTTCGGTCAGTTCTTCTTTGGTATCCTCGGGAACTCTGTCGGCGGAAGGCTTGCTTTTTTCAATATCGACCGCTTCGTCAAGCGTTTCTCTCGCTATCGGCGTGGGAGCATAGATCAGAATATCACGCCAATTGATTTTCTGAGCCACATCGTTTTTTACCAGAAGATAAATTCCACCTCCGAGGAGGGCGGCTGCGGTCACAGCCGCAATTGTGCGAATAACTTTTTTATTCATGCTTTTTTCCTTTCTTTGTGATGATAAGAATGGCAATGATCACGCTTGCAGCTCCGAGCATTGCAAAAGCTGCAAAATCACTGTGGTTATCGCCTGTATACGGAGTAGTCGTTTTAGGTGTAAGCTCGTCATACATAATGACTTCGGTCACGCTACCGTCAGCGTTTACTGTGAACTTGATTTCATTTGCTATCTCATAGCCCTCCGGTGCGATAGTTTCTTTCAGCGTGTACTCCTTGCCTGCGATCAGCTTTCCTTCGATGAAATGCGGTTCGCTTGATGAAACCCATTCCTCAACAACATTTCCGTCCCTGTCTATAACCTGAAGCTTTGCACCGGGCAGTTCCTCACCTGTGGTGATATCCTGCTTGGAAATCTGTACCTTTGTTGTGTCGTCGATCATTACAACGAGTGGATTGCCGTTCTCCGAAGTCGCTGTGGCTTCAACGTTTTCTACGGTAACATTGCCGTAAACGTCAACTGTAAACTTAATATCCGTAGCAATCACATATCCGTCGGGAGCCGCAATTTCCTTGAGCGTGTAATCTCCGGCAGGAAGTTCGGTTACAACATGATTTGTGCCGTCGGAAGTCCACTCATCAACGATTTCTCCGTTAGCATTTTCAAGCTGCATCTCTGCTCCGATAAGCTCCTCGCCGTAGACATCAATCTTAGACAATTCAACGGTAATAGGCTTGTTAATTGTACGAACCGTGATAGTTTCGCCGTCCTCGCAAACAGTTACGGGATAGCTTTCATCACTGAGAATATATCCTGTGGGAGCTTCGATTTCATGAACCACATACTCGCCGTAGGGGATCTCATCAAACTTAAAATATCCGTTTTTATCGGAAACAGCGGTCATATATGCGCTTTCAGAAGTAAATTCGGCAGTATCAACTGCAAACAGTCCGAACAGAGCGTTTTCAAGAGGTTCTTCGCTCTCGTTCACCTTGATACCCTCGATTTTTCCGCGTTTCAATTCATTTACGAACTGACCGCAGTCGATTGAAACTGTAGTTACTTCCTGTCCCATATACTCAAATGTCACAAGATATTTTTCGCCGTTTAAAACGTAGTGTTCATCAGTTGCAATTTCCTGAACATAATACTTGCCGAATGGGATTTTTTCAGCAATGACAGCAGTCATATTTTCGTCAAGTGAAACCTCAGAAATGAGACCGTCCGCAGGAATTACAGTACCGTCTGCCGCCGTAATATCTTCTGCTGCAAACAATCCGAAGCTTACGCTTGTATAGCAGTCCTTGCCGTAAATGCCAAACAGCTCGTCGTTCTCCATAACCTTTGAGAGACTGATCTCAACGTCCTGATAATCATTGACAAATGACGTATTTACGGTATCAAGCACTGCGATTTCCTGTCCTGCATAGGTCAGTTCAACAAACTGTGATTCCGTATTCTGAACATAGCCAAACGGTGCAGAAACCTCCTTGATTTCGTAATTGCCAAGATAAAGCAGATCGCTTTCCGCATAGCCGTTTTCATCGGTTGTAATTTCAGCTACAACGTCGCCTGCGTTGGCTCTGATTGTGCCGTCAAGCGTAACGATATCCTCCGAAGCGATCACCTGAAATACTGCGCCGGAAAGATTTCCGCTTGCAAACACGGGAGTGTAGGTGGTCGGATTTACTGTCATCTCGCCGTTTTCATCCGTGTAAGCGGAGGACGCCATAGCAACGGTTTTAAAAATATCACCTGTTTTCTGAACCGAAATTCTGCCTTTCTGAGCGGTGTTTTCTTTGTGAACTTTAATGACTGTCAAAGCATTTTCTTCCTCTGCGTTATCAGCAGAAACTGTGAAGGGCACGGGCGTGCTGTCCAGAACATAACCCACAGGAGCCTGAACCTCAACAAGAGAATATTCGCCGTAGGGAAGAACCTCGGGAGTGATCAGATATCCCTCGCTGTTTGTGTAAAACACATCAATAGTTGTGGGAGTAGGATAGCTGAAAGTCATAGAAATCTTCTGACCGTTTGAATCATAAATCTCAAAGCCTGCGCCCTCGTAAGGAATGACATTGCCGCTTTCGGAATCGACCTTTACCACCTTAACATAGCTTTCAAACTTTGCATTGTTAATGAGATAGCGATAGGTCTGACCGTTCTCGCTGATGTTCACATCAAAATCAGCTATAAACTCCGTACCTTCCCAGCCATTGGTCTGATGAACCGTGTAAATTCCGTATGGCATATCCTTTGTCTGTGCAAAGCCGTTTTCATCGCAAGTCAGATGATCACGCTCTGTTTCAGCAGCATTTCCATAACTGCCTACGCTCTTGAGATAAACCTCAAATTCAGCGCCGACTTCGGGCGTTTCGATCTGAGTCGAGCCGTCGTCCGTATGCTTGATGACTGAGATATTGCCCTTTATTACGTCCTCAGTCACAGTCATAGAAATGAGATTACTTTCAATTGTGTATTTTTCCGGCTCTGCGCCTACGGAATGAACAGTCATATCAAGCAGATATCCCTCGGAGGGAGAAATCTCCTGAACTGTGTAATTTCCGCAGACATACTCTTTTGATTTGAAATATCCATTTTCATCTGTGGTGTAGGTGTCAATCAGTTCGCCGTCACGGTAAATGCCGTAAACTGCTCCTGCAAGAGTACCGTCGCCCTGTGCGGAAACTGTTTCGGAATCCTGCTTTGTTACTTGGGCGGTAAACTTTTTGAGAACGTTTTTGAATGTCTTGGTTGTAGTTGCGTCAGCAGTAAGAGTTGCTGTCTGATCCGCAGGAACAACATATTTTACGGGTACATTTTTTTCAGAAATCGTGTAAACAATTTTCTCGTTATTGCTGTCGTAAACGGGAATATCGGAAAGAATTGCGATACCGTCAGAACCTGTTTTTATGCTGTAAGTCTTGCCGTTACCTGTTACAGTAAATTCTCTGCCGCCGTTCTCTCCGTCCTCCGACTGTTTATTGATCTTGATTGAACCTGTTTTAAGTTCATTGTTGAAATTGACATTGACAGTCAGATCAACATTTCCGCTCGTCAGCGTAACGTTCTGCGCTTTCGGAGTTTCATATCTCGTATCTACGTTGATTTCGGATACGGTGTAGACAATTGCTTTACCTGTGGACATATCATAAACTCTTAGATCGTCAAAGGTTGCAATTCCGTTTGCATTGGTTTTGGCAGTTTCAGAGAGCGATTTTCCATTGTATGAATAGGTGATTTTAAACTCCCTGCCGCTGATGATTCCGTCCTCTGCGGTTTTGTTAATTTTAATTGTTCCTGTTTTGAAATCCTCTGTCACCTTGTTTTTTCCTGCTTTGATTGTATAAACAGTAGGATCAATAGAATAACCTGTAGGAGCTTTTAATTCCTTTGCGTAATAAGTGCTGTCGGGAAGTTGAATTTTACCTGTGCCGTCAGCGCCTATGGCGATTTCGCCAACCTTTTTTGTGCAGGACTTGTCACTGTAGATTCCGTATACCGCTGTGGAATTGTCAACACTTGATTTTCCTACAAGATTACCGTCCGTATTGTACTTATCGATCTCAAAGGTAACATCAGTTTTTGTGATCCTGAAAGCGTACATATTCATCGCAGTCGCAGTTTTACCGTCGGTATTGTTGTTAATGACAACACCCTGAGATCCGTTGGACTCGATCCTCCAATGAGTACCTCCTGCGCCTGTGCCGTCGCCGACTGTGGAGCTTGTTATGAGCGATTCGGAAACTCCGATAGATTTCAGATAAGAAACAACGTCGGAACGGCTGTCAAATTCGCCCATATATATCCATGCGTGGTCGATACCGCCGGGATTCTCCGCCACAACAACCGAACCGGGAGTGATCGTCGAACCGTCGGAGCATTCCCAATACGGGCGGTCGGTAGTCTTGATATTTGCCTTTTCCACGCCAACCTTAGAGGTTACGCCATTGTAGGTGATCGTACAGCTGTCGCTGACAGTCAGCCAGTGAGCAGTATCAACGGGCACAGGGTTATTCCACGAAAAACCGCTTGTAGAATAGCCGAGCTGTGTGAGCGTGTAGTACACAAGTCCCGAACAGTCGATACCAAGGTTGTTGATCGTCTGCACCGACAGCGGAGTGTACTGTCCCTGATTGTATGCGTACCAATAGCCCTTATTGCCAAAGGTATACGGCGAGCCGAGAAGAGTTGCAGCTTTTGCTACAACCGTATCCGCTGATGGAAAAGCTGAATTTTCCGTTGACGTACTTGCCGCATTCGCTGTGATAACTCCGCTCATAGATGAGCCCAGCATAGAAAAAACGCAAAGTCCTGCCATGAACCCTGCGCTGAGTTTCTTTAATATCTTTGATTTAATTTTAAACATATATTGCATTTCTCCTTTGATTTTGCGCAAATAAAGAGAGTCGGAGAAATCCGACTCTCTTTATTGCATATTTGTTGTTTACTTAATTAGTAAGCAGATTCGCTTACCGAAATATCAATTGTAATATCACTTTCATCAAATATCCGGGTAATATCACCGTATTTATCTGATTTTAAAAATCTGCCGCCTTGTGTGTCGAACACATACCATGCTCCGTCCACATTTACCAGATTTGCCATGTGTCCATACCAGTCATCGGGGGAGAAAAACGCATACCGACATTCAAGCCCAATCCCCTTGCAGGCATACATTGTTGCCACTGAGAACACTTGACAATTTCCGCTGACATTATTCTGAATCCAATTATACACGGCTTCGGCTTTTCCATAATCAGAACCATCGTGACTCAATCCTGCACCGATGTTGTAATATTCATCGGTCGTTCTTCCGAGCGAATTTACATAATTCAGAACACTTTGCAGGTTTGTTGTATCTTCAATTACAACTTCAGGCGGTTCAGTCTGCGGTACTGTAGTCTGCGGCTTAGTTGTTGTAGTAGTCGGCGGATTCGTTACCGAAGGCTTTGCCGTTGTTAACGGAGGAGAGGGGGTATTATTCTGTTCCGCTCCGTTATTACTCTGAGGATCATTTGACGGCGAATTATCGGGCTGCGGATTATTCTGTGCAGGCTGGTAGTTATTTTCCTGACCGTTATTATTCTGACCCTGATTAGAATTTCCGTTCGCATTTGAAGAACCAGATTTCTTGGTCGTAGTTACTGTGATATCTGTCGGTTTTGAAGTCTCGGATACCGTCTGCGAACTCTTTCTCGTAGTAGTTGTGGTTTCACTTGTATCCTTTTCTTCCTTTCCAGATGTTACTGCGGAGCCTGTGACCGTGGTCGTAGTTTGGCTCACTGCCGAAGTTTCCACACTTTCTACGGACTCCGATACATTTCCGCAGGCGGTCAGCATTACCGTGCAAAGTATTGATATGACCGTTGCTCTTTTCATATGATCAACTCCTTTCGACAAGCAATATATCACACCTTTTCTTGTAAATCCAGCCTCTTTTCAAAAGTTCTACCTTTGTGACAATTTACACAGCAAAAGCTT
>ENA-OPBX01000926-OPBX01000926.1-human-gut-metagenome-genome-assembly--contig:-NODE-926-length-17606-cov-3.236283_pt1 | contig 17606 bp, 14 predicted proteins | sample MGYA00241075_ERZ501466 | MGnify/ENA primary metagenome ERZ501466 (study PRJEB25962, sample SAMEA2042633) | human gut metagenome | biome: human gut; feature: human-associated habitat; material: faeces...
TGCATACCGCCAGCCAGTTCATCTTCCAAAACGATATGCGTTAAATCTGCAGTGTCTTCACCTATTCCCTTGTTGGAAACAGTTATTTCCCATATCGGAAGACCAGAAAGTGTACCATCTGCACGAACTGCCTTGAAATCGGTATAAGCAGCCTTTGTCAGACCTGGAGCGGTCTTCTTGACAATCTGCTTTAAAGTCAGATTTGCAGTGTCGGTTGCAACCTTGCCCGGCTTGTCATCAATCAAAACATCATTTTTTGATTCAAATTTTCCGGTATTGGTCAAGGTCACAGAAACCAAATCGCTGTTTTCTGCATACTGCTTTTGCAGCATCGTTGCAATTTCAGCAGCCTTGGCATCGGTCAGCTTTGTGGTATATACAAATTGAATATAAGAATCCTGACCGTCAGCAGAAAGCAAATACCAAGGTTCTTCTGCCCATACTGTTTCACCGCTTGCAGTATTGATTTTCTGCATGGAAAATGTTACTTTTGAACCATTCACATCACTATTAATCCGATACTTACCATTTACTGCAAACCAGTGCCAATCCATATTGTGCTTTTCTTCGCCATTCTCGTCTATATAATCATCATTTGTATGATATACATAACTCATTGTAGAATCCGATTCTACAACCTTTACAAATTCCATTCCTTCTGGTAAGGTATCTGTAATCGTAACATCATCAGAATACAATTTGCTGACTTTTTTAGAACGGTTGCCCACTCTCAAGCCATACTTGAATTCCAGTTTTTTCAAGGCTTCTACGGTCTTATCATAATCAAAGTTTCCATCGTCACCAAAAACAGCAGAAAGTTCCTGTGTCTTGGAAGCTTCAACACCAATACCATATCCGCCCTCTGTAAAGCCTTTTTCAACATAAACCTGTGGAACATCCGCTTTATATTGAATGGAATCCTCTACACTTACACCTTCCGCTTTTACTGTTACTTTATTTGTACCAGAACTAAAGGAACCATTTTTACTGGTTGCATCCGGTGCAATGACCTGATAAGCAACTACAATATAGCCATTCTTTGGAATAGAAAGCTTTTGAGAACCGTTGTCGAATCGAATTGTAGTATCTCCGCCATAAATACTCGGAGAACCAATTGATTCAGAACCATTCCATAATGTACCACTAAAAGTTGTATTTTCACCACCAACAGCAACAACATACATATCAGAATTTTGAATAGCAATGGTACCATTCATTGCATCTACAAGAGAGAGATTTTTTTCTGTTAATGTTGTTTCGCCAGTATTGGTAATTTTAATATAGAATGTGAACGCTGTCCTGGCAATACGCTGCCATAAGCTTTTTCTCCCATTTTCTGCTGAATCACAGATGGGTCTTTCCATGCAGTATCCCAGGCTGTCATATTGCCTTTGATGTCACTTGCAGTTTTGTAATTGCCGATTGTTCCATCATCTGCAATGGCAAACTTATCCACATCGAAAGAAATATCAGAAATTTCAACTTCCGGAGAAGTACCATCCAATGCCTTATCAGAACCATGAGAAAGCGTTGCAGTGTTTGCCGGAATTGTGCCACTTGCACCCTCTGCAATCTGACAAGTTACCTCAACGGTTACAGAACCATATGCCGGAACATCACCGCTATACTTTACAGTTAAAAGATTATTGGCATCCAGAACATCTGCCAGCGTCAAATCTTTTCCATTCAGCTTTACGCCAGTTACAGTCAAATCATTCAACTGTGCAAAGTCATCGGTGAAAATCAACGGATCATTTTCAGTATACTTACCAGCATAACGACTATTATTATAGTACTTCAGCGTGTAAGTAATCGAACCCTTAGCAATGGCAACCGTACTGCTGACATTCTTGGTGAACTGTCCATCGCCAAAGCTGAATGCGTTCTGAGAAGCCGTTGCAGATGCGGACTGCGGCGTGCCGCCTTCCGGTGTTGCAGTTGCTGTGTTGGTGATGTCACCAGTCTTGCCTTCCTTTACGGTAACCGGAATCTTGAATGTCTTTGTTTCTCCAACTGCTAACTCAAAAGAGCCAGTCGGCAAGTTGGACTTGTCAATCTCCAGATTCGTTTCATCGTTAAAGGCATCAGTCAAGCTGCTGAATGTGATATCCTCTTCACCCGTATTGGAAACCGTAATCGTATAAGTCAACATATCCCCTACAGAATAAATGGACTTATCAACCGATTTTGCAATTGAGAAGCTGGAGGACGGCTTTTTGATATTGACATAAGCCGCTGCAACCGATTCATACTGTTCCGGTGTGCCGAGATAAACAGCGTTCCGGACGGACTGCATGGAGGTACCAACAGTATCATCACTGTTTACTTTGCAGACTACATAGCCTGTAAAGGTTTCGTTGACACCAAGTCCTTCCTTTGTCCAAGTAACGGTTTGTCCGTTAATTGTACCATCCGTTTCATGACCGCCAACAGTAACACCGGATACTGGTGTTAAACCAGCCGGAACAACGTCTGTCAGTGTCAGCGTACCACCCTTTGCGGTTTCGCCGCTGTTGGTTGCTTCTACTTTAAACAGTACATATTCACCGCAAACCAGATAGCCTTTGCTGGAATAGTATTGTGCATCAGAAGCAGCATCGTCGCCAGCAGTTGCTGCTACACTTTTACTCAAATCAATTTTTGCCGGTGCTGGTGTTGAGATTGCAACATCTGCGGACTTCTTCGGCAGGGTTTCCCATTGATCGGTAGAATTGACACCCTGAACCCGAACATTCAAATCGTTGTGAATTTTGCCGGAAGTAAAATTGCCAACTTCAATCATGTTCGTTTTCAGTGCAGCGTTCACCGTATACGGTGCCATTTCTGCATTGGTGTTTGTGCTTTTCTTTACCCATGTTACGCTCAAGGTGTTTCCGCTTGCGGAAGCCGATGTGATTTTGACATCATCCGGCAGCGTCAAATAGTCCCGAATATTGCTTGCATTTGCACCACTCTGAAACGTCAAGCCATCCGGCAGTGTGATAACGTCTGTCATCTCAACTGCACCAACCCACCATTCACCTTTTTTGGTTGAGGTATAGTTTGGATATGCTTTCAAGGTATATGGGATTTCATTGTTGTCGCTCAGCTGAGACAGCGAAATCGTATTCTGACTAACAGACTTACTGTCCTCCCAAGCAATTTTTGATTTTGCTGTAACGGTCGAAGTTTTCGACTGTCCGGAGCCGCTCGCCGTAATTTTTACGGTTGCCTGTTCTCCATTCGGGGTTTTCCCGTTTGCAAATTTTACTTTTAAGAAGCTTCCTCCCTTTGTCTCCCCATTTCCAATGTCATAGGTCAGATACCGGCTGTTGCCTTCCACATGCATGGTAAAGCCACTGTACTTTGCACCGTCCCGCATGCCTTGTCCCGGAAAATCCAGAAGTAACAGATGTTCTGGAATTTCGATTCGATAAGTCGTCTTACGATCCAACTGATTGACATTGTTGCCAGACAGAGATAAAAACAGATAAAACAGTTCCCCGGATTCCTGTTCCGTAGTCTGATGACAAGAAGTATCTGTAAACTCTGCACGTACATTTTTTATGACATCCGGTGTTTGTCCCTCGCCTGGACGCCCCCAGTCACCACCGTATCTCGGTAGATTGTTCCCAGCGGAGGCCGTCAGTGAACTTATCGGAACACTCACCAGAATCATCAAGACAGCAAGCAGCATACTGATCACACGCTTGATGCATGATGTTTTTCGGATTTCTTCCATCTTTTTCCCGCCCTGTGTCATAGCGGTTTCTCTCCTTTCCATATTTCTGCAACACAGTTTTTCAGATTTTGTATCTTCCAAAGCCCACATTTTTCCGGCACACCAAAGGTGTAAATCTGGGTATGGATATACAGCTTTATTATAGCATACTCTTTCTCGAAATTCAACCACTCTACGATTTTTTTACCGTTCTTTCAAATGCCACTGCCAGTATTTCTAACTTTTATTAATCTTTTCATTATTTTATTCTCATTTATTTTTTTATCTTTCTTTATTGCTTTTAATTTATTTGATTTTTCATCATAGATTCATCATTTTTAAAAACAAACAAAAATCGGCTCTGTCCACTTGCAGACAGAGCCGATTTTTTCACGAACAAATTATAAATATTTAAGGGGAAATCAGAACTTCCAATTAGTTGATAATGGTTTCTTCGGTTTCCTTGTCGAACAGGTGCATTCTGTTCGGATCCAAAGCAACTCTCAGGTTCTTGTCGCCCTGCTTTGCAGTAGACCGTGGGTCAACACGAGCAGTCAGCGGAGTGCCCTGGCAATCCAGATACAGGAAGTTTTCAGCACCCATCATTTCGGTGATGTCTACATCACATTCAATAACACCAGTGGTTGCAGAGGACAGGAACATTTCGTCATCGTGGATTGCTTCCGGACGGATACCCAGGATAACTTCCTTATCCACATAGTTTGCAAGCTTCTTGTCTTCCTTTGCAGCCGGAACAGACAATTCGTACTTCTTTGCGAACTGTACGCAATAGCCGTTGTTCTTCTTCTTCAGAACACCATCGATGAAGTTCATCTGCGGAGAACCCAGGAATCCAGCAACAAACTTGTTGCCCGGTCTTTCATACAGGTTCTGCGGTGTATCGATCTGCTGAATGATACCATCCTTCATAACAACGATCCGATCACCAAGGGTCATAGCTTCGGTCTGGTCATGGGTAACGTAAATAAAGGTTGTACCCAACTTCTTGTGGATCTTAGAGATTTCAGTTCTCATCTGTGCACGCAGTTTTGCGTCCAAGTTAGAAAGCGGTTCGTCCAGCAGGAAGACCTGCGGATTCCGGACGATTGCACGACCCATGGCAACACGCTGTCTCTGACCACCAGACATTGCCTTCGGCTTCCGGTCGAGGAGGTGGCTCAAGTCGAGGATCTTTGCAGCTTCCTTTACCTTGCGGTCGATTTCATCCTTCGGAACTTTTCTCAGCTTCAGACCGAATGCCATGTTCTCATAAACGGTCATGTGCGGATACAGAGCGTAGTTCTGGAATACCATTGCAATATCTCTGTCCTTCGGAGCAATATCGTTTACCAGACGGTCGCCGATATACAATTCGCCCTTAGAGATTTCTTCCAGACCAGCGATCATACGCAGGGTTGTGGACTTACCACATCCGGAAGGACCAACCAAAACGATAAATTCCTTATCCTTAATTTCAATATTAACATCCTTTACCGCAGTAACATTGCCCGGATAAATTTTGTAGATGTGTCTCAATGATAAACTTGCCATTGATGCAATCCTCCTAATAGTTTATTTTTTATTTTGAAAAACGCAAACAGGGGAAACGGAAGCAGACCGCCTTTCCTGTAATTCAGCCAGAACATTGTTTCGATCTTAGCTCTGATATAATCATAGCAGAGTTTTGATTTTTTTTCAAGTCGTGATATGCCCAAATTTCAGCTTGTACATTTATCAAATATGACGAACTTTTTTTTCGGGTATGTCATTTCGTCAAAAAAAGGGGGGCTTTCTGCGGTGGAATTTTATTTTTTTTGTATAAAATGCATGAATTCTATGGTTCTCGCCATCATAAAAATTTTTATTAACTTTTTACTAAAAATTACTATTTTGAGTCAGCTCCCACAAGAACTGGGGGTCTGGCTGCTGGGAAAGCAGGCTGATTTGTGTGCTGGTCAGTTGCTGACAAGCTCCAATTTGTAAACTGATTGGTAAAAAAAGGTTTCCGATAGCAACTCGCTGCAACTGCTCCACATGGTTTCCGACTGCCGCCAGCATCCGCCGCACTTGATGATATTTCCCCTCATGCAAGCAAATGACTGCCATTCGGTCTGTATTCAAAACGGGTAAAATTTCCGCCGGCAAGCAGTGCGTTCCGTCTGCCAACACCAACCCCTCTGCAAGCTGTTGGGCATAAGATTCTTCATAAGGACGTGCCAGCTGCATCCGATAATATTTTGGAACATGCCGTTTCGGAGCAAGCAGAGCATGAGAAAATGCTCCGTCATTTGTCAACAGTAGCATGCCGCTGGTATCCTTGTCCAGTCTGCCGACTGGAAATAATCCTTTTCGCTGTAATTCCGGCGGAATCAATTCCATTACAGTTTTTTCCGTTGCATCTGTTACCGCACAAACATAGCCCAATGGCTTATTGAGCAGCAGACAGTAGCAAGATTCCGCTGGTTCAACAGGATTTCCTTGCAAACAGATGACATCGGTTTCCTGAACGGGCGTTTCTGGTTTTTTGACAATCGTCTGATTGACCGTTACTTGACCGCTACGAATGAGTTGTTTCAGCTGGCTGCGAGTGTAGGAAGTGGCATCGGAAAGCCATTTATCTAAACGCATATCAAGCATCTCCTTTGGTTCTTTTTTGAAAGATGGGGGCATAAATTTACAATGAATCTAGGAAGCACTAAAATAAAAGTTTTTTGATCCAGCAATTTTTCAAAAATGCTGGCGAGGTTCAGGGCGAGTAGCCCTGATCGCTGCCCGCAGGCAGCGAAATCCCCGTGCCATGCTTTTGGCACACGGAGGGGGTGGTGAGAAAAGCGACAGCTTTTCGAGGCGGGGCGAACAAGACCGCCCCGCCTTGTGAAACCTTAGTAGTAAACAGATATTTTGCAACTGTTCCGGTGGAACAGTTGCAACGAGAATGCCTTACAGAAAATCCTGCTCTTAGAGAAAACGGTCTTCAGCGTCCGGCAAAAGGGGGTTCCACCCCTGCTTTTGCCTACCAGCATGCTGCAATTGCCCCGTTGCCTTGTCTGAATTTGCAGCCTTGATTCTCATAATCCAACTTTGTTTGAATTTGACAGCTTCAAAAAATGCAATTGCAGCAGGAAAAACAGACTGCAAAATTGAATTTGCTTCGCAAATGTGGGCTACTCGCCCACACCTCGGCAGCATTTTTAAAAAACTGCTGCACCGAAAAACTTTTAGTTGCCTGCGGCTCGTATCCTGCAACCTATCTGAATCACAAACAAAAAACGGACTTGCAAGCTTTTTCTGCAAGCCCGTTTTTTCAACCCCTTATCGAGCAGCTTTTCTTCTTCCAATCGTACTGCCCACAATTGCAGCCAATCCCAATACTGCCAGAACAATCCCTGCAACCAATCCAACACGGGTACAATGATATAAAACTCCGGTCACAACTGCATAAACTGCCGGCACTTTGATTGCCAAGCCGCTGAAATAGCTGGTAGCAAGCACCCATGCAGTCGGTAGAATCAGGAAAACACCATTGATGAACAGTGCACAGCCCGGAAAATAGAGCATGCCCCATTCACCATTTCGTTCCAATCCCATTAAGATTCCCATCAACAACAGACTTACTACTCCGCAAACACCGCAGGCAATCCACAAATACAGCTGTTTCCCTGTCAATCGGCTTAGAATGTTTGCATTTCTCATGGTGGAAAAATGGTAGACATCCAGCTGCGAGGTCAACTCTGCTTCTGCATTGTCAATGGTTTCCTGCAATTTCTGTTCATAGGTACTGTCTTTGGTATAGTTGATTTCTTCGGCATAGTCAGAGAAAAACTGTGTCAATGCTGCTTCTAAATCAGACATATCCAGCTGATAGCTCAGCTTTGCACCATTTAAAATCTGATATTCAGATGTAATTTGTTCCTCCAACCGCTCTGCAATCCAATCTTCTGTGACTACATTTAAATAGGTTTCCGCTGGAATTGCAGTGGTCTGATATTGTGCTGTAAAATAGCTTTCCACACTGTCGTGAATTTTTGCCGCTGCCTGCTGTTTTTCCACTTGAGAAAGGCAGACGTTCGGCGAGGATAACAAATACCCAACATATCCGCTGCCCAGTGTTCCCAGCACGGTAAACGTCAGTAAAATTGTAAGTAGCAGCCGCACAACCAACCGCTTCCCAAATCCATTTGTCATTGTGCAGCCTCCGTTTCATAAAATTCTGTACTGATGCAGTCGCAGACCACACCAATCCGATTCGTGGACGAACCAAATACCTGCATTTCACAGGTGTACAGGGTCAACTGCTCTTGGTCTGTCGGCAAAATGTACTGCTTATCCGTGTTTTCAAACTGAATGCTTTTCTGAACCGCATAGGTAAACCGCCCATAATTCGTGTACAAAGTCAGCGTATCACCAGTTTTCAATTCATCCAGCCGATTGAAAAACGTATTGACATGTGCACTGATGACAGCATTGCCACCTGCTCCGGCAATGGCAGAGGCAGTTGTCTGACAAGCCCCCAGTTCCAGCAGTTCCGAGGTTGCCCCCCAGTAAACCGGAACATACAAGTCAATTGCCTCACAGGACAGCACACCATATTGTTCCCCGAATGCCGGATATACCGGTTCTCCCGTCTTTGCAATTTTTCCGCTGTAATTGGTTGTAATGTCATTCTGTACGATTTCCAATCCATCTGAGCTGCTGGACGGAGCTTGTTTCAAGTCATCCATAAAGGCAATTTGCAAGTAAGTATGCAGCTTTTCATAGGGACGAAGACTGCATACTAATACAATTGCTGCACATAACAGTAAGGTTACAATTGGCAAAATCAATGGCATTGCCAGTGGCAATGCAGAAGATGCCTCTTTTTCCGGTTTGGATGATTTCTGCTTCATACTTACTCCTCATTCCGTTTCTTTTTTCCGGCAGCAAAAAGAATGGCACTTACACCGCAAATGCCACCGCCTGCCAGCAGGGCTGCAATGGTAATTGGCATAGTATAAGATTTTCCGGTTTCTTCCACGGTAACGCCCATTGCAGAAACGTCAATCAGTTTGCCATCCTTATCTCTCGCACTGACAACAACACTATCATTGGTCATTTCATCGACTGTAAAATGCAGACCCAAAGAATCTCCAACGCCTAAAAATTCATTTAAAACGGCTGCCTTATCACTCACTGGCAGCTGTTTGATAAAGCTGTTTCGTTCTTCTGTGGTCAGATTGGAAATATAATCGCTGCGTTCTTCTGCCGGCAGTTGATTCACATAGTCAATTTTTTCATCCAGTGTCATATCCGTAAATGACTTAGAACCATCTGAATCGCCAGATGTTCCGCCATTGTTTCCTGAGTTGGAATTGCTCGAGGAATTGGAATTGTTTCCGGATGAACCGGAATTTCCGCCGGAATTGCTGCCAGAGTTGTTGTTATCACTACTGTTATTGCCGATGTTACTGTTATTGTCAGATGCGTTATTATTATTTCCGCCACCGTTGCTCGGTACACCGAAATAATCCTCCAACAGTTCATCAACTCTTCCCTGATAGGAATAAATCGATGCAATTGCTTGGTCACACTGTTCTGAGGTATAGTTTCCGCCACCATACATCGCAATGCCTTCTTGCACATACTGTGCCGGAATGCCGACTGCATAAGCAGCTGCAATGACATCACTCACAGTGGAAGCAGATGCTGGAACAGCAGTCGCTGCACATAATAATGCAGTGCTGCACAGAGCTGCACAAACCTTTCTAAAGCCTTTTTTCATAAAAATTCCTCCTGTTAAAAATTCCTATTTTGTTTGACGGTTCATCGAAATTCGTTCTTTCGATGAACATCAATATTATAACATTCCTGCTGATGGGTGTCAATGAAAACTGTGTGAAAGTCGTAAAGAACGCTGTAATTTTTACAAGGACAAGCCGCAGGCAACTAAAAGTTTTTTATTTGCCTGCGGCTCGTATCTTACAATCAATTCATTCTTACAGATTTCCTGTCAAATGCATCAAAATTGCAAGTGCTGCTTGCGGTGCAGTTTCACACCGCAAAATCCGCTCTCCCAGCCACACCGGATAAAATCCAGCTGCCTTTGCTGCTTCTGCCTCCTTCGGGTCAAATCCGCCTTCGCTGCCAATCCACAAAGCAATCTGCTTTTTTCCAGTCAACGGCACTTCTGAAAACCGAATGCCGCCGCCCTCATATAAAAACACGCCACAATCTGCCTGCTTTGCAGATTCCAACGCCTCTGCAAATGTATGCAGTGGTGCAACTTCCGGAATACAGCCCCGTCCGGACTGCTTCGCTGCCGATTCCGCAATTTTCTGCAATCGAGGCAATTTTTTCTGAAACTCTGCTGCTTTCGGTCGAGCAACACAACGAGCCGTCAGCACGGGTACAATTCGACTTACCCCCAATTCAATGGATTTTTGAATGATTTCTTCCAGCTTTCCAGCTTTCGGAACTGCCTGATACAGCGTCACGAATACACTCGGCTCGGCTGCACAAGCATGCTTGGATACCGCATCCAGAAAAACAGTATCTTTCGTAATCTCCCGAATCACACAGTCATAATCAATATTATTTGCACAAACCGTCAGATGTTCCCCCGGTCGCATCCGCAGTGCATAGCCGATATGATGGGCATCTGCTCCGGTGATCTGAATGTCATCTTCTGCAATCGTTTCTAAAAAAAATCGTGGCATTGTCTTCCGCTCCTTTGTATGGATTATTTATGGTAGGGGCTTCCGCCTAAAATCTGATAGCCCCGATAAATCTGCTCGAACAGCATCACCCTTGCCAGCTGATGCGGAAAGGTCATTGCCGACATGGAAAGCCGTAAATTCGCAGCTTGTTTCACACTGTCCGCCAAACCGTATGAACTGCCGATGAAAAACGTCACCGCTGCATCGCCCTGCACCGCTGCACGCTGAAAAATCTGGGCAAACTGCGGACTGTCCAGCTGCTTTCCCTCAATGCACATGGCAATGGTAAAGCCTTTTTTTCGTTTCAGCAACGGTTGAGCTTCTTTTTCCAATGCAGCTGCAATCTCCTTTTCAGAGGGTCGCTCTGGCAATGCCACTGGCTCTAATTCGACACACTGCAGCTTGCAAAAACGAGAAAGCCGCTTTTCATACTCGGCACACGCTGCCCGTAAATAAGATTCTTTTAATTTTCCATAGGTCAAAAGCTGTATCAGCTGCATTAAAAAATCACCGCCTGTTTTAATCCGATGGGCGTTGCCACCTGTAAAAGATAATCCCGATTCCGCACCATGTCCGGCATTCCTTGCAAGGCTGCTCGTTCTGCACAAGCTGCGGTATTGTTGTGTGGGCTGAGGTGTCCCAACACCAGCCGTGTTGTTCCAGTTTCCACCAGTTCCCGTGCGAAGTCAGCACTGTCCTGATTAGAGAGATGCCCTTTCTCTCCGGAAATTCGCTGTTTTAATGGATAAGGATACGCCCCTGCTGCCAGCAGGGAGGGTTCATAGTTTGCTTCCAGTAACACCATATCACAGCCCTGTACCCCGTTCCGAACTTCCGGCGTTACCGTTCCCAAATCCGTGCAGACAGCACAAATGCGGTCATCTGCGGTATGGATTCGATAGCCGCAGCTACCAGCGGCATCGTGTGGCGTAGAAAATGGAGTCACTTCCCACTGTCCAGCAATGGCTTCTGGTTGCTCTGGTGTGATCGTGTGAAACAAATCTATTTGATTGCACTGCTCCGCCAATGTTTGCAAGGTTTCTGCTGTTCCGTAAACAGGAATCGGATAATTTTTGAGAAAAACCGCCAGACCACGGATATGGTCGATATGCGTATGGGTAATACAAATCGCCTGTATGGCATTGGGGGCAAGTTCCCGTTCTTGCAATGCAGTGCAGAGTTTTCGACAGGAAACCCCAATATCAAAAAGGATTCCGGCAGAGCCGTTGCCAAGATAGGCAGCGTTGCCGGAACTAGAACTAAACAAAGAATAAAATTTCGCCATGATACAACTGCTTTCTTTTATTTTGGAATCTGCTGGGTGATACAATGAATATTACCGCCGCCAATGAGAATTTCCCGTGCTGCAATTGGCACGACTGTTCGAGTTTGGAAGCAATCCTGTAATATTGAAACCGCAACTGCATCCATTGGGTCATCGAACTGCGGAACAATCACAGCTCCATTCGAGATATAGAAATTTACATAGGATGCTGCCAAGCGTTCACCCGGTGTGCGAGTTGGTTCGCCGTCCCACAAGTCCAAGCCGCTGCATTCTTCTTCTGTCATGCAGATGGGTTCAGATGGAATCGGCAGCTTCTGCACCTGAATTTTGCGTCCCTTTGCATCAGTTTCCTGTTCCAATACCTGTAAGCAGGCGTTGGACATTGCATACTGTGGGTCATTGGGGTTATCCGTCCAAGCAAGCACGACTTTCCCCGGCTCTGTAAAAGCACAAATATTATCCACATGTTCGTTGGTTTCATCCTGATAAATGCCGCACGGCAGCCAAATGACTTTCTCTGCTCCTAGGCAGTCGCAGAGCATCTGTGTAATCTCTTTTTTTGACAATTCCGGATTCCGTCCGGCACTGAGCAGGCATGCTTCTGTCGTCAGAATTGTACCTTCTCCATCGCTGTGAATGCTGCCACCCTCTAAAATAAAATGCCGCAGGTCATAACAATCGCAATCAAACAAATCGCAGACTTTCCGAGCAACATGATTGTCATTGTCCCAAGGGAAATACAAACCATCTATCAGACCGCCCCAAGCATTAAAGCCCCAGTCAATCCCGCAGCGAGTGCCATCCGGACGCAGAACAAAAGTCGGGGCAACATCTCTTGCCCAAGCATCATCGGTGGTACATTCGACCAGTCGAACTTCTGGCGGCAGCATGGCTCTTGCGGTTTCATATTGCTGATTGCTGACCAGCATGGTGACTTGCTCGGATGCTGCAATGGCAGTTGCAATTTTTGTAAAAGCTGCACGGGCAGCATAGCCGCCATTTCGCCAAGAATCGGTTCGTTCTGGCCAAATCATGATACAGCCCAAATGGGGAGCAAATTCTGCCGGCATCCGGCAGCCGTCCTGTTTGGGTAGGTGTTTGAGAATGTGCATCGTAAGAACGCCTCCTTTTATCTTTCTGATTGGTTGGTTCTATTGTATCATATTCTTGTTGGGAATGCAACTAAAAGAAGAATGGTTGCCTGCGGCTCGAATTTTCCACCAAACTGCAAAAAGGGACAGCGAATCATTCTCGTTGCCCCTTTCTTTTTAAACAGTTGCAGTTACATGCATCACTTTATCTGCATGTTCCGCAAATTTTCCTCGATTCAACTTCTGAACATCGTTCACCAGATAATCTGTACTCCGGTAAACCTGCCGATCAATCGGCGGATCAAAAGTAATTTGTACTTCAGTATCCGTCTTTTCCAGAATCAATCGCAAATCTGCCGGCAATCGTGTGCCCCAGCGTTTCTTGACCAGCAAAATGTAATACTGAATCTCGTCTTTTGTCATCGTTCCACTTTTTACTTCTACCTGCATCATGATGGCAGTGCTCCTTTCTCATCGAAAAATGAAAATGATTATTTACGAATAAACCGCAGCGACTTCAACGGGAAGCCCAGCTGCCGCTTATCATTTGGTGTTACCGTGCTCGCATCCCACAGCTCACACCGTAACATCACTTGATTCTGGGCATCATCCAGCAACAACAACGAGGAAATCGGCAAAGACAGCGTTCCGCCGTTGCTGTTCTCATCAATCACCAGTTCCCCAGCCAATGCATTATTGACATAGACAGAAACCGTCAATTTTTTCTTTCCCAGCTGTTCCAGTGGAATCGTACAGCCCATTTCAAATTGCATCAAATAATTATCCGGATGCAGCGTACAAAATACCGAGGCATCTTCTGCAACCGACCAGCAGAAATCACCTTCCAGTGCACCAAAGCCCACATATTCTGTTTCATAGCAATCTGCTGCCCGATAACTCAACCGGTTTGCAGTATACTGATACAGACAAACCGGCTCTTCGTATTTCAAAAAGCCCAATGCCATCGGAAACAGTTTGCCATTATGATTCAAATCATCTTCGCTATGATGGACAGTGTTCCGATAAACACAGCGATAAGAATCACTGTATTGCAACATCGCTGTATCTGTCGTCAGATAATAAACCATATCGTATTCTTCGCTCAAATCGTCTACTTGTTCCACTGCGTTTTCCAGTTCCGGATACATTGCCGCTCCGGTCATGCTCCGCAACGGCAAATACAGTTGCGGCATCAAATCAGTATCTACGACAACACAATCTCCTGCTTCGATTTTTTCGCCCAGTTCCATCAAAATCGACCATTCCATGCGGGTATCATCTTTTGCATGGGAGAGGAACTTGTCGAACGGAGCAACCACCAGCAATCCGGCAGTTAAAATCGGTACGGTCAACTTCCAGTTGTACTTGTCCAGAATCATCGCTGCAAACAGCACCGCAATCGGCACAAACGGTGCAAGGTAACGAGCATAATAATAGTAATACTGCACCTCAAACCGCAGGAATGCGGAATAGACCAGAATGCAATACAAAAACATCGCATACAGCACCATCGTTTCCGGCTTTTCCAGTACAAACTTCATCCGGAACAAGGCAATGATGTAGACAATTGGCAGGAGGAAAAAGCCTGTCTGAATGGCATAGCCCGTCAGCGTCAAATACTGCAGTTCTCCGACCATGCCCCTTGAAAAGACTTTCAGCAGCACATAGACAACGGGGGCAAACATGAATAAAATGAAAATTGCTTTTACCCATGGTTTCTGCTGTGCCTGCTCCAAAAAAGCTGCGGCATCAAAGGTTTTTTCCCGCCGGAACAAAATCCAGCAATACACGCCACAAATCAAAAAGGCTGCTATACAAACCACTGTGACAACGGTTGTAATATTATAGACCGTAATGCCGCCCACAAACAAATCCCGATAGTTGTTCATGGTGTAGAACGGCTGCACGTGCCGCATTGCAAAATAACTCGCCAGATAGAGCGGAATCGTTGCCAGCATCAAAACCGCATATTCCCGCTTTCTCCGGAATAAATACAATGCTCCATACAGCACCACAAACAATGGAATCATCGTATAAATCGAAACATGATAGCAGGCAAACACTGCTATCGGCAAAATCGAAAGCCCATGACTGCGGTTCGGAGCAGTGATCAGCAGCACAAATGCCAGTAAAATGACTGCCAAGAACAGCTCGGTCAGAGAGGATTTCGCCACCCAAATCACAATGGGAGAAGCTGCACAAACAGCACAGGCAAGAAACTCCGTGCAGCGTTTCCACTGCATCTGCCGACAGATAAACGAAACCAAAAAAATCATGCAGACCCAAATCACAGTTTCCAGATGTATCATATGGGAAATGCCAAACAGCTTTCCGAACAGTGCCAGCATTGCTGCATACGTTGGAATGCCGTGGTAGATACCGGAAACCGGACTGATGTTCCGGTCGTATATGGTGTCCGGATATTCCTCAGGGGCAATGTCATAACCCATCAGATAATTCCGGATGGCATCCGCAAATTCCGTTTGGTCGGCACTCGATAAGTTGTAATACTCTGCAAAATCCTGCTGTCGGTCAGTCAATCCATTCATCAGATTGATGGCAACCACCTGATAGACACCCTGGTCTTGCCCCATGCCGAACAATTCATTCTTCGTCAGAATCAACGGCAACGCCACCAGTACGATTACCAGCGGAATCCAAACCGTCCGGATGCTTTCATCCCAGTGCAGCAGACGCAGCAGTGTGCCATGTTTTCGCCGCAATACCACAGCAGCCGCTGCCAGCAGTGCCACCAGCACTACAGCCGTTCCCAGTACCGCTCGAAACAGGGTGAATTGATTCAGGACAAACAACAGCATGCTCCAGAGAATATAACAGAACCCATAGAACACCGTTCCATAAACAAAGGGCTTTAAAAATGAACCTTTCCGGTCATACAATCCGGCACATCCTACCGCAGCCAGAAATCCCATTCCACTGCAAATTGTAATTCCCATCAATCTTATGTCCGCCCTTCTATCACAGTTTCAATGATGACACGGAACCGTTCCAGAATGACATCCCAGTCATAATGCTCCAAAACATATTCATAGGCATTTTCCTGCATTTCCTGATATTCATCCGGATGCGAGAACAGATAATTCAACGCCCCCTCAAATTCAAAGAAGTTCCGGTAATACAATCCGCCGTTGCTCTTTATGCAGTGCCCCTTCAGAACATCGCACTGCCCGTTTACCAGCACCGGAACACCCAACGCCATCGCCTCCAGCACAGCAATCGACAAACTTTCATACTGGGACGGCAAAACCAAGGAAATGGCATCGGAAAGTCCGCTGAACTTGTCCTCTTCGGAAACAAAGCCCAATGGGATAATATCCGGATGCTTCGGAATGTTGCAGACTGCTTTTCCCATCAGCACTAGCTTCAAATCGCTTGGGTTACGTTCCTTGAACTCGATAAAATACCGGAACAGGGTCGGGCAGTCTTTTCCCTCATCAATTCGACCGACATAAATCAAATACGGGTCATGAATCCGGTATTTTTGCCGGAATGCAGAGGCTGGCGGATAATCTGGAATATCTACGCCTGTTCCCAGCACATCACACGGAATCCCAGCAGTTTTGAACTGCCGCCGAACGAGCATCCGTTCTTCTTCCGTCAGGAAAACATATGCCTGCGGCAGCTGAAACAGCTTTTCAAACGTCTTAAAATGCAAGTATGGTTCTTCGTGAGCAGTCGGAATGAAAATTGCTTTCTCTGCCACTTCCGGTAATCCGGCAACCGTCAGATAATACAGATACGTGACAAATAAAAAGACATCGTATTCATCTTTATGCTCCCGAATAAAGGCAATGCATTCGGGGCAATATGGTCCTTGCTTTTCAAACCAGATTTTTTCAATGCCCAAACTGTAGTTATCCTGTTCGCATTCGGACAGATAAGCAGCATTATAGGCATCAAAATCCACTGCCCGTTCCTGTGCCACGGAAAACCGGCGTACTGTTACCCCGTTGATGGTTTCCACATCCCGTACATACCAGTCTTTCCATGTGGTATAGTCCACGGCTTTGGTGGTCAGTACGTCCACTTCATGGTACTTCGCCAGCCGTTCCGCCATCAGGCGGGTATAATATTCAGAACCCCCGTTGACCTCTAAGCCATATCGTTGATTGACAAATGCAATGCGTTTCACTGCATGTCCCCCTCCTCTATCAGTTTTTTGAAAAATGCCAGATACTTCTTCGTCACCACGTTCCAATCAAAATTCGCAAGGACAAATTGTCTGCCGTTTTGTCCGAGCTGTTCGGCTTCTGCCGGATGCTGTTCCAGCCACTGCACACAGCCTTCAAATTCAAAATAGCTGTTAAAATACAGACCACCTTCCGCCTGCCGGGCAAAGTCTTTCGTAACCGCACAGGCAGAATGCACCAAAACGGGTCTGCCACACAGCCAGCTTTCCATAATGACCAGCGAGAAACTCTCGTTTTTCGAGGGCTGGCAGAGGAACAATGCTCCCTGTAGGGCATCATATTTATCCTGCTGGGAAACATAGCCCAAATCATGCACGCAGTCTTTCACAGAATCTGGAATGGCAATTGTTCCGCCCCCAATTAACACCAGTTGCAACGGGTCTTCTGGATTGCGTTTTTTGTACTCTGCAAAATATTGCAACAGCGTATGCACATTTTTTCCACTGTCTTTCCGTCCGGCATAAATCAAATAAGGGTCGGTAATCCCGTATTTTTCCCGAAATGCTGCCCCATCGCCGGAAATGGAAGTATCCATACCAATGCCCATACAAATCTGTTCCACATCATCTAAATCATACAGGCGGTTCGCCCGCTGCATTTCCGGAACAGAATTGAAAATCATTCCCC
>ENA-OPBX01000927-OPBX01000927.1-human-gut-metagenome-genome-assembly--contig:-NODE-927-length-17604-cov-6.456322_pt1 | contig 17604 bp, 15 predicted proteins | sample MGYA00241075_ERZ501466 | MGnify/ENA primary metagenome ERZ501466 (study PRJEB25962, sample SAMEA2042633) | human gut metagenome | biome: human gut; feature: human-associated habitat; material: faeces...
AAAGTAAGTAGCTGCTCAAACAGCAGCACGACCTCAACCTGCATGGTGAGCAGTAACTTTAACACTAAGCCCGGAAAATCTTATAGGCTGGAGTATTCTGCGACCTTTAACTATTCCGATGGACGGAGTGAAACCATTACTGGAAGTGCCAGTAGATAAGTGAGGTTATTCATTTTAAAAAACTAATCCTAGAGATGATAGGTGAAGCCTTATCTTTGGAATAGAACACCTAAAGTATACCATTTCTATTAGAATAATCTACAGTGAGGGTTAATTATGAAAATTTGGAATAGATTCATATCGTTTGCACTTGCAACCACGCTTTTGCTAACCGTTCCTTTGGTCTCTTTTGCAGCAGGAACTAAAAACAGCACGAGTTCTGACTTCACGACCGTACAAAGCGCGTCAGGTGAATTGCTTGTTAGAGCCTATGATCTTGACAATGGTGACTCGGTTTTTGAACAGTACAATGATGGAAAATTGGTAAGCCGTTATACGGTTGACCGATCAAAAAATGTTATAAATGAATTGGTTTATTCTTCGGATGGAACATCAAAACAGCTGCAGCGATTTATTCCGACAGAGAAGAATTTTGATATAGTCTTACCGCAATCTACAATGTCGCGTCGGTTGGGAAGAATTCGTTTCCAATATACAGATGGAACCGGAACGGGAATCTGCGGAGCATATGTGGATTATGTGAAAGAAACAGGAAACAAAAAATATGATATTAATGGAACATATAGAGATTTGGCAGGGTTGGCATCAGTTGTAGCAGGTGCCTTGTCATTACCTGCTGCTCCGGCACTTGCAATTTCCAAAACTGCACTCGCATATTTTGGTTTTGCTATGACGGCCGTGCAATTCACCATTCCACAGTGTAACCTTAATTCGCAGTATGAACAAATTGAATACACATTGACTGATATTAACCACTCTTCTCACAAAAATAGTTTTTGGGGAACCAAGTATGTTATAACGGAAAGTGGAAATAAGTTTAATAACACCTACACGGATGGCGAGTATTACCCCACAACATCTTGGGGAAATCAAAATTTTGGAATGACAATCTATAATTATCTGTTTACATACAGTAATTGGAATATTTATGCGTGGAACTAAAAAATATAAGATTGTTAAATGTTTCAGACATTTCGGTGCTATTATAATATTGCTATGGCTAATTTCTATCGTAAGATTTCCGTATTCTTTTGATAAATTGCAAGTGTTATCAAATAAAAATTTTGAAAGCGTTTCAAATTCTATGTTAACTCTTGTTGATTGTAAATCGACCGAATCGAAGTCTTCAATTGATTTTTTACTAACCGATGGAAAGCAATATTATATTATAACGGCAAAACGTTTCTTTATATGGAACCGATATGATTTATCTCAGCTGATGCCCTTCTCAGAAGAAACAAGTTATAGCTATACAGATTGTTTCACCAAGGTGAATGTTGTTCAATCAGGCAATACATTGTGTTTATATGAGGAAGGATATGTTCAACCTTATATCTTATCGTTTCTCTTTTTGTGCGTTGTGTTAATGCTCAATATTTTGGGAGATAAATCCACTCCAGAGGAATAGAGATAATGAAGTGCATTTATTGTGGAAGCGATATGCAGCTTGGAGGAATCGTCACGCAGGGAGTTTCAGCGATGTGGTTTCCTCAAGAAAGTCTGAAAAAATCACGTCTTTCAAAAATCATTTTTGAAGGCGGGATAGCTATAGGAAAGAAAGACTATTTATGGGGGACCGACGATACTAACAGATGCTTATTACTGTCGAAAATGCAAAAAATAATAGGAGTCTTTAGCATATAAATGCTTCAGATGGAGGTGATTCCAATGCAGATAATTTCCTTGAAAACAAGTTGAGCATGAGTTGAGGTACATTTATGAAATTTAGCGTACCGGAAATCTTGACAATTGTATCGACAGCAACAGTCATGGCGATTGCTTTTCTTGTGATTGCAAAGTACCTTATTCGATATGCTGTCACATTTTATGCAAAAATAAAAGGAGATGACTCAAAATGACCTTGAAGAAAAGATTGCTTGCGCTTTGTATGGCGGTGGTTATGGTCTTTTCGCTTTGTTCTATCTCTGCTTTTGCAGCGGCCCCAACGGATGACAAACAACCTGTTGTTATTGGAAGGTATGATGCACCTCTAAGCGAGTGCTTGGAACCTGGCATGGCTATGCAGGTAGGAATTGCTAACGTTCGGGTTAATTCCTACGCAACCTATGATAAGAATGATGGCGTACAGGTTCATGTTGAACTTTACGTTCCGTGGTACTCATCGCCAAAGCCGGAATTTACAGGTATGACAGGAAATGTCAAACTTACCATGAATGGCCAATCGACAAGTAAATACTTCTCTGAAGTCGCAACCGGGGACGAAACGATTAGTACAGATGTGGATACCGGTAGGAAAGCTAGTAGCGGAACAAGCGGTACAGTATTTGTTTCTGGAACTGCTGTAGCATTGAATGCTTTGGCAAACGGTGGCCAGTTCTCCATTTCCTACGACATCACGATTCCGTAATAAAAGCATTAGATAATGGGGATAAAAGCCACGATTCTTTAGAGCCGAAAGAAAAGAATCGTGGCTTTGTACGTTTGAATTATGGAGCAAGCCAAATGAATAAGAAATTGGAATTTTTTAGCAGTATGGCGGTTGCCTTTATAGTTTTGATATTGGTCTTTCTTTGCATTCGTTTTTCAGGTCAGGGAAAATTTGCTACACATGGAGGAACCAATCCGTCTGATGTAAAATGTATTTATACTTCAGTTTGGCCGGATAATGAATACACTAGGCTTATTTGTGAGCCGGAAAGTGGAACGATAGAATATATATTGGATGGTTCTAATGCTGGGTATTATGCAATCTTTTATAATAATATCTCTGAAGAAGAAATACAAAAATATATTGACCAATTGAAAACCTTAGGATACGCTGAAGAGGCATCGGCTTCAGAAAGCGTTTCGACAGGCGTTTTGCTAAGAAAAGATGAAACATGGATAAGCATTGCATACTCAGAGGGAGGATTTGGAATCCGGATTTCAGTAGAAAAATCCTGAATAAAAGAGATGCTGGGGAATTCCGGTTATCCCTATATTGGGGCGGCAGAAGAAAAAAATACTCTTTACAAATATTTGAAATCTATTTCTACAGATGAAGAATATGCTGAAATAGCATCAAGAATCCTAGACGAATGGCTGTCGGAAAGTGATGGCTCCTAATTTTATCAAAAAAGTGGTGATTCCAATGCAGAAAAAATAGAATACATATTTCGAAAATTGCTACCATCAAACTGTCAAAGAATACAAGTCAAACGGTTCTTTGATTCGTTCTAAAACGGATTACTATCAGGCCATTGGTGGTTAAGTCACTCCGTTTGTAAGGAAAGGGTTGAAAATGGATTTTCTTAAACAAAAAGGGCCATTAGCAAGAGAATTCTGCAACACGTTGATTTACATTATTTCGTTAGTGTCATTAAAGCCTTCAAGCCTTCAGAGGGTGTTGACAGAACTTCAATGGAATGGGATGTGGTTCTTTTCTCTGGCATTTTTCGCTGTCATCTTTATGGAAATGCTGTCCGATTTTTTGCTGGTTACAGATCGCTGCACTGCATGGAAAGCATTAAATGGAAATGTCAGCGAAGCCGAATTTCACAATCTTCAGCAGATTGTCCTATGCGAAAATCAGAAAGTTTCCATTGAGAAGAAACTTGCAAGTACGATACTACTGGTTCTGATGATATGTGCAACTGCTGCATTTGTGTGGTTTACCTTTTTGGCTTGACTGAATAATTTTGGTATTTTGAATTCACATTCTTAGAAATCAGTTTTCAAAAGCAAAAATCCGCCGAGGAATCCTCCCGAAAAAAACGGGAAGAATCCTCGGCGGATTTCGTTTATCGTGTTGGCTCTTTTTCGGCTGTGTCTTTTTCCTCTGCAAAAAACATCTCTACATTTTTCTGAGCTTTCATCAACTCCTGCATCTCATCTTGTGCCTTCCGGTAGTCTGGGTATGCTTCTTTCTTCTTTTTCAGAAGTTCAGCGTATTCGATGCTCAAGTCCTTAGTCTTTGGCAGCTTTTTCAATCCAGCTTCATCAAAAGCAGCTTTTGCAGCCTTATGCAGCGTGATTTCTTCCCGGTGGGCTTCCAGAAATCTCTTACTGTACCCGGCTTTGCGGTAGGCATCATAAACCGGACGTGTCCGGGCGTAATTAACGATGTGCGTCCGCAGAACGGCAATCTCGGTCATGCGCGCTTCTGCAGCTTTAATGGAATCGCCCAACTCGTGATAGCGAGCAGTTGCTGCATCCACACGTTCCTGCATTTCTTTAATGCTGCCGATTTTATGCTCCTGTAAGAAAATCAGCGTCTTGGACATTTCTTTCAGATTATATCGCTTTGCCCAGCGAGCATACCCCATGCTCTTTCCCTCGGCCAGCTTTGCCTGAATGTCCACCAGCATCTGAAACTTTTGTTCCGGTACGATGCGCTTCTGCTTCTGCCGGGGATGGTGTTCGGCTTCCCCAGAGATAACAGCTTTCAGTTCTTCTTCACTATATCCTGCGCCCAAAGTGCGGAACCGGATGAATCGCTTCTGCCGTGCGCCTTTGACGGAGGTGTATTTTCCACGCTTGACCTCATAACCCTGCTGCTCCAGTCCTTGCAGAAAATCTTCGTAGTCTTTGGGCTTTTCCGCCAGAACAGTGTCAATCACGCCACATAGACGGTCACGATTGCTTTCTTTGGGCGGGTAGAGTGTGCGCTTCTGCCGCTCCCGATAGGGCTTTATCTCAATGACGGAAAGCTGATGCTCTAAGCAGATCAGATCGCTCAACCGTTGCACAGCCAGCCCGGACAATAAAAAATCCCGGAATTTCCGGATGCTGTCCAACGCAGTGGAGTTGTAGATAATGTGATTATGAATGTGTTCCCGGTCCGTGTGGGTTGCAACGATAAACGCATACTTGCCTTTGGTGAAACGCATTGCCAGCTCATAACCCACCTTGTTGGCTTCTTCGGCGGTGATCTCGCCGGGTTTGAACGACTGCCGGATCTGATAGGCAATCACGTCACTTTTTTGTCTGCGCCCAGTGACAAGTTCATACTGCCGTTTGGACAGCATAAATTCTTCATCCACCGTCAAAGGACTGCATTCGTAACTGCTGACCAGTTCGCCCTGCTGTGTCTTGTCCGGGTTCTGGGCGTAATCCGTGCGGCTTTTCAGGCAGGCCGCAACGGATTTCCCCTTGTTTTTGTGCAGTGCAATCAATCTTGTTGCAGCCAGTTTGACCACCTCCCGGCAAAAAGAAAATGCCGCACAGTGGCGGCATAAAAATTTTATAATTCTGCAATCCAGCCGCTGAACCATTCCACGGCTTCTACAATGACCGTTCCGGCGGTGAGGAGCAGGAAGCAGCCAAACTCCGCCACCAGCAAGATCAAAAACTGCATCCACTCCTGGCAGTACAGTGTATAAAGGCCGCAGCCGAAAATATACAGCATGGGCAGTGCCAGCACAAACGCCGACAGGTTCAGCGTCCAGTTCAGCATCAGTACCAGAAATGCACTCAGGAGAACCACAGGAAACAGGAGAACTCTTGCTACGAATTTCATATTGACACCGCCTTTCTGCTTTCAGTATATGGATAGAGCATGAGCCTGTCAATGGTGTTGCCGCCTATGTACCCCCGCAGCCCTCCAACTGCGGGGAGAAATTTAGAGATCAGCCAGCCGGGAAAGAATCTGCCGACCAATCTCAATCAGTTCATCCAGCCGCTGCTGCAGGTCCTCCATGTCGGCGGCATAGACCCGACCATTTTCATTGGCGGCTTTGGCGTACTGATTCAGGTTGTTGCTGCACATCTGCAAGAGATATGCCATGCGTTGCAGGTCTTTCAAGTCAAGGTGCAGGCAATAGCCGTCCAGTGCCATCTTGCGGATATAGGCACTCAGGCTTCGGATGCCCATGCTGAGCATTTTTTCATAGATACGGTTCTTTTCTGTTTTGCTCAAGCGCAGGATGATGGTTTCATCCCGTTTTTCCCTCACCGGGCATCACCATCCTTGTCGTAATAACTGCGGAAGGGCTTCACCGGCTCCGGCTTGTCGGATTTTTCTTCCAGAGCCGCCAGCACCGAGGGGCGGCGAGGCTCGTCCTCCTGTTCTTCCTCGTCCTGTTCCGGCTCGTGGCTCTTTTCGTCCACATCCAACTGAGCGTTCAGCTCTGCAAGCCGTGCTGATTTTTCAGCCAGTTCTTCCTCCTGCGGGAAGGGCTTTTCCACCTCAATTTGCGCCGCCGCCTGCTGCTGATGCAGGGTATCCAGTTCGTTTTCTGCGGCGGTGATGCGTTCCGGGAAGTTGTTCAGGGAGTTATCCAGACGGATGATGTTGCCCAGTGGGTCGGTGCCCAAAGGCACCGTGTACTTTCGCTGCCCCTTCAAAAGTGCCTGATACTCCGTGCGGAAGGTGTCGAACCGCAGGGACAGCTCAAAGCCCCGGTAGCTGCCGATCACTTTTTCTTCGGCGTTGGGCAGTTCGGAACAGGCGAGCACCAGACGTTCGCCGGCGGTCTTTTTCTCGTCGTAGGTCACGCCCCTGATGGTCATACCGCAGAACTCCTCCTTGCCCTGCGGGTGGGCGGCGGCAAGCTGCGCGTCCGCTTTCAGCCCGGCGATGTGGGCGTTCGTTTCCTGAATGTCAGCCGGGAATTTTGTCAGCAGCTTGTCTTGCAAGCGGAATTTCTGGCTCTGGTGGTCGGCTTTCAGAACCTTGAGTTTTGCGACCTGAACATCCAAATCCATCTTCTCCTTGATGAGCGGATTTCCGGCACACAGTGCCTTGATTTCGGCGTAAGATAGCGCCTGCTCATCCACATCCTCGCAGGAGCGCACCGGGGATTTTGAAGTCATGATTTGGCTGATAAACCGCTGTTTATTTTCCAAAGTTTGGAACAAATAACTGTCAAATGTCCCTTCCGTAACGTAATTGAACACCTTGACTTCCTTATTCATATTGCCCTGCCGGATGATGCGACCATTGCGCTGGGTCATGTCGCTGGGCTTCCAGCCAACGTCCAAGTGATGCACCGCCACAAGCCGGGATTGCACGTTGGTGCCCGCTCCCATTTTTGCCGTACTTCCGAGCAAAACTCGCACATCGCCGGAGCGCACTTTGGAGAACAGCGCCGCCTTTTTTGCTTCGGTGTCAGCATTGTGGATAAATTCGATCTCGTTTTCCGGCACACCGGCGGCGATCAGCTTTTTGCGAATGTCATCGTAGACGTTGAAATTGCCATCGTTTTTCGGTGTCGAGAGGTCGCAGAACAAAAGTTGGGTCAACTTCTGTTCTTTACCCTCCTCCCAGATTTTCAACACATTTTGAACGCATACGTTCAATTTGCTGTTGGGATCATCTGGCAGCATGGGGTTCATCAAGCGAACGTCCAAGCCGATTTTGCGCCCATCGTTTGTGACGCAGAGCATATTGTCCACGGAGGCATCCACTGCACCGGAGTGGATTTCTGCAGCACGTTTGCTCAGTTCCTGCACCATTTCCTTTTGAATTTCGGACGGCTTTGCCACCACGGTTTCAAACTTTGCGACCGGCACCGGCAGATGAAGCTGGTCGCTAGTTTTAATGTCCGCAACCTCCTTGAACATGGACATCAACTCAGGGAGGTTGAAAAACTTGGCGAACCGGGTGCGGGCACGGTAGCCGGTGCCCTCCGGGGCAAGTTCGATGGCCGTGGTCGTCTCACCAAAGGTGGATGCCCAGCAGTCGAAGTGCGTCAGCTTTTTCTGCTGCAAGGTGCTGTACTGGAGGTACCGCATGACCGTGTACAACTCGGTCATGGAGTTGCTCACCGGGGTGCCGGTAGCGAATACCACGCCACGCCCGCCGGTGATCTCGTCCAGATAGCGGCACTTGCCGAACATATCGCTGGATTTCTGGGCTTCGCTGGTGGATAATCCAGCGACATTCCGCATTTTTGTGGTCAAAAAGAGGTTCTTGTAGAAATGGCTCTCGTCCACAAAGAGCCTGTCAACGCCCAGTTGCTCAAAGGTGATTACATCGTCCTTACGCTCATCGGAGCGCAGTTTTTCCAGCTTGGTTTCCAGCGTTTTCCGGGTCTTTTCCATCTGCTTGATGGAGAAATTCTCGCCTGCGTGGACTTTCAGCTCATTGATGGCGGCAAGCGTTTCATAAATTTGCTCCTGAATGATACGTTCCTGCCGCTCAAAGGACAGCGGGATGCGCTCAAACTGGCTATGCCCGATGATGACGGCATCGTAGTCCCCGGTGGCGAGGCGGGCACAGAATTTTTTGCGGTTGGCAGTCTCAAAGTCCTTGCGCCGTGCCACCAAAAGTTTTGCATTGGGGTAGAGGTTCAGGAACTCCGAAGCCCACTGCTCTGTCAAATGGTTGGGCACCACAAAGAGGGATTTCTGGCACAGCCCCAGCCGTTTTGCTTCCATGGCAGACGCCGCCATTTCGTAGGTCTTGCCCGCGCCAACTTCGTGTGCAAGCAGCGTATTACCGCCATAGAGCACATGAGCGATGGCGTTGCGCTGGTGCTCCCGGAGGGTGATCTCCGGGTTCATGCCCACGAATTTGATGTGACTTCCGTCATACTCACGGGGACGGGTAGAGTTGAACAGCTCGTTGTACTGCTTCACCAGCGCAATGCGCCGCTGGGGGTCTTGCCAGACCCAGTTGGCAAAAGCGTCCTTGATGACCTGCTGTTTCTGCTGAGCCAGCATGGTCTCCCGCTTGTTCAACACACGTTTCGGCTTGCCCTCGGCATCCTCAATGGTGTCGTAGATGCGGACATCTTTCAGATTCAGGGTCTCCTCCAAGATCTTGTAGGCATTGGCACGGCTGGTGCCGTAGGTTTCGGAGGAGATAATATCCCCTCTGCCGGTGGCAGTTTTGCCCTCCACGCGCCACTCTGCGGTATAAGGAGAATATCTCACCTTGACTGCATGGCGCAGATAGTAGGGAATCTGGAACGTCTCGGTCATAAACTTCTGGATAATGTCCGGGTCCAGCCAAGTAGCACCCAGCCGTATATCAATTTCAGATGCTTCCAGTTCTCTGGGCTGCGCTTTGGTCAAAGCCTCCACATTGATCTTGAACTCCGGGTGGCTTTCAGCGGCAAGCTGAGCCATGCGCAGTTTATTCCGCACATTGCCGGAAAGATACTCGTCCGCAGGTTGCCAGCCGGCTTCCGGGTCGTCTGCATCGGCGGCGGGATCTTTGAAAATCACACCGGACAGTTCGGTGGTAATGCGCCTGTACTCGCCGGGTGTGCCCAGCAGTTCTGCCATATAAGGCAGGTCTACTTTGCCGTGTTCCCCGATGGACACTGCCAGTGCTTCACTGGGGGTATCCACGCTGGTGACAACACGCTCTGGCCGAATCGTCCGCTTGGTGAACATATCTGCCTTGGACTTAAGATTTTTATTCTCGTCCAGATTCTCCAGCGAGCAGAGCAGATAGTAGGAACTGTCATCATCGAACAGGCGGGCATTTTTCTTGTCGTTAATCAGGCCGTATTTTGCAGTAAAGGCATCGTAGGCGGCGTTCAATTTTGCTTGCGATGCCTTAATGTCCTCGTCCGGGAAGTCATTCAGCTGCTGCTGAATCAGTTCGTTGACGATCTGCCGCAACTCCACCATACCAGCCACACGGCCTTTGGCGTTGTCGGACAGTTCAATCTGCGTCATGATAGAGTTCTCTCGGTAGTAGATCTCGCCATCAACAACCGTATAGCTAAAATTCTTCACAGTCGGGTCTGCAGGCAGCGTTTTGCGCTGTGCTTCCGCATCTGCGACGTCCGGGGCAGCAATCTCCACCGCAGTGTAATTGCCCTCAATATGCTGTACCGCTTCTGCAAGCTGGTCTGCCAGCACTGCACCCTCAATGGGTGCAACGGTCAGGTCGTGACCGTACTGGGTGCTTTCCAGTTCCAAATTTCCCAACACCATTTCCGGGTGGTCTACGAAATACTGGTTGATGGCAAAGCCGTCCTCGGTCTTGCCAAGCTGTACCCAGTCCGGCTCATGGTCGATGGGGCGGTCACGCTTCTGCAAAAAGATAATGTCGCTGACAACATCTGTGCCAGCGTTGGCACGGAACGCATTATTCGGCAGACGGATGGCACCCAGCAGATCGGCACGCTCTGCCATGTGCTTGCGGGCGGTGCTGTCCTTGCTGTCCATGGTGTAGCGGCTGGTGACGAACGCCACCACGCCGCCCGGACGCACTTGGTCGATGGCCTTGGCGAAAAAGTAGTTGTGGATGCTGAATCCCAACTTGTTGTACGCCTTGTCGTTGACCTTGTAGTTGCCGAAGGGCACGTTGCCCACCGCCAGATCGTAGAAATCACGGCGGTCTGTGGTCTCAAAGCCCGCCACGGTAATGTCGGCCTGCGGGTACAGCTTTTTGGCGATGCGCCCGGTGATGGAATCCAGCTCTACGCCGTACAGACGGCTGTCCTGCATGGTGTCCGGCAGCATACCGAAGAAGTTGCCCACGCCCATACTAGGTTCCAGAATGTTACCGCTGCGGAAACCCATGCGCTCCACCGCATCGTAGATACCACGGATCACGGTGGGGCTGGTGTAGTGGGCGTTCAGAGTAGAAGCGCGAGCAGCGGCGTATTCATCCTCAGAGAGCAGTTCTTTCAGATGGGTGTACTCGGCAGACCAATTTTCCTTGTTGGGGTCAAAGGCATCTGCCAGACCGCCCCAGCCCACATATTGCGAAAGCACCTGTTGCTCCTCGGCGGTGGCACCCCGGTGCTCCTCTTCCAGCTTGAACAGGGTACGGATGGCTTCGATGTTCCGGGCGAATTTCTGTTTGGGGCCTCCGACACCCAAATCATCATCCGTGATGTGGAAGTTCCCGGCAAGTTCAAGTGTGGATCGTTCCGGTTCAACTGCATCTAGAGTAGGTGATTTTGAGCCAATCGTCTGGATCACAATATCATAAGGCATACGGTTTTCTTCAGCAGGGTATATGGCAACCGTTTTTACAGTATCATCTGGCTGCGTAGTAACCTGTTCATTCTGCCGCAAGCCATCCTCGAATTGTCGTTTGTTGATAACTTCGTTATCCCACGACTGTCCCTGTGCGCTGGTGTCAATGCGAACATCCGTTTCGCCCACATAGCCGATTGTTCCTTCGATGGTTCGAGTAGGAAGGTCAACGATAACATTGTCACCGACCTTGTAATCGGGTAGGGGGTGTTCCATCACTTCCTGTTCCTGCTCGTACAACTCCCGGACAAGAGCCAGCGGTTCCTCCCGGAAAATTGGCATCCGCATTTCTGCCAGTGCCACATCCTGCAGGGTAACGCTGTCCTTATCAAAGTTTACTGTATCCACCCGGAAAGTGCGTCCTTCCATGTGGATGGTAATGCCCAGCGGCAGATAGTCCTCCCGGCGCAGATACTTGGTTTGGTGGTGGGTGCCATCCTCGTTCAGCCCGGCAAGGTAGATGTTCTCGCCGCACTGCCACAGTTGTTTGGCACGGTATGCCCACTGGTCGCGGGGAAAGCCGATGACCGGGACGGTGCCCAGTGCTGTTTCTTTTTCCAGAAGTTTGCCGCCCAGACGTTCACTGACTTTTTGCGCGTCATCTGCGTAAAACTCAAACTGTCCGTTCTGCTCAAAGCCCACCAGCGCATCCGGGTGCTGCTCCTTCAGGGCATTGTACTCGGTGGCGGCATCCAGCGGCAGCAGTGCAGGGCGTTCCTCCACTTTGCTGTGGTAGTGCTCCAATTCCTCATCCGTGACGCTGACCAGTTCCGAAAAGTCCAAAGCTTCCAGCTCGGTTTCGGTCAGGTCTTCCAGACTTTCGTACTGCCGCTCATCTATCAATACCTCGCCCAGATACCGCTCCACTCGATACCCCACCAGATCCACGTTGACCTGAATGGGAATATCCTCATCGGTGGCGTGGGTGTAGGCAATGCCGATTTTAGTCAGATCGGAAAAGTCCGGCTCGGAGTCGTACTCCTCCTGACAAAACTCCCGGATCAGTTTTTTGGCACGATCTATGGCACCATCCGGCTTTACGCTGACAGGCGCAGGGGGCGTGTAATGCTCCTTTTCTCTATCCGTCAGGTAGCGGTCGGACTGGACCATTAGGTCGATATACTTTTCCACCTGCGTCCAGCTTAACGTGAATTTCTTGTGTTCGGGGTAATGGTCAAATTCCATTCCTCTCCCGTCGTGGTTGACAAACCCTCTGCTGCCATCCAGATAATCGTGGGAGTGCCCACCGATGCCGTATTCCTTTGCCAGTGCCTTGACACGGAGATTGCGGTCGGGCTGGGTCTGGTACAGTGCCATAATACGCTGCTTGCCACCCTCAAACCCGGAGCCGTGCTTACGCAGTTCGTTTTCGATTTCAGCCTGCGACAAAACAAAAGCAGAGGGCAATTTTTCGCTCTCCGCTTGGTCGATTTTTCCAATTTGTTCAGCTTCGGTAGGGATGTGGGCATCGAAGAAACTTAGCTGTAGATCAGCTCCGTCAGCACCAGTTCCTCGGCCTGCGCTTTCAGGCTGTTCATGTGTTGCACCCACGCCATCTGCCGGCTCTCTTTGTCCGGGGCCGGGTTCTGTTTCAGAAGCTGCTCCATGGTCTGCTGCATCCGGCTCTCTGCCGTCTGCTCCACCTCCATCAGGTGCGGGTACAGGCTCCCGTTCAGGAGCATCGTGTTGTACAGCACTGGGCGATGGTTCATCAGGTACGTCCGGCGCAGCCTGCCGTACTTGCCCAGCGGCTTCCGGGGCTGGTTCAGGGTCAGGTTCGGGAGCTGGTAGTCCCCGACGGTCGAGTAGGTCACGTTCCTGCTGTTCGTATTCATATTGGCTCCTTTCTGCATTGCGGCGGCGAATGGTTTTTTTTACGGTGCACTCGATGTTCCGCAGCACCTCCCGGCTCATGTCGCTGACGGCTGCGCCGAGGGCGTAGACGCTATCCGGGGTTGAGAAATTGTAGATTGCCTGAAAATCGTCCTTGTCGAACCAGCCTGTCGGCTCATAACCACAACGTTCCAGCAGCGTGTAGGTGACGCTGATGGCGGCAGCGGACTTGAACTGCATCTCCACCCCGGCTTCATCATAATCCATCAGAAGCGAATCGTCAACGATGGCGAGAATGTCACCACTGTTGTTGTCCCAGTAATCTGCCACCAGTTTCCCGGCAACATCCGCAAGCTGCTGGCTGACACGCTCTCCGCTGATGCCGTAGGTGGCGGCGAGCATTTCTGAAACCGGCTGCACCAAATCGGGACCGAGCTGCCACACCTCCGGGTCACGGGAATTGCGGCGCACCCCGGTGTCCGACACATCGAAAACGTAGTGCAGGCGCGGGAATCCGCTGGATTCGTCCAGCAAGGCGATGCCCTTAGAGCCACGCCTGACATAGCGGTTCATCCGGTTGCGCCAAATGTCAAATTCGGCGCAGGCGGTGGCATCGGGCCGCTGAGCGTAGATCATAAGCTGGTCGGCAAAGGGGTACTTGTACAGCCGGGATGCGGTGGTCAGGTAATCCGTCCAGCTTTCCCAGTACCGGGTCAAGCCGTTTGCCGTGCGCTGGGCAAGGGCAAGGTATTCTTCGGTTTTGCTTGGCATTTTGGCCTCCTTCTTCAGATTTTAGGGTATAAAAATAGCGGGCAACCGTTTTTGGGTTGCCCGCCAAGGGTATATAATAATTGGGTTATCGTCGACTTTGAAGTTTTGATGATGAATGTCTATTTTTCATCGCTTTCGGGCGGACGAACATAACGTAACATTTTTCTTTCACAGGCACCAAATTCCAAATAGTTGTTTTTTGCCTCGTTTAGAGTTATTCCATGATTCAAGTCACTGGGGTCGCTATCAGAAGTAATAAACGGGTCATTCTCCCAAAAGCAAACTGGGCAAATGTACCCACAATCTTCCTTTGGTGGAACATTATAAGTAAAACATTCGCAGCATGGACATTGATACTTTTTCAAATAGATGCACCCCCGCAAGCACCGACTTGTCAATTTGTATATGGCTCTGTGTCTTTTCCGTCGTATACAATTACTTTAATGTTGGTGGCTGCATCAACATCCGCATGAATACCTACGGTATATTCTTTGTCCGTAACATTCGCAAAAGAGTAGCAGCCTCCCGCAGAAATATTGCCAGATACGATTTCCTGTTCGCCTTCGCAGAGCAAATGCACCACAATTTCAAAATCATTCCTATTCTGAATCGTCAGTGTGCCCGTTTTGGATGAAACCTTTACATTAGAATAAGTGATTACATATTGGGCAGATGTTGATTTTTCTGTACAAGACACAGAGCAATCCCATTGGATTGCAGCCTTCGCCTTTCTGTAGGATTCCGAAGATCTATACGCCGAAATTATAATGATTGCGGCTACGGCAAAGACGCTCACGATAATGAACACTATTGGTGCTTTTTTCTTCATAGTCTTTATCTCCAAAATTTCCAATTCATTGAGTTGAGCATATTACATACGCGAACACTCCAAACCTACAGCTCAGTTTCCACCGCAAGCTGCTCCTGCTTCTCTTTTTCATCAGCGATTTGGACATCAACATCTTCGCGCATCTTTTTCAGAAGTGCAAGGACTCGCTTGATTTGGCTCTTGGTGTTTTCCACTCTGCTCTGCGCCTGATTGATGTGATCCAGAACTGCCCAGTCTGCAAAGAGGCCATCAAAGAAGAAATCTGCGAATTTCAAAAAACTGTCTACCGCAACCTGAAGGTCTGCGGTGATCTCAACATCGGCAAGCTCAGTTTTGAACCGCCGCAGTTCCACTTGAAGCTGTTCCACCTGCTCCTGTGCATTGTCCAGTTCCTCATACTTGGCAAGATCAGCCATCAAACCGCCGCCCATTACGTCCCATGTACTCCAGCCCTCGGCATTATCCAGCGTTTCCAGAACTTCATTGACCGTGTGCAAGGCGGTCTTTCCGGCGTTGATGGCTTCCAGCAGCTCCCGCTTTTGGACTTTCAGTGCGGCAATGCGGCTTTCGCTTTCCACAATCTGCTGTGCGGCAGGGTGGGCAGAGACTTTGATGCTTTTGATTTTTTCGGAAAGAGCAGCTTGATACTGCCTTTCGCAATCGGACAGCCGTGCCAATCTATTTTGAATCTGCTCCAAGTCGGCATCAACGGAAGAAAGGTCATGGAGAGCCACATCGTACTTGACACGGGCTGCATAGGCTTCTTGCCGTTCCTTGTCCAGCTTCTCATCCATCTTTCCGATCACTTGATAGAAAAATGTGGCAAGGCTGTGTCCCTCCAGACGGTCCACGTCAGCCTGTTCCGCCAGCTTGGATTTTTCCAGCTTTTTCAGACGATCAGCAAGCGTATCTCTCTGGGCGGTCAGCTCTTTCTGTTTTGCTTCGCAGCTTTTCTTTTCAGCGACCTGCTGCCAAAGTTCTTTCAACGTAGAATCATTCATATGGAATGTCCTTTCCCGGCATTACGTTTCTTCATTCAGAAGCTGGTTCAAAAAATGCTGCCGATTATTTACAAATGTTTTGGTGATAACGTAGCTGTCCGTATCTTCATACTGACAAGGATGAATCGCGCCATTGTCGAAGCTAAAAATTTCAGCATCAGGCATTCCGAGGAGAATGGGTGAATGTGATACTATAATGAATTGCGCCCCTTCTTGGGCACACCGATAAATGTTGATCAGTAACGTGAGCTGCCTCTGCGGGGATAGAGCAGCTTCCGGCTCGTCAAAAATATAGACCCCATCTGCACCCATGTAGTCCTGCGCAATGGCGAGGAAACTTTCACCGTGTGATTTTTGGTGATAGCCTTTGGAGGGGTGATTGTCATCGGAATAGTCAATTTCCTTGGTGGCTACATTGTAGAAGCTCTCTGCCCGGAGAAAATACCCGAACTTTGGTCTGCGATACCCTTTGGAAATCGTCATAGCCTCACATAGTTCCGAATGGGAGTTGTATGTAGAAAATGAATAGTTCTTCGTTCCACCCTCCGCGTTGAAGCCGTAAGCAACAGCGATTGCTTCCAGAAGCGTAGATTTTCCACTTCCATTTTCGCCAACAAAGAACGTAATGGGCTTATGGAATGTAAAAGTGTCGATTCCACTGATGGCAGGAATCTGACGAACATAATTGTATGGGCGAACTCTGTTCCAGTCGATGGTCAGCCCTTGGATAAACAGATCGTTCATGCAGCACTCCATACTATATAATGTAAGAAACACTTAGTTCCGCTCGAATCCAAGATAACGGGTGCCCTGAAAACTCAGCTTTCCAATGTCGCCCTCCACAAGCATTCCGTAGTCCGAACCACTTACGGTAAGCTCCATGCGGTCGCCGCTCTCTACCTGAAAGGTCACATAATAGGTCGTGAACGTATGCGCCATCGTATCGTCTGTATGGTGGCGAGAAACTTCCGTTCGCTTTGCCACAACCGTTGCCGGAACAGTCAGCCGCGGCGAATGGTTGTTTTTATTCCATGTGCTGATATTTCCGATGATGGTGTATAGGATCATACCCAAAACCACAAGGAACAGGATGGGAAACAGAATGCTGAACAGCATATCAAATCCAGCGTAAAACATTTCACTCCTCCAAAATTTCTTTCAGCAGGTCCTTTACATCGTCCAAAAAAGATTCTTCTCCGAGGGTGTTCACCTTGAAGAACACCGCCTGACTGCCGCCGGCGGTGATGGCAGACAGCCGAATCGGACTGTCCGCATTCTGGAACATGGTCAGTGTCAGACTCAGGCGGTTGCCGCCCATCATGCTGTACCGTTCAAACACACGGACACTGCACCGTGCATCGCCCTCTTTGAAATCACTGCCTGCCTCTAAATCTGCCGACCAACTGCTGTCCGGGATTTCATTTTCCAGCTTCCGAAGCAGCTTGTCAAAATTTTTGTTTCGGATGGTCTTTTCAAAGATTGCCATAATGGTTCCTCCGTTCTGACAATTAAAAATCGGTCCCTTATTTTTGATACGAGCAGAGCCACAGGAAAATTGCGGAGAAATCGCTTGAAGAAAGGAATTTTGTCTGATTTGATTATAGCATATCTTTTGGAAGAACAAAATACTTTATGTACGCCGCCCGCAGGCGGCAATAATCAGTCCGGGGGAAATTCCAGTTCGACAAACTCCGCATCGGTCAGCAGTTTCAGTTTTTCGATGACCTGTTTCGTGGATAAGCCCCAGCCGGGTGCCGGTGTTGTAGAACATGGAGATAATGCTCAGTCATCTCGGTGTCGGCATGGCCTACATTGCCTCCATGGGCTGGATCTTGTTTATGCAGAAAAAGGGCCTTTGGCAGCAGCTGATCCACGCAGCCGCCGGATGTGAAAAGCTCTTCTTCACACTGGGTGGTTTAGTGTTGATGATGAGCCTGCACATTTTTTCCATTCATGGTAACCATCTACGATTATTTCCTCAATAGGTCGTTTTGCATTTTATGCCATGCAAAAGGCAGAATCAGATATAAAAAGTTCCTTCGTATGTAAAAGCCTTCAAAAACAACTTGAAACACTTTTGTTGCAATGGTACAATAATAATGTTAT
>ENA-OPBX01000947-OPBX01000947.1-human-gut-metagenome-genome-assembly--contig:-NODE-947-length-17317-cov-3.471266_pt1 | contig 17317 bp, 16 predicted proteins | sample MGYA00241075_ERZ501466 | MGnify/ENA primary metagenome ERZ501466 (study PRJEB25962, sample SAMEA2042633) | human gut metagenome | biome: human gut; feature: human-associated habitat; material: faeces...
CCATGCATGCCGATAAATGCCAGATCTTTACGGATGTAGAGGGCGTTTACACCGCGGATCCGCGCAAGGTGGAGGGCGCCAGAAAACTGGATGAGATCACATATGATGAAATGCTGGAACTCGCCACACTCGGCGCACAGGTGCTCAATAACCGCTCCGTTGAAATGGCGAAGAAATATTCTGTGGAACTTGAAGTTCTGTCATCTTTAAACCCCGTTCCGGGAACAATTGTTAAGGAGAAAGTAAAAATGGAAAAAATGCTTATAAGAGGTGTAACAAAAGATACGGATGTTGCCCTGATTTCGGTGGTAGGTCTTGAGGATATCCCCGGCGTTGTATTTAAGGTGTTCTCAAAACTTTCCCAGAAAAATATTAATGTGGATATTATTCTTCAGTCCGTCGGCAGGGACGGCACGAAAGATCTTACCTTTACCGTTTCCAAGGCAAACGGCCCCGTTGCCATAGATGCGCTGCGTGAAATGGACGCAATCGGGGATAAGGAGATCAAATGCTCCACGGATGTTGCCAAGGTTTCTATCGTCGGCGCCGGCATGGAATCCCACCCCGGCACGGCTTCCAAGATGTTTGAGGCGCTCTATGCCCAGAATATCAATATCCAGATGATCTCTACCTCAGAGATCAAGATCTCCGTCATCATCGCCGCTGAGGATGCGGACAGAGCCGTTTCCGCCGTCCATAAGGCGTTTATCCCCAACGACTGATCGGTTTGCAAACGGAATCTTTATAAAAGCGCAGCAGGTTCTCCCGCTGTGCTTTTGCTTTTTTTAGCGATTTGTGTTAAAGTATTGCGTTAACAAATAGTATTTTGCAGCGTAGTTAGGGTTAAAAGAATGGAAAGAAAAAATATGGCTTTCTCAGCAATTACTGATAAACTTCGGAATTTGGGGTATAAAGTTTCAGAGTTTGAAACAGCGCGTGACGCAGCGGAATATTTGGGAAAAGAGATAAAAAATAAAACAGTCGGCTTTGGAGGTTCCATAACGCTTGAACAAATGAAACTGTATGAGATTTTATCTAAAAGCAATACGGTCTATTGGCATCAAAGAATTTCCGGCGGCGCCGCTGAACGCCAAAAGAGTCGGCGCAAAAACGCCGTGCGCAGTTAAGGCGGATAGATGCTATGATTGTAACAGTTCGCAGAGGATTTGCCGCGGGCTTTGTGTTCTTTGGGCGCCGCCAATGACCGGCGAATACGTGATCCTGCTGATCAATGAGGATTTGGGATATTAGTTTAAGCAGAATTTGTGCATATTGCGTTTTTAAGGCTGTAAATATAATTTTTAGATTTCAAATTGTTTACAACCGCGTCATTTTACTTTACTTGACATCCTATATATTATAATATATAATTAAGTGATTAAAATATGGTAAAGGAGTATCATTTTATTATGGCAGCTAAAACCTTTAAAATGACCGCAGCAGGCAAAGCGGAACTGGAAAAAGAACTGGAGGCGCTCAAAACAGAGGGCCGTATCGATATAGCCGAAAAACTGAAGGTTGCCCGTTCTTACGGCGACCTTTCCGAAAACAGTGAGTATGACGAGGCAAAATCAGAGCAGGCAAAGATCGAGGCAAGGATCACCGAACTTGAGTATCAGATCGATCATGCCGAGATCATAGACGTTGAGGATGCAGACGCCGTTACGATCGGCAGAAAAGTAACCGTAAAGCGCCTTTCAGACGGCAATGAATCCGTTTACGAGATCGTAGGCTTTGCGCAGTCTGATCCGTCCAACGGCAAAATCTCTGATGAAAGCCCGGTCGGCAAGGCGCTGATCGGCTCTAAAATAGGAGAAACCGTAACCGTAGAGGCACCGATCGGAAATCTTGAATATGAAATTTTGAATATTGAATAAGAGGTAGAATATATGGCGGGAAAGTTTGAAATCAGCAAAAATGCCGATAACACTTTTTCTTTCGTCTTTAAAGAGGATGAAAAAATATATGCCGCGTCGCCCGTGTTCCAAAAGGAGGAGGAGTGCAGGCGCGGTGTGAAGGCGGTTAAGAAAAACAGCCGCATGAAAGTGCAGAACACCCTGCAAAACGACGAGGAAAAGACCAACCCAAAATACCTGATTGAGCAGGACGGGGATAAGGTCAAATATACCCTCTTTCTCCAGACCGGCGCGGTTGCCTGCACAGGCAGCGCGGATACGGAGGATGAGGCGCTCAAAAATATAGAATTCATCGGCAATAACGCAAACGCCGCGCCGATGGCGGTGGCAGAAGTTGTGCTGTCTGAAAACGAATTAAGGCAGATCCGTGTGGACAAGCTCCGCGCGCTTCAGGCGGAGGGAAAAGATCCGTTTGAGATCACTACGGCTACGCAGACAGCGGAAAGCGCCGGTATCAAAAACGATTATGACGCCCTTGAGGGCAAAGACGTTCATATCTGCGGCAGGATTATGACCTGGCGTGATATGGGCAAGGCAAACTTCATTGATGTGCAGGACAGGGAAGGAAAAATCCAGGTTTATGTGCGCATGAACGATATCGGCGAGGCGGAATATGCCGAGTTCAAAAAATGGGATATAGGCGATATTGTTGAGATCTGCGGCTATGTTTTCAAGACCCGCACGGGGGAAATCTCCGTTCACGCAAAAACGATTCGTCTCCTTTCCAAATCTCTTCTTCCGCTGCCGGAAAAATTTCACGGCTTAACCGATACGGATACAAGATACAGAAAACGCTATCTGGATATGATCATGAATCCCGGCGTTAAGGATACCTTTATCAAACGCTCCAAGATCATCACTTCCATCCGGAATTATCTGGACAGCCACGGATTCATTGAGGTGGAAACCCCGATGCTCAATACGATCCCCGGTGGCGCGGCGGCAAGGCCGTTTATCACGCATCACAATACGCTGAATCTGGATATGTACCTGCGCATCGCAACGGAACTTTATCTGAAAAGGCTGATCGTGGGAAAGAGTGTATGAGATCGGCAGAAACTTCAGAAACGAGGGTATGGATGTTCGCCACAATCCCGAATTTACCTGTATAGAACTCTATCAGGCGTATACGGATTACCACGGTATGATGGATATCGCGGAGGCGCTGATCCGCCAGGCGGCGCAGGACGCCTGCGGCACACTGCATATCACGTACTGCGGCACGGATATCGATCTGGAAACCCCGTTTGCGAGAATGACGATGGTAGAGGCTGTTAAAAAATTCTCCGGCATTGGTTTTGCCGAATTTATGTCCGATAATGAAAAGGCGGTTGCCATCGCAAAAGAAAAGGGCATTGAAGTGCAAAACGGCAAGGAAACCTGGGGCGATGTTCTGAATTCTTTCTTTGAGGAATTTGTGGAAAAGAATCTGGTTCAGCCCACGTTCATTATGGATTATCCCGTGGAGATCAGTCCCCTTACCAAGAGAAAACCGGATTGCCCGGTGCTTACCGAAAGGTTTGAACTGTTTATCATGGGCGGCGAGTACGGAAACGCTTATTCCGAGTTGAACGACCCGATAGACCAGATGCAGCGCTTTGAGGCGCAGATGAAACTGCGCGAGGCGGGCGACGACGAGGCAAATATGATAGACCACGATTTCGTTACCGCGCTGGAGTACGGCATGCCGCCGACGGGCGGCCTCGGCATCGGAATAGACAGGCTTGTTATGCTCCTTACGGATTCCTACAGCATACGTGACGTTTTGCTGTTCCCCACAATGAAACCCTTGAATGGTGTAAAGGACGAAATTGGTGTAAACGCTCAGCCGATTGAATCCCCAAAAGCCGAGCCGGAAAAGATAGATTTCTCCAAAGTCGAGATCGAGCCTTTGTTCAAGGATTTCGTAGATTTTGAGACTTTCTCCAAGTCCGATTTCCGGGCAGTCAAGGTACTCGCCTGCGAAGCAGTACCGAAGTCCAAGAAGTTGCTCAAATTCACGCTGGACGATGGAACAGGTACGGAACGCACGATTTTAAGCGGTATTCACGCCTATTACGAGCCGGAGGAGCTTGTCGGCAAGACTTGTATCGCTATTACCAATCTTCCGCCAAGACCGATGATGGGCATTGATTCCTGCGGTATGCTGATTAGTGCGGTACACCACGAAGAAGGCGAAGAAAAGCTCCATCTTCTGATGGTAGATGACCATATTCCGGCGGGCGCAAAGCTCTACTAAAACGAGATGTACTTCATTTTCCGAAAACCTCGGATTTTACACAAATACACCAATTTTACACCAATCGGTGCTAAAATCGGTGCAGCAACAAAAAAATCACATAATTTTTAGTTTCACACCGCCCCTGAGAAGTTATAGCTTCTCAGGGGCTTCTGTATTTTCTCATAGTTTTTACTCGCCTCGTCGCAAACTATACCAATCTACGCTTTCCAAATATAATGAAGCTACTTTACGGGATTACGGGTACAGACGATCAGATCGTAACCGTTGCGCTTTCCCAAATCGGGACGATGGGCGGCGATCCGTACTGGTCTTGGTACGGTTTTAATTCCCGTGTCGAGTGGTGCGCTTGCTTCGTTTCGTGGTGCGCTAACGAGTGCGGGTATATCGACGCTGGCGTAATTCCGAAATACGCAGGCTGCGTCAACGGCGTACAATGGTTTAAGGACAGAGGGCAATGGCTGGATAACAGCGCAGAGCCTACGCCGGGTATGATTATCTTCTTCGATTGGGCGGACGAAAGCGGTCAGGACGGATTATCCGACCATACGGGTATCGTCCAAAAGGTGGAAAACGGCAGAGTTTACACGGTCGAGGGCAACTCCGGGGATTCTGTTCGTCAGAACAGCTATCCGGTTGGGTATTATGAGATACTCGGCTACGGTGCGCCTGCCTATTGATCGGAATGCAAAAAACGAGCCGCTTGCTTAAATGCAGGCGGCTTGATTACATATAAACGAACTGAATCTGAGATAGGCGTATATTTTTGAATGCACTTCATTTTTGTATTGACAATACAGTATGACATACAGTATAATAACATCAGGAGGTAACGCTGATGGGAGAAGAAAAAGATTTATTATCTACTTTGCTTTTGGAACTTCGCAGAGGGACATTGACAATTAGTGTACTCAGTCAGATGAATAAGCCGAAATACGGTTATGCTTTGGTGCAGAGCTTGGAAGAAAAAGGCGTTGACATTGATCCCAATACCCTTTATCCGCTGCTTCGGCGTCTGGAGAGTCAGCAGCTTTTAGAAAGCAAGTGGGAAACCAGCGGAACAAAGCCGAGAAAGTATTATCAACGAACAGAGTATGGAACACAGGTCTATGAAAAGATGAAAATATATTGGAAGAATCTGTCTGCCGGAATCGAAAGGTTATTAGAGGAGGAAGAAGCATGACACCGAATGAGAAAGATTATATGGATCGATATATTTATCAGGTAATTCGTCGGCTTCCCAAAGCACAACGAGAGGAAGTTCGTATGGAGTTGGAAGAACTAATCAGTGATATGTATGCTGATAGAGGCTCTATGGAAGAAGTGCTGACTGAACTTGGCGATCCTGCTGAATTTGCAAAGCAATATCAAAACGAACAGAAATATTTGATTGGACCTGAATATTTTGACACTTATTTGTGGTTTGTAAAAGTTGTCTTAATCTGTGCTGCCGTACCAATTTTGATTATTTCGCTGATAAATGCGATAGGAGAAATACCCGCAATCACTTCGCAGAACGCCGCCTCTGTTATTATTCGAGCTATTGTGGACGGATTGATCGTCGGAATTACCGACGCTATGCTGTCCTGCATATCCGCTTTCGGTGCAGTAACCTTGACTTTTGCCATTATGGAGCGGAAAAAGATTCAGATCGAAATGAAGAAGGCAGAGAAATGGTCAGTAGAAAGCCTGTCTGAAGAACGAAAAATTCCATCCGCCAGATGGACGCCAAAGATTTTGGAGCCTGTACCGGATAAAAAAGCAATTATAAGTCGTGGAGATAGTATTGTGGGCATTGTGTTTATCGTTATTTTCAGTGTATTGCTAATTTTTGCCCCTCATTTCTTTGCTGCGATTTTTACGGAAGGCGAAGCCATAACAACCGTACCCGTTTTCAATTTGGAACAATGGGGAATTGTTCTGCCTGTCTTTGTAATCAGTCTGCTGATTGGTCTTATAGATGAGATTTTGCGTCTGATCATCGGCGTTTATTGTAAGCTGGTAATGATCAGCAATATTTTGTGTGGGGTAATTCAGATTGTGTTAAGCGCCATTGTGCTGAAAGTTTTACCTATCTGGAATCCGAATTTTGTACTTGAGATTGAACAGGCGTTGGGTGCTAATGCAGATTCAAGCGCAAACTTTTTCACTTACTGGAACGCTGATATGGTATCCAATGGACTGCTTGCGTTTATTGTTGTTATTACTCTGTTTGAGATTGGTGTGACGATTTACAAAACGCTCCGTTATGGGGTTTCCGTAAAAAACGGTATAAATTCCAATACATAAAAAATTGTAGTTTTTAGAATATTTTGATTATGGAAATAGTTTATGATGAAACAAAAATACGGTGCTACCCATTTGGGGTAACACCGTATTTTTTCCCGCTTTTATTGATTTTTATATTTATCCATTTCAACTAACATCTTATATAAATGTTCTTGCTCGGATTTACTTTTTGCTGCGACCAGCTCGTAACATTTCATAGGATAGCTGTCGGTGCTGCTTTCGCCTATCTTCTCAAAAAGCTGAGCAAGCGAGACATTCATAGCTGAAGCAATCTTTTCGATACTTTCAAGAGTAGCGTTCTTTTCCCCTCGTTCAACTTGCCCGATATAAGTAGGGTGGCAACCGGATAACTCAGCAAGCTTCTCTTGGCTCAATCCCTTATCAATTCTATAATTGCGGACACGCTGTCCGATTGTTTTTGCAATTTCACTCATAGTTCCAGCCTCCATTCATAGTCTATAAATATTGTTTCCGTAGTTCCACAGACTATTGATATTTATTGTTGACTTTGCTATACTATGAGTATTATAATTAGATTTTTTGTGCTTTTAGGCTTTGAATTGGCTGGTGATCTTTAATGAGGGAAAAAACGGCTTGCTTTACTGGACATAGAAAAATACCGCCGGAGAGCATATCGGAACTCTCTCAGCGGTTAAAAAATACCTTGCTTCGACTGATAGAAGAAGGATATATGTACTTTGGCGCAGGCGGAGCATTGGGTTTTGACACGCTGGCTACACAATGCGTCTTATCTTTGAAAAAGCAGTATCCGCATATCAAATTGATTTTAGTCTTACCGTGTATCACACAGACGAAAGGCTGGAGCAAAAACGACATAGCGATCTATGAGGAAATCAAAAGTCAGGCAGATAAGGTAGTATATACTTCTCAGGAGTACACGAGGGGCTGTATGCATAAACGCAATCGCCATCTGGTTGATAACAGTTCTGCTTGTATTTCTTATCTCACAGAAAACAAGGGCGGAACTTTTTATACAGTGAACTACGCTAAGAGCAAAGGTGTCGAGGTAATAAACATTGCAGAGTAAACAGAAAATAATCGTACTCCTTTCCCCTGTATTTTAGCTTCTTCACCTCGTTGGAAATAAAAAGCGGTAAATGTCTATGGCTGTAAAAGGAGCCTGTAAAAGGAGCGGCTGCTTTCTTTTGGCTTAACATTCGTAAAAATATGTGACATCTCATAAAATCCATTGACTTTTCACGATTTTTGTGCTATACTGTCTTCCATAAACAAGGCGGGAGATGAAGCGTATGGCTGTCCAGTACAACCGGCTGTGGAAATTGCTGATTGATAAAAAGATGAAAAAATCCGCCCTGACAGAGTTGGCAGATGTGTCCTCCTCTACGATAGCAAAGCTGAACCGGGACGAATATGTGAGCCTGGAGGTTTTGGAGCGGATCTGCCGGGCGCTCCGCTGTGACATCGGGGATGTAGTGGAGCTGACGGTAGAATCGGAGAAATAACGGGACGCCTGCAGCGGCTTCTGTGGAAAGGGTGGTACGATGAAAGGGGAACTGAGAAAGCCGGCGTCTGTCAACGCCATTCTGCTGATCGGTATTTTTACTTTTGTCTTTTTAGGGGCGGAATATCTGTTTGTCAATATGATCTCCCTGTCGGTGACGGAAGGGAAAACCGTCATTGCCCAGAACTATGCGCTGGGCGCCAGCGCCGTCGGCTTTTTCCTGTATCCGGCCATGGAACGCTGGGTTGGAAGGCGCTATAAAAGCGCGCTGACCTTTATCCTGGCGCTGGGTGCGATTATCTGTACCTTCATTGTCCAGCAGCATATCTCCTATGCGGCGACTATGACAGCAGGGATGGTGCTGTTTCTGCTGCTGGGCGTTTTCGGCAGCGCCGTCCACTATCTGGCTTCCGTCACCATAGACGGCGACAATGCATTGGCACGGCTGGCGGGGATCGCCTACGCCCTGGGAATTCTGCTCCAGTATGCAAACAACAACCTTGTCAACCTGGAGGTTGCGGAGGCGGCGTTTCTTTCGGTATTCCTGGCGGCTTTGAGCCTGCTGGTCATCCGAACGAGACAGGCCGCCCAAAGCCGCATCGAAATGACGGAGACTGCGGGCGCCTCTTCGGAACCTGCGGAAGACATTTCCCTCACCCGGAAAAAACGGACGGCGGGCATTATGCTGGCGCTGCTGGTAGTGCTGATGGCCTGCGTGTTCAGCACACTGGACAATGCCGTGACTCTCCGTCATGCGAGCGGGACGGATATCGGGCAGTGGCCCCGCCTGCTGCTGGCATTCAGCGGCCTCGCCGCAGGCTTTGTCTTCGATATCCGCAAGCGGAAGTATATGGGGCTTATTATGTACTGCGTGATGATGATGTCGGTTCTGTCCATTGTGGTACTGAACCTGGGCGCTCCGTTCCTGATCGGACTGGTGGTCTTTTACCTGTCCTCGGGCTTTTTCGTTGTCTTCTTTACAGCGAGCTTTATGGAGCTTTCCCGGCATATGCGCCTGCCGTCGCTGTGGGCGGGCATGGGCCGCGCCATGAATAACGTGAGCGCCTCCCTGATCACCAACGGATCGGTGGCGCTGCTGGCCACAGCCTGGCCGCCATTGTCATCGCCCTGGTGCTGTTCGTGGCGGTCAGCGTTGCTATGGCCGTGTATACCGCCCGCATGAACGCCGTCATGGAGCCCAAGGAGCCGCCTGCTTCCCAAAAGTCGGACGAAGAGCGCAGGGAGGCGTTCATCGCAAAATACGGGCTGACCGAACGGGAATGGGATGTATTTTTCCAGATGATTTCTTCGGACAGCAGCGCCCAGGAGATCGCCGACTGCCTGTTCCTGTCCAAGCGGACGGTGGAACGGCATATCTCCGCCCTGTACGAAAAGACGGGCGCAAAATCCCGCATCACTATGTACCAGCTTTACCGTAACGATTAACATACAGGATAAAAGAACACCCTGCTTTCTCTCAGGAGAGGCAGGGTGTTTTTGTGTGCGGTAACGAATTGTCCTGATAAAAAACATCGTTTTCCCCACTTGAAAAATGAAATTTACGCCATTCGGCATCCGGGAAAGGAAAAATCAGGAACGAAAAGTACACCTCAACCCTATTTGGAACGATTAGAAGTTGTGCATATATAAAGCCTCAAAATAGTTGCTTTGATTTATATAATATGCACAAATGGCGGTTGACCGCCATCGGTTTTTTGAAAAATGGCGGTTCACCGCCACCTGTTTTGATACGATTGGCGGGATTTACGCATAGACAATCCGGCCTCTTTTCACCTAAAATGAGGGCGTAAGAATCCACTTCCCGGCGTCTGCCGCGGTTCCCCAAAAATTCAGGAGGCGATAGGCGAGGACTATGAATCGGGCTACATCGCATACCCGCCGGATGTGATGGAGAAGCTCCTCGCTCTGGATGGCTATTGAAATTAATAAAAATCGATCAGGAGGCATTCTGCTATGAAAAAGAAAAGCGTATTATCCCTGCTGCTGGCGGCGGCGCTGGCGCTCTCCCTCGCCGGTTGCGCCGGGCAGGGGCAGCCGGGCGGAAAGGAGCCTGTCGTCAACAGCGACGGGACCATCACGAAAGAAGAAAACGACGTAAAAATCACTGAGACAGCGGCCAGGTCCATCGAAACCGAGCTGTATGAAACGGCGGATTTCAGCCTGCAGATCCCCAAGGGCTGGACAGTCACCAGCGGCGGTACGGCCATGTACCATTCCATCCGGGTGCAGGATCCCAGCCAGCCCCTCAACCAGATGTTTGTCCTGCTGAAGGCGGAGGGCCTGCTGCACAGCCAGGAGGGAAAGGACGCCTATGCGTATAACGTCACCATGGGGAACACATGGGCGCAGATGCTTTCCCAGGCGCCGGTGCTGACAACCCCCTCCACCGAAAACTTTTTCAAGCTGTTTTCGGAATACGCGGCGTTTGTAGAGCAGTGGGAGCCGAGCTATGCCGGCTATACCTTCCCCCGGTTTGACGGCTTTGCCGTGACCGACCGCTTTGCCTCGGCCAGCCTCCTGTCCTCGTATGCTCTGGGAGAAGAGACGCTGCGGGCGTCCTTTACCGAAAACGGCAAGGAAGGCGAGGGGATGTTCGCCGCGTCGGTGGTGGACTTCGGAAGCGTTGATATTGCCGCAGGACTGCCGGTAGGATATATCATCCCCCGGGCGGACGGCGGCTACTACATGGCATACAACGTCATGGCGGTCACCGCCGCGAAGGATACCTTCATCGAATGGGAGAGCGTCCTCACCAAATGCCTTGGAACGCTCGCCTATTCTGAGAGTTTCGTAAAAGCCACTGAGCAGGCCGGTGAAGAAAAGGTGGCGATGTCAAAGGAAATCAGCCGCATCACCAACGAGAGGCTGGAAATCATCATGGCGGCCTGGGAGGACCGGAACGTCGAGCAGGACATCACCAGCCAGATGCAGAGCGACGAAACCGGCGGCTACGAGCGCGTGTACGACACGCAGACCGGCGAAATCTACCGGGCGGAGGCCGGATGGTATGAAAGCACCGGCAGTGACCGCTACAAGCCGGTGACTGAAAACAAAATGTATGCAGAGCCCATCAGCGGTTACATCGAATAGGGAAGCGGCGGAAAACCGCAAACAAGGAATACATGACAAGGAGGGAAACGGAATGCGTCAGGTGAAAAGGCTCCTTCCCTATGTCCGGCGGTATGTGCAGATGGCCGTTTACGACGTGCTGGACGCGGAGGGGGCGGAATACCGGAAAGAGGAAAGCGGCGCGGTGGTCTCCCGGCTTTCGGTTTACGGGAACGTCAGCACCTTCAGCCTTTCGACAGAGATACAGGATGTGGGGACCGGACTGACGGTTTCCATGCGTGAACCCTGTCCCGGCCTGTCGGCCCAGGGAGAGGAACGGGCGGTGACCGCCGTAGCCGATAAGGTTGCCCAGTACCTTGAGAACGAGCTGATGATCAACCGCCGCTGTTTCGTGCCGGATCGGCATTATGCCGTATAGGGAACAGCGGCGCAGGCACAGGCGGAAATCGGCCGGATCCGTGCGGAAGCGGAAGCGGCCAAGGCTGCGCAGACTGCTGCACAAACTCCGGCCGCGCCTGACGGTACGGTATGCCCCTCGTGCGGCGCGTCCGCTGCCCCGGGCGTGAAATTCTGTCCGGAATGCGGGGCGCCGCTCTCCCGGCAGAGCGAATAAACAGACAATGAATCTGAATATCTGGAGGGATATCTATGGCAAATGAATCGAGAGTATTCCGGCTGCCCGCCGGTATGAGTACCCAGGTAGTGGCGAACGCCGTATCGTCGTTCCTGTCCTCCGCCAAAGGGATGGAGGTACAGAGCGCCGAAACCACAGAAGGCTATGTGGTGCAGGGCCGTCAGGAAAAAGACGGCTGGAAGACCATTGCCGGCATGAGGATGGCTACGACGGTGCAGATGATCCGAATGGATGACAACTTAAACGTCACCGTGGGTCAGGGCGAATGGTCGGATAAGATCGGCGCCGGCGCGCTGGGATGGTTTATCGCATGGCCGCTGGCGGTGACTGCCGGTGTGGGCGCCTACAAGCAGAAAAAGCTGCCGGAAGAGATTTTCCAGGTGATTGAGCAGTGCATCGTCTCCGGCGGCCGCTCGGTGGTGGTGCGAAACGCCGGGGCGGAACTGAACGCGGGTATGGTGGTTTGCCCCGCCTGCAAAACCCAGTGTGCGGCCGGCGCCAAATTCTGCAACAACTGCGGGGCGAAGCTGGAAAACAAATGCCCCCAGTGCGGGGCGGAGATACCGCCCGGAAGCCGCTTCTGCGGAGCATGCGGAGCGCCGCTTTCCCCGCAGGGCGCTCCGGTGCGATAAAGGGAGGAGATTGCGTATGCGCAGGGAAAAACCGCCGGGGCGGCAAAAAGGCGCACGGCTTTTCAGTATACTGCTGGCGGTATGCCTGATGATCGCGGCCCTTCCCCTGTCCGTTTCGGCGGCGGGGGAATATGTGCCGGGAAATCCCCGCTGGTCGGGCTACCAAAACCAGGTGCAGTGGGATCGGCCGGCGGGAGCGGCCTCCGGCGACAGCTTTGAATACGAGGCGCAGCTGCTGCTGGGCGACGATGTGGTCGAGTCCAAGGCAGTGGAAATCGACACCTATTTGTTTTTCACAAACGACGTGGTGACGCGGCCGCAGGAAGAGTACACCATACGGGTGCGTGCCAGATGGATCATGATCGTGGGCGACCCGGACGGCCAGTATATGGTGGCGGACGTCGGCGAATGGGGCCCCTGGGCGACCAAGGCGGGGTCGGGCGGCGGAGAAGCCGAACCGCCCCATGAGCACAGCTATACCCAAAAGCACGACGCGGCACAGCACTGGCAGGCGTGTTCCTGCGGCGACAAAAAGGATGCGGCGGATCACAGCTTCGGCGCATGGACGGCGGATGGCAATACAGAGAGCCGCACCTGCACCGTCTGCGGCTACGCCGAGACAAGGGACGCCGCGCAGACGTCAGCCACCGGGGAAACCACGGATAACGGGCAGGATTCCGGCGGCGAAGGCATCGCGGAACTGACCGATGAAAATACCGGCGTTTCCGTCTCCCTGTCCGAAGCGGTTCCGGAGGGTGTGGAGCTGTACGCCGGCGTCATGGAGGCGGAGAGCCTGCTTGAAGAGAAGCCGGAGCTGAAAGAAGAACTGGACGGCCTGCTGTCGGTGTATGAGATCAGCATCCGCCAGAACGGGGAGCCGGTGGAAATCAAAGACAGCGCCATGACGGTGCGCATCCCGATGAACAGCCATCTGGAGGGCTACGCCCATTACCAGGCGGTGCGGGTGGACGGCGAGCCGGAGCGCATAGAGGCAAAGGCCGAAGACGGCAGCCTGGTCTTTGAAGCCGGCGGCCCGGGCCGGTATGTCGTACTCGGTTCCGATACCCCCTTCTCCGTTTCTGCAATCATCCAACCCGACCCGTTGCCGGGAGACGAAAAGGATGGAAACGCCGTCTACATTTTTCTGTTGGCCGCGATACCGGCGGCTGTCCTGCTGGCGCTGCTGCTTGTATTCTTATACAGGAAAAAGCGGAAGGCACAGGATAACCCGCCAGCCGGAGGAAAGGATCCATCCGAACCGGACGGCGGAAATACCAAAAACTGATTCTACTTGTAAAGGAGAAAATGAAGATGTTTCGAAAAAAGAGTTTGCTGGCGCTGCTGCTGTCCTTATGCATGGTGGTAGGAATACTGCCGGCGACAGTGTTTGCGGCAGGCGCAGGTATGCCCCAAAACATACGATGGGCAGAGAGCCCTAAAAGCATGGTACAGTGGGACGCGCCCTCGGGCGGCGGCCAGTATCAATACGAGCTTCGGTTGAAGCTCGGCGAGACAATAATTGACGGTCCCGATTTGACAGTACAGAGATATCATCTGTTTAATGGCAGCCTGATGACGGAGGCTCGCGAAAATTACACAGTTGAAATAAGGGCGAGAAGCTGCATCATTGTCGGAGAGTTTCCCAACGAATACGTTACCAGCCCAGGAGAATGGGGTGACTGGGCTACACTTGAAGGCTCCGGCGGCGGAGAGGGGCCTACTCCCCCCCATGAACACAGCTTCGGCGGCTGGAAAAATAATGGAACCCAGCATTGGAAAGAATGCAGCTGCGGAGAGAAATCTGAAGAGAGCCCCCATAACTTCGGCGAATGGGAGCTGATCTATTATGATGTAAATACGAAGTATGACGTATGTGAAAGGCAGTGCCTTACCTGCGGCTATGAGCAGATTGATAGATACAGGGAACACCAACATTACTATACCGACGACTGGAGTAGCGGTTCGACTACACACTGGAAGGTATGCTACTACTGCAAAGAAGTTAATCAAGATACTGTAGCCAACCATACTTTCGGCGACTGGACGGAAACCAAGCCTGCCACCACAACGGAGGAGGGTTTAAAAGAACGCACCTGCTCCGTCTGCGAATATACGCAGGAAGAGACGATTCCGGTCCATACGCACGATGTTCACGATAAAGCATGGAAATATGATGATACTAATCACTGGCAGGAGTGTTCCTGTGGTGAAAAGCTGAATGTGGCAAACCATGCCTACGGCGAATGGAGAGTGACGAAGCCGGCCACCGAGACCGAAGAAGGCTCCAAAGCACGTGACTGCACGGTCTGCGACTATGTGCAGACCGAAACCATTCCGATGCTTAAACATGAGCACAGCTACGGCGATTGGCAGAAGGATAAAACCCAGCACTGGAAGGAATGCCGCTGCGGCAAGAAAACTGAAGTGGGCAACCATACTTTCGATGATTGGACGATAACAAAGGAGCCCACCACAACCGAAACAGGTTCCAGAGAACGCACCTGCTCCATCTGCAAATATACGCAGACAGAGACGCTGCCGGTTCATACGCACGATGTTCACGATGAAGCATGGAAATATGACGAAACCCAGCACTGGCAGGAATGCTCCTGCGGTGAAAAGCTCAATGTGGCAAACCATACCTACGGCGATTGGAAAGTAACCAAAGAGGCCACCGAGACTGAAGCGGGTTCCAGAGAGCGCGGCTGTGCGGTCTGTGAATATGTGCAGACTGAAGCCATCCCTGCAACGGAAACCGGAGAGCCAACCGATCCAGCCAAGCCCGAACAGCAGGGCAAGCCTTCTGGGCAAACAGAAAGCCCACAGACCGGGGACAGCAGCGATATGGCGCTGTGGATCGGCCTGATGCTGGCCTCCTGCGGCGGCGTGCTGGGAATGCTGCTTTACAGGCGGAAAAAGGCGGCGGCCGAGAAATAAGGTTGAGAGATAAAACAAAACCGGCAAAAGCGCCTGCGGGCGGGCTTCGTGCAAAACCCACAGCCCGCCCCGGCGCAGCCGGTATCCTTTTCAAGAAGGGATATCCCTTCTATCCTTTGGTATGCACCAAAGGATAAGCAATCTTATTTGACAAGGAGGAGAAACCAAATGCAAGCAAAAAAGAAACTGACGGCGTTGCTGCTTTCCCTGTGTATGGTGTTGGGAGTGCTGCCCATGACCGCTTTTGCGGCGGGTGCGCCGGCTGCTCCGGGAGATTTAAAGCGGGAGTGGACAAACAGCGGTTTGAAAGTCAGCTGGAGCCAGCCGGAACCCATCGGAGAGCTGGAGATCTTTGAGTATGAAGTGTCCCTTTTCGTCGATGAGAATCTAAAGGAGAAAGAAACGGTTCGCCAGGCTACTGACTATACCTTTAAAACGTTTGGGGATTTAACAGAACCCACAAACTTTCGCGTGGAGGTGAAAGCGCGGGAGGCTATTTCCGGCACCGGCGATCGGGGCAATCCGGCGAGCTTTGATGTGACGGAATGGACTGAGTGGAGCAGCGCGAGCAAAGAGACATTCGTTGAAGACGACTCACCTAAAGTCAACACGGAGATCATTAAGCATTATACGGGTGTTGTAGATGTGGCTTTGCCCGGCAGCGACCAGAAGCTATACAAGGAGGGCATAGAAGCTGCAGATGATGCTGATATAGAAGCCATAATTGATCTGCTCTATGCCTATTTCGAGGAGAATAAGGCAACGGTTCCTGAGCTGGCGGATGTCGCAAAAGCAGACCTGACGACGGAAATGGTTTTGACCAGGATCTTATCGTCGAGAACAGTAGGGTCTATAAACACTGAGGGAAGACCTGTGGTAGTGGTACATGAGGTGGTGGATAAATATTACGATCTCAGGCTGGTATACAAAGAGCAGCACGAGCATGTCTGGGCGGAAGACTGGACCAGCGACGGCACACATCACTGGAAAGCCTGCACGGCAGAGGGCTGCGCCGAAAAAGACCAGTACGGAGTGCATCAGATAGCAAACGGGGTTTGTACGGTGTGCAAGGCTGAAGTAGAAACATCCGGGGTACAGACGTATGCGGTAAAGGTGAACGGCATCACCGTCACCAGCGCCAACGCCAGCGACATTCTGGGTGATGCCGACGGTGACGGCGCCACGGCGTACTATGATCCGGCGGCCAACACCTTGACACTGGATAACGCCCAGCTGACATCCAGCGGCTTCGGCGCTGTATGGGCGCAGGAAGAGAACTTTACCCTTGTGCTGAAAGGTGAGAATCAGATTACCGGAGAAGGGGACTTCCCTCACTCCGCGGTTTATTCCCACGGGGCTATGACGGTCAAAGGAAACGGAAGCCTGACCACCAGCGGCACCTATTTCGGCCTGTTTGGCAACAATACCATTACCATTGAAGACGGGGCGTCTGTAGATCTTACCGTTGACTTTTCCAGCGACGAGCAGGATCAGCCATATGCCGCAGTCAGAGCAATCGGCGGACTGACGGTGGACGGCGCGACGCTGAATGCGAAGAACAATGCAACTCAGGATGCCGGTTTCGGCACTCCGGGCATTAATACTGACCTTACGGCGATTAACGGAGCGAAGGTGAATATTTCTTCCGTAAACGATCACGGCATCTGCGGTGATGTCATCGTCAGCGGAGCCGGAACCGTAGTAAATGCCTCTTCTGCAAGCGGCGAGCACTATGGTATCTTTGCTGGCCAGGAAGATATCTTTGGTGTATTGGGCGGCGATCAGAAGGGGATCTTCACCATCTCCGACGGAGCGGTTGTCACTGCCAGCGGCGGAAAGGGCGCCATGCGCTGGAAACCTGACTTATCTGGCTACACCGATCCTGTTGTAGCGGCCGGTGATTCTGCTGCGGCTGAGGAAATTATTGGCGATCCTGCCGGCACAGAGTATCAGAACGAAAAATATGTGCAGGTTCGTTCCTCTTTGGAGCCGGTTGAACCCACTGAGCCAACGGATCCTATTGACCCAACGGATCCTACTGACCCAACGGATCCTACTGACCCAACGGATCCTACTGACCCGACCACTCCTACCGAC
>ENA-OPBX01000963-OPBX01000963.1-human-gut-metagenome-genome-assembly--contig:-NODE-963-length-17105-cov-2.089736_pt1 | contig 17105 bp, 12 predicted proteins | sample MGYA00241075_ERZ501466 | MGnify/ENA primary metagenome ERZ501466 (study PRJEB25962, sample SAMEA2042633) | human gut metagenome | biome: human gut; feature: human-associated habitat; material: faeces...
GTTATGAGGCAGAACAGTTTTCATTTTACCGTATCCCCAAGCTGCTCTTTACAGACAGCCGATTTGCTAGCATATCGACAGATGCTAAGCTGCTCTACGGTATCCTGCTTGACCGCATGAGCCTGTCTATGAAGAACGGGTGGCACGACGATCAGGGCCGGGTATACATCATATTCACCCTAGATGATGTTGCGGAAACGCTTGGGTATAAAACGGAGAAGGCAATTAAGCTGTTTAATGAGTTAGACGCCAAGAAAGGCGTTGGTTTAATCGAAAGAATACGGCAAGGTCAGGGGCGGGCCTCTTTGATCTATGTCAAAAACTTTGCCGGAGAAAGGCAGATTTCCGAAAAGCCGAAATCAAGACCTCGGAAAAAACGAGGTCAAGACTTCGGATAATCGGAGGTCAAGACCTCGGAAAAACCGAAGTCAAGACTTCCGAAAAACCGAGGTCAAGACTTCGGATAAGCAGAACTCTAAATCTCGGAAAATCAGAGGTCAAGACCTCGGAAAAACCGAGGGTAATAAGACTGAGTATAGTGATACTGACAGGAGTAAAGAAAGAATACATACCGAAAAAGAATAAAAGCCGCCCCCTCTTTTCGGGGGCAGGTTAACAATCGAAACGGAGGTGTTATAAATGCACACAATCGCACTTGCCAATCAAAAAGGCGGCGTCGGCAAGACCACCACGGCAGCAAGTTTGGCCATCGGCCTTTCTCGGCAGGGTAAAAAAGTTCTTCTGGTTGACGCAGATGCCCAGGGCAATCTCACCCAGCTTCTCGGATGGGAACAGCCGGACGAGCTGACCCCTACCCTGGCTACGGTCATGGGAAAGATTATCACCGATCAGCCCCTCAACCCGCAGGAGGGGATTCTGCACCACAAGGACGGCGTGGATCTGATGCCCGCCAACATTGAGCTATCTGCCACCGAGGTGACACTGGTCAACACGATGAGCCGGGAAACAGTCTTGCGGCAATATCTATCCACTGTCCAGAAGGACTATGACTATGCCATCGTGGACTGTATGCCTTCCCTGGGGATGCTGACTATCAACGCACTGACAGCAGCCAACAGCGTTATCATTCCGGTACAGGCCCACTACCTGCCCGCCAAGGGCCTGGAACAGTTGCTTAGAACTGTAATGCGGGTAAAGCGTCAGCTGAATCCCAGCCTGGAAATCGGCGGTATCCTGATGACAATGGTTGATAGCCGCACCACCCTTTCCCGTGGTGTTATTGAGCAAATCCGGGTAGCCTATGGTGGCAGGGTGTTCCACAGTGAAATTCCCCGATCTATCCGTGCCGCTGAGATCAGCCTGGAGCACAAAAACATCTTTGAGCACGACAAGGAGGGACGGGTAGCAAGCGCTTATGAATCTTTTACCAGGGAGGTGATGAACCTTGGCAGGCAACGTCAAAAGCATGGGCCTGACTTCGCTCGATGATCTGTTCAAAAGTGAGCAGGAACGACAGCAAGACACCTACGAGCGTATTCTGAACATCCCCATCGGTGAGATTCACCCCTATGCCAGACAGCCGTACTCCATTGAGCGGCCCACGCCTGATCTTGTTCGGCTGATGGACAGCATTGAACAGGTAGGGATCGCAGAGCCGCTGATCGTGCGTCCCCGCACGGAGGGCGGCTACGAGATTATCTCCGGCCATCGCCGTGACTACTGCGCCAGGACGGTGGGCCTGGAAAGCCTGCCGGTTATCGTCCGAGAGTACACGGACGATGAGGCTGACATTCTGGTGGTGGACTACAATATCACCCGTGAGGACTTACTTCCCAGTGAGAAAGCCAGGGCATACAGCTTAAAGCTGGAGGCCATGAAGCGGCAGGCCGGACGGCCCTCGAAAAATTCTCTCCAAGTTGGAGAGAATTTTCGTGGGAAGTTTTCTGTCCAAATCTTAAGTGAGCAAGTTGGTGAAAACGTGACCAATATCCAGAGATATATCCGCCTGACAAAGCTGATTCCGCCCCTGCTGGAACAGGTGGACAACGGGGTTTTGAAAGTCACACCCGCAGCGGACTATATTTCCCATCTGAGCGAAAAGGATCAGACCGCTCTACTTGTCATCATGGAACGGGATGAGGTTTCCCCCAGCCTGGGACAGGCCAAACGACTCAAGGAACTGAGTGAGGAGGGGAAGTTGGATTCCAATGTCATGGATGTACTTCTTCGGGAGGATAAATCCTTGGCCCGAAAAGTGACTTTGAGAAATGACCGCCTGCAAAAATACTTTCCTCCCAGCTATACTCCGAAACAGATGGAAGAAGTAATTATCAGACTTCTGGAGCAGTGGCAGAGAAAGAAATTGCGGGAACAGGAGCGGTAATATGAATGAGATGGGCCAGATTATTATGAGGGAGCATTACCTTGAAAATGAAACCCTTTCCTTAAAGGCAAAGGGTTTATTCTCTATCATGCTTCTCCAGGAACCAAACTGGAATTTTACGGTGCGCAATTTGGCAGAACTGAGCCGGGATGGGATCGAGGCAGTTGGCAATGCCGTCCGTGAGCTGGAGAAAGCCGGATATGTGGAGCGGCACCGGGAATACAGCCCAGAAGGGCATATCAGTGGAGTTCGCTATATACTGCACAGAACTCCGTGTCAAGGAAAACCAGCACCGGAAAATCACCAGCCGGAAAAATAAATCAGATTGTGACAAACGGCTCATGGGGCCGTTTTTTGTTGCTTACAAGGAGGTCAAAATGAGCGGAACACTACCGGAACAATGCTGTTCCATCCTGCCCAGCACCGGGGAACTGATCGTGATTAAGCGAGGCGAGCGTGGGTACTACCGCAGCGAGTGGAACACGGACAGTCGGGAGGAAAACAAAAACATTGCAGACTTCACCAACAGCCGCATGGGGATCACACCGGCGCAGTTGGAAGCCATGATCTGCGGCTCCATGTGTGGCTGGGATGTCCCTGGGGCACAGCCTCAGTTCTATCTCGACAGAGCATCCAAGGAAAAGAGCGTTGCCATCACCGGCCACATTAAACATCCCGTTTTGTCCACCTATTTCCCAGTGAAGGGGCAGCTTCATACCTACCGCATCATGGGGACGGAAGCCTATTACATTGACTTTTCCTCTATGCCCAAGATGATGATGGAAGAACGGTTGGGCTACACCTATCACCCCGAATTGGTCACAGGAGAGCTTATGATTCCCGTCTCTTATCAGCAAGGGCAAAACGGCAGCTATACCCTGCACCTTGGGAACGGCTCTTTCCGGCAGACCACGGAGCAATATAAAGGCTACACGATGATGGCATCGGTGAGCATGGAAAATCGGGAAATTGCGGTAGGGTTTCATTCCGGGGATTCCCGTCAATATGCTGTTTGGGACTGGCAAGGAAATCACAAGCCCAACCCTGCGCACACGAGCTTTACAGAGTATGCAGAAGCCATGAAATGCTTTGAAACACACGTTACCATGCTTTACGCACTGCATCGCCATTTGCGGCGAGAAACTCATAAACACAAAGATTCCACAGGAAGGGAGCGTTAAAAATGGCTGTTCCCGAAATGGCAGGGGATTACGAAATCCTCCAATCCATCCGTTTGGGCGGGCGTATGATGATCCTGGGCTACAACCCCAGGGACAAGGAAACGCCCTACATGACCTGTTATCAGCAATATAACCTGCTGGGTGAGAAAATCTTTCCCCAGGCGATTGCTGGTGACAGCTATATCGAGATCATGCAGATTTTTCTGAACCGTTTGCAGGAGCAGCAAAAAGCGGTGGCGGCATTCCGGGAGAAACGTGGTGTACCCGTTGAAGTGCTGGGAGCCGAGCATTGCCGTGAGCGTGGCGAGAAAGAATCCCTGGAAGGCAAACTCGTTATTCTTAGACCTGCTAGCTTGGCCGCTGAGTACCGTACAGCAGATTGTCAGCTTGGGTACGCCGTTGGCGGCTTTGGGTGCAGCGCAGGATCAAGAGGCAGAGCCGTGTACTTTCAGGAGCTGTTCTCCGGGGAACAGTGCCGGTGGGATGCCTCGGATGTTCTGGGAATTGCGGATCTCACCAAACTGCCCGACTGGGCACAGGAAAAGGTGAAAGAGCACGACCGCACCCCGCCGAAAAAAGAACGAGGAGGTAAAGAACGATGAGCCAGGAACCCATCAACATTGCGGGCGTATGCGCCTTTCCCAATCCGAATGGGGTACGGGATATGCGGTTTGTAGACTGCAACTACAATACGCTCTTTCTTTTGCCCAATCACAGCAGCATCATTATGACTAAGCCGGACGGCACCCAGATGAAGCACCAGTGCTCCTACATCGACGATTATCACATCTACATTGGGCAGTGCGGCTTCCACATCATGGAAAGGGCGTGGCGCAACGGCTACACCTATCTGCCTGAGCATCCGAGAGAGAAGGACTGCTGCGACACCTACGCACTCTACCAGCTCAAAGATGTCATCAAAACGGACTACTTCTGCTGTGCCTACGACCGAGCCAAGGGGCGAATCAGGCCCACTGATTACCGCTGTGTATATCGTGGAAACCTCGGCCCTGGAACGACGCTGGAGGATCTTCTCAAAAAGCACAGTGTGGATCATCGGCCCGGAGCCAATGGCCTCCGATCCCTTTGTGATAGCGACATTCTGCTGGTCAATCAAGGCGGCAAGCAGACCGCCTACTATGTGGAGGCCGAAAAATTCCAGGAGCTGCCCGATAGCTTTGCGGCGCAGCTTTCCCAGCAGAATAAGGAGGAAAGGGCCAAGCGTAAATACGAGCCTGAGCGATAAGGAGGCCATAATGGAACTGAACCTGAAACCCATGAGCAAGTTGGAGCAGCAATATAGTTATAGCCATGGTGAGGCAGTAGATGCGGCCACACGTTGTCTGGGCCACCTGCGTGGTGACATGGGCAGCACCGGAAAAGCCTTTTACTTCACCTGGTTTGACCATTGCGGAGAATTAAAGACCCCGGCATTTAAGAGCGAGTTTGACGATGTCATCAACGCTCTACGGTTTGATGAGGCATACCACGGCATCCTCTCCAGCCGCAGCGCCATGTCGAACTATTGCTACAAACACCCGGAGTGTTCCTATGGCGCTGGTGTCCGGGAACACGGTATCAGGGTTGATACGGAATGCTACTCCTATCTGCTGCGGCTCAATCCCAGCCCTGGCGAATACAATTTCTACTGCTACTGCTACGAGAAGGAGGCACTGGATCGGCACCTCGCACAGCAAAAGGAACCGACCAAGCCGGAAAAGAAACATGAAATGGAGCGATAAGGAGGCAAAATGGCGAGCAAGCTGCAAATCGTCACGGAGTTCAGCCAGAAGAAAACCTTGGAACTGGCCTCTGTGCGTGGGAACTGGCAGCGGTACTTAAAAACTGCCGCCAGGATTTATAAATACCCCTTCCGGGATCAGCTTCTGATCCATGTCCAGCGGCCCGACGCCACCGCCTGTGCCACCATTGAGTTCTGGAACAGTCGGATGGATCGCTGGGTAAACCGGGGCAGCAGGGGCATTGCCCTATTGGATGACTCCGGCCACAAGACCCGGCTCAAGTATGTCTTTGATGTATCAGACACGCACCCTGGGCGTCACCGCCCCCAGGAGCCGCAGCTCTGGCAGATGGAACCCGCCTATGAGGAAGCTGTGCTGGAATCTATCAGCAACAGCTTTGAGGTGGAGAGAGAACCCGGCGTCTCCTTCGAGGAACAGATCTGTTCCATGAGCCAGGCGATTGCGGAGGATAATCTGACCGATTACCTGGAAGAACTGCGCAATACCAGGGAGGACAGTTTTCTGGAAGATCTGGATGATCTGAACCTTTCTGTGCGGCTGAAAACCCTGCTGGCAAACAGCCTCGCCTACACGGTGCTGACCCGCTGTGGCTATGACGCAGACCTCTACTTCGATGAGACGGATTTTGAATTCATCCACGATTTCTCTACCTATGAAACGGTATCTGTTCTGGGCAACGCCTCCAATTCCATCTCAAAAATGGTGCTGCTGGACATTGGACGTACTGTTCGGCAGCAGGAGCGCACTTCAAAATTTGCCAAGCGGCAGAACCCTGTGTATGATAGAGCCACAGAGGAACAACCCAGGACGGCACGAAAGGAGATTGAACACCATGACCGAGGAACTGACCTACACCCAGATCGGGGAGTACCTGTATCCCGACCTGACCTTGCCGGAGACGGAGGAGGCCCCGATGGGCAAGTACGGGATGCTGCACAAGACGTACCTGAAGGAGAACAAGCCGATGCTGTACGACCGGCTGCTGCTGGCGGGCAAGCTGGACGGGCACCTGATGGACATCGACCGGAGGGCCACCGAGATGGTGGAGCAGTTGACGAGAGAGCTGGCGCAGCAGAACCGGGTGGACGAGGAGATGAAGGCCACCAATCAGATGGCGTGGGTACAGGCCATGAACAACTTCAAGGCGTCGGCGGAGGAAGTGGTACTCCGGCAGCTGATTTACAGCTGATCCCCCCAGCGGAACAAGTTCATAACGCACCTACGGAAGCGGAGAATGTATTGCCTACATCCTCCGCTTTTTTTGTTGGACAGCAAGCGGTTGACCAGTTCCTGCGCTACGGCGGCAATACGGATCAGCTGCGGATGAGGGTGATCCATCTGTTTCAGATGGACATTCCCCAGCCCCTTATGATTACCCGCCTCCAGGCCCTCTATCACGGCGGCAACGGCATCACCACAGAGCACGGCCCCATGGCTGCATGGTATGACGGGGACGGTATCCACCTTGCCAATGGAGATCGGGCCAGATATGAAGCCAACGCCCAGGTCATCCCCTGGGAGAGTGCGGCCCAGCGCATCGGAGAGCTGCTGGAGGCCGGTCAGTTTGCCAGCAACGTGGAGCTGCTGGAGGCAGATGGATATGAGCGCAGCCTTTTGGCGGAAAGCCTGATTTATCTGTACCGTGACCTGAACCGGGAAGATCACCCGAATGATTTCCTTCCCTGCCTGACCGACGGAGCAAAATGGCTGGACTTTCCGAAAGATCAACCCCGCCTTTCCGACCTTCTGGCAGACCCGGACTTCCGAAAAACTCTGCTGACCGAATACCGGACATTTCTTGCCGCCTATCAGGAAGATCGCTCTATCATGCGCTTTCACTACCACGATTTTCGTGGTGTGCTGAACCGCCTGGAGGAACTGGACTTGCCCCGCAAGACCTTCAGCACCACCTTGACGGAACTGCCCGCCATCATGCCCTTTATCACGGAGGACGAGATTGACGAGGCCCTTTCTGGCGGAAGCCACTTTGAGGGCGGGCCGAAGCGGATCTACGGCTTCTTTCAGGAGCCGCACGACACCAAGGAAAAGGCGGACTTCCTGCGGAAGGAGTACGGCACAGGCGGTCACTCCCACGCCCTGTCCAGGTCTGGATACAGCCACGAGGACTACGACAGTAAGGGTATCCGCTTCACCAAAAGGAACTGCCCGGAAATCAATCTCTCCTGGGTGAAAGTCGCTCACCGTATTGAGAATCTGGTGCGGAAAGACCGCTACCTCTCCCCGGAGGCCATGGCGGAGTATGAAGATGAGCTTGCCAGCCAGGAGGTGCCGGAGGGCCAGGAGCCTGCCCCCATGCAGTACAACGCCGTCAAGGAGCGATACCCCGACCATGTGATGCTGTTTCAGGTGGGAGACTTCTATGAGCTGTATGGAGAGGATGCCAAGGCCCTTGCGCCGGAGCTGGGCCTGAGCCTGCCCCCCCGCCCCGTCCCTGGGGTTGGCCGAGTGGAAATGTGCGGCCTTCCCGCTCACCGGCTGGAGCACTACACCAACCGGATGCGGCGCAACTATGATGTCCTTGTTTCTTCCCTACCCGAAGGGGCAACGGAGCGCCGTGAGACGGTTATGGAGCGGTTCAGCGGCCCCCGTCGTTATCAAATCCCACTGGGCAGTACGGTGTATATCGGCACAAAACCCTATGAGATGCAGTCCCTCGGAGAAACCACCGTCACGCTTTACGACCCGGAATTTCCGCTGTTCACCCAGGAGTTCCCCCGTGCTGACTTTGATCGGAAGCTGGAGGAAAATCCGCTCAACGAGCAATATTTCCTGCCTGATATGCCCCAGGAACAGGCGCAGCCGACTAATACACGGGATTACAGCGGCGACTATCGCCTGCTTGACCGTCTGCGCACCGACTGTGAGTATTTTCTGGGAGAGGGCCATCGAAACGAGAAGCACCTATGGACCGGAAATGTATCCGCACAGATCCACAAAATGCGGGAGTTGTACGATGCTCTGCCCGAAAAACCGGACTGGATCACCAGGGAGCAGATCGAGGATTACGCCGACCGCATGGCCGCCCGGTATCAGGTGGCTGTCTACCACCACTTTGAGAACGGCTTTGATGAGCGGTTGGATTATCAGACCCTGGAAGAAGCGGAGCGAGTGGCCCAGGGGTATGTGGACGGCACCATGGAAGATGATGGCTTTCGTTATGACGGTGCTGCTGTCTATGACCTGAAGGAGGAGCGTTACCTTCGCATTATCGGAGAGTACCCTGACCCGGCAGCACACGCTCAGGTCAGGGAAAACGCTTTGGAGCATCCAGTCCCGGAGCAGGGACAAGCGGAGCCGCTTCCCGACCTGGAAGCCGAGGTAAAAGCGTGGGAGGCGGAACAGGCCGCAAAAAAACAGGCCGTCATAGACGCCCTCTCAACCCGTGAGAAGATCATCGTTCAGGCCATGGAAACCGCTGGTTTCCTGTTCACCCTATGGGAAGGAAGATCGGAGATCACATTTTCCGCAGGGGAATTTGGGTACCCATCAGTCTTTAAGACTTGGGATGAGGCGTATGAATGGATCAACGAGGCGCAGCTGAAAGACACCCCCGGCCTTCGGGAGCAGGTACAAGCTATCCTTCACCCGGCCCTGGATGAAAAGGGCCAGCTTTCCCAGGCGGCTCCTACGGTTCAGCACGAATTGACCAACGAGGAATACGCCCAGGCCAACCTGATCCCCGGCGAAACTGAATTTGAGCAGGATGGGCGCAGATACCGGGTACACAGTGTAGATCTTGCCACCAATCAGGTGGAGTTGACCGACCTGACCTTTGCGCAGTCGGCGGGATTTCCCACCCTGCGAATGGAGTACATCGGCACTATCCGGGCCTACCTGGAAAATCCGGCCCCGCTGGAGCCGCCCAAGGAACCCGAAAAATCCCGTACCGCAGCACTTTCCAATGTCCTCTACCCGGAGCAAACAGACCGCCAGGACCATCGCATCACAGATGATGCCCTTGGTGTTGGGACGCCCAGCCAACGCTACCAGAACAACATCGCCGCCATCCGGCTCTTGAAGCAGCTTGAGAGCGAGGAGCGGCTGGCCACACCGGAGGAGCAGGAGATTCTTTCCCGGTATGTGGGATGGGGCGGACTGGCGGACTGCTTTGAAGAATCCAACCGCAACTACCTGGAGCTGAAAAACCTGCTTTCCCCGGAGGAATACGAGGCAGCGAGAGAATCCACCCTGACCGCCTTCTACACGCCCCCGGTGGTCATCCGTTCCATGTATCAGGCCCTGGAGCAGATGGGATTTGAGACAGGAAACGTGTTGGAGCCGTCCTGCGGCACCGGCCACTTCCTGGGCATGATGCCGGAGCGTATGTCTGGCTCCAGGCGCTATGCCGTTGAACTGGACGAGATCAGCGGGCGGATTGCCCAGCAGCTCTATCAGACTGCTTCTGTGACCATCCAGGGCTACGAAAAGACCAACCTGCCGGACAGCTTCTTTGATGTGGCCATCGGCAACATCCCCTTCGGCAACTTCAAGGTGGCTGACCGGCGCTATGACAAGCACAACTTTCTGATCCACGACTACTTCTTTGGCAAGACCCTGGACAAGGTACGCCCCGGTGGTATCGTGGCCTTCATTACCAGCAAAGGCACCCTGGACAAGGAAAACCCTGCGGTGCGCAAGTACATCGCTCAGCGGGCCGATTTACTGGGTGCCATCCGCCTGCCCAATGACACCTTCAAGGGCGCTGCCGGCACGGAGGTCACGTCCGATATTCTGTTCCTGCAAAAGAGAGATTCTCTCATAGATATTGAACCCGACTGGGTGCATCTTGGTGTCAATGAAAACGGCCTCAAGATGAACCAGTATTTCATTGACCACCCGGAAATGATTCTGGGTGAGATGCAGGAGGTCAGCGGCCCCTATGGGCCTGAGACGGCCTGTATCCCCTTCGAGGGCCAGGAACTCTCTGACCTGCTGACTTCCGCCATCGGCAACATTGGTGGCTCTATCCAGGAGTACGAGCGTGAGGAGACGGACGAGCTGGAGGAGGATCGCTCCATCCCGGCAGATCCTACTGTGCGCAACTTCTCCTATACCATCGTGGACGGAGAGGTCTACTACCGGGAAAACAGCCGCATGAATCCGGTGGAGGTGTCCACCACCGCCCTAGGGCGCATCAAAGGTTTGATCGGCCTGCGGGACTGTGTGCGGCAGCTCATTGAGTACCAGACCGAGGATTACCCGGATTACGTCATCAGCGCCGAGCAGCAGCGGCTGAACGGCCTATATGACGCCTTTGTGAAGAAGTATGGCCGTATCTCCCAGCGGGCCAATAACTCCGCTTTCCACTCGGACAACTCCTATTTCCTCCTGACCTCTCTGGAGGTTACAGACAGCGACGGCAACTTTATCCGCAAAGCGGATATGTTTACCAAGCGCACCATCAAGCAAAAGGTCAATGTCAGCCGGGTGGACACCGCATCGGAGGCCCTGGCCCTGTCTCTGGCGGAAAAAGCCTGCATCGACATCCCCTACATGACCAACCTGACCGGAAAAGACGAGGCAACCCTGGTAGAAGAACTTCATGGGGTGATGTTTCAGCTTCCCGACAGGGTGGATGATGAAGGGAAGCCCATCTATGTGACAGCGGACGAATACCTTTCCGGCAACGTGAGACAGAAGCTGCGGGAGGAGGCTGCGGAACCCGACAGCCGGTTCCGTGGCAATGCCGAGGCGCTGAAAGCCGTGCAGCCGGTGGATCTCACCGCCAGTGAGATCTCCGTGCGGCTTGGTGCCACCTGGCTCCCGCCGGAAGATGTGGCACGGTTCATGTTTGAGCTGTTTGACACCCCCAACTATGCCCGCTTCAACATCAAGGTGCATTACTTCAAGATGACCGGCAACTGGAACATCGAGGGCAAAAGCTACGACCGCTCCAGCATCAAGGCCAACAACACCTACGGTACCAACCGTATCAACGGCTACAAGATTGTCGAGGAAACCCTCAACCTGAAGGATGTGCGGATCTTCGACTATGTAGAGGACGCAGACGGCAAAAAGAAAGCCGTCCTGAACAAAAAGGAAACGGCAATCGCACAGGCAAAGCAGGAGCTTATCAAGCAGGGCTTTCAGGATTGGGTCTGGTCTGACCCTGAGCGCAGAGAACGGCTCTGCCGCCTTTACAACGATAAATTCAACAGCCTGCGTCCCCGTGAGTACGATGGAAGCCACATCGTTTTCAGTGGTATGAACCCGGAAATCGAGCTTCGGGAACACCAAAGAAATGCGGTGGCGCACATCCTATACGGCGGCAATACGCTGCTTGCACACGCCGTGGGCGCGGGGAAAACCTTCGAGATGGTTTCGGCGGCGATGGAGTCCAAACGGCTCGGATTGTGCAGTAAATCCCTGTTTGTCGTACCCAACCACCTCACTGAGCAGTGGGCATCGGAGTTTTTACAGCTCTATCCCTCAGCCAACATTTTGGTGGCAACGAAGAAAGACTTTGAAACCAAGAACCGCAAAAAGTTCTGCGGCAGAATTGCCACCGGCGATTACGATGCCATCATTATCGGGCATTCGCAGTTCGAGAAAATACCGATGTCCATTGAACGGCAGCGGGCGATCCTCGAACAGCAGCTTGATGAGGTAACGGAGGGCATTGCGGAATTGAAAAAGAACCGTGGAGATAACTTCTCCGTAAAACAACTGGAGCGCACAAAGAAATCTGTCAAGCAGAAGCTCGATAAGCTCAATGACCAATCCAAAAAGGATGATACAGTGACCTTTGAGGAGTTGGGTGTGGACAGACTTTTCATTGATGAGAGCCACTACTATAAGAATCTGTTCCTCTTTACTAAGATGCGGAATGTAGGCGGCATCGCCCAAACCGAAGCGATGAAATCCAGCGACCTCTTTATGAAATGCAGGTACTTGGACGAGTTGACCGGAGGGCGTGGGGTAGTGTTTGCGACAGGAACGCCGATCTCCAATTCAATGGTCGAGCTTTACACCATTCAGCGGTACTTGCAGTACAACACCCTTGTTCAGAACAACTTGCAGCACTTCGATGCCTGGGCTTCCACTTTCGGAGAAACCATTACGGCAGTAGAACTAACACCCGAAGGAACGGGATACCGAGCCAAAACACGCTTTGCCCGCTTCTACAATTTACCGGAGCTGATGGCGATGTTTAAGGAAATCGCAGACATCAAAACAGCGGATATGCTTGACCTGCCAGTGCCGAAAGCGGTCTTTCACAACATCTCGGTGAAGCCCTCTGAAATCCAAAGGGATATGGTTGCGGGGCTTGCGGAAAGAGCCGAAAGGGTGCGGAACGGTATGGTTGATGCAAGAGTGGATAATATGCTCAAGATCACAAACGACGGCAGAAAGCTGGCACTTGACCAGCGGCTTATCAATCCATTGCTCCCTGATTTTGAGGACAGCAAGCTCAACGCCTGCGTGGACGCTATGTTTGAAACTTGGGAGCGTGGCAGTGAGAAACGGTTGACCCAGCTATTCTTCTGCGACCTGTCTACGCCGAAAAACGATGGCTCCTTCAATGTCTATGACGACATTCGACAGAAGCTGATTGCCCGTGGCGTACCCGCCGATGAGATAAAGTTCATCCACGAAGCAGATACCGAAGCAAAGAAGCTGGAGCTGTTCAAGAAGGTACGCCGAGGGGATGTCCGCATCCTGATGGGCAGTACGCAGAAGATGGGAGCCGGTACGAATGTGCAGAACAAACTTGCCGCATCCTCCGATCTCGATTGCCCGTGGCGACCGTCTGACTTGGAACAGCGGCTCGGCAGAAGCATCCGGCAAGGCAACGAAAATGCAGAGGTTCACATCTACCGTTTTGTAACGGAAGAAACCTTTGATGCCTACTTATATCAGCTCGTGGAAGGCAAGCAGAAGTTCGCTTCGCAGATAATGACCAGCAAATCGCCGGTACGCTCCTGCGAAGATATTGACGAAACCGCACTGTCCTATGCTGAAATCAAAATGCTGGCGACCGGCAATCCCCACATCAAAGAGAAGATGGACTTGGACATTCAGGTTCAGAAATTGCGGCTCTTAAAGTCCAGTTTCCTTTCCGAAAAATATGCTTTGGAGGATAAGATCATCAAGTTCTATCCGCAGGAGATCGCACGGCGGGCTGATGTAATTGCGGGATTAAAATCCGATATTGAAAGAGTGGCAGAGCACCCGAAGCCGTCTGATGAAACCTTTGTGGGTATGACGGTCAAGGGTGCTTTCTATTCAGAGAAAGCGGATGCCGGCAACGCCATCTTGGAGGCGTGTAAGGCAATGACGAATCCCGAACCCATTCCCCTCGGTGAGTACCGTGGTTTTACGATGGAGCTGTACTTTGAAGCAAGAGAATACAAAGTGCGGCTCAAGGGTGAGCTTGGTTATCCCGTAACCCTCGGCACGGACACCTTCGGTAATATCACCCGCTTGGATAATGCGCTGGAGGGGCTTCCAAAGCGTTTGGAGATGAACGAAATGGAGCTTGACAACATCAAAAAGCAGTTTGAAACTGCGAAGGTCGATGTGGAAAGACCGTTCCCGCAGGAGGAAGAATTGAAAGCCAAGACCGACCGGCTGAATGAACTCAACGCCCTGCTCAATGTGGATAAGCGTGAGAACGAGATCGTCGGCGGTGAACCCGATGAGGGTGAAGAACTGCCCGAAAAGAAACCGAAGGACTTGGAACGCTGACTAATGCGGTATGGGAATGATCTCATACTGCCGACACATAGCCGCTTGGTTTTCAAAAGAAATCAGGCGGCTATTTCTATTTTGAAGGAGGTGTTCGCTATGAACGAAACAGATTACAACGCTCGACTTTACGAGAAAATGAAAGCCGAACAGGACAAATACCGGGACTGGCTTGTGCGTCAGGAGCCGTGCGAAATTCTCAATCATACCTACGAATACACGATGCGGGAGGACATCGTGATGTGTATGGAGGAGCTGGAGCTTGAGCCGGAAAAGGCAAGGGCTTTGCTTCGTTCCCCTTGTCCTCTGAGTGATGTGTATAAGGAGTTCCGGGACAGAGAAACCGAGCATATGGATACCATCCGGGACTCCATCGAAACGGAAGCGGATAAGAGCCTGCAACGGCAGGAGAAGAAACAGCAACGGGAAAGCAGGTGATTTTATGCCGTATATCCCCCCAGAGGTGGTGGAACAGGCACGGCAAATCGACCTGCTTACCTATCTGCAAAGCTGTGAGCCGCAGGAGCTTGTCCGAATTTCCGGCAACAACTATACCACCCGCACCCACGACAGCTTGAAGATTTCTAACGGCAAGTGGATGTGGTGGTCACAGCGCATCGGCGGCTACAATGCCCTTGACTATCTTGTGAAAGTCAAGGGCTGTTCTTTTGTAGAGGCGGTCGAAACGCTGATGGGAAAAGCGGCAGTAATGCCGTCAACGACAGTCAAGCAAAAGCAGAAAACAGAGCCGAAGGTCTTGCTTCTGCCGGATAAAAGTGCTTCCACAGAAAGAATTACAGAGTATCTTTTCGGCAGAGGAATCGACTATTCCATCATCCAATACTGCATTGACAAGGGACTGATTTTCGAGAGCCTGCCGTATCATAACCTTGTGTGCGTGGGCTTTGATGAGAAGAATATCCCTCGCTATGCGTCCTACCGAGCGACCAATGACCGCCGTGTTTTGGGTGACTGCTCCGGCAGTGACAAGCACTATTCTTTTCGGACCGCAGACAGCGAGAGCAGTACGGTGCATCTCTTTGAGTGTGCCATTGACCTGCTTTCCTATGCGACGCTTGAAAAGATGGCGGGCAGGGATTGGCGGAAAGACAACCTTGTTTCCCTCGCCGGTGTGTATCTGCCCAAGGAGAGAATCGAGGACAGCACTACCCCTGCGGCTCTTGTGAAGTACCTCGATGAGAAGCCGCAAATCAAGAAAATTCTCCTGCACTTCGATAACGATAATGCCGGGAGAAAAGCCAGCCTTGCACTGAAAACCATATTGCCGAGCAAGTATGAAGTCATTGACAGCCCACCGCCCTGCGGCAAGGACTACAATGACTTTCTTTGCTTTCAGCTCGGTATCCACCGCAACAAAACCAAAGAAAGGACGAATGAACGATGACTGAGTTCAGCATTTATCAGATCAACACAGACCGGGACAACAATCGTGTATGCTTCTTGGGACTGGATACCCTTGAACGATTCCAGCACTCCAAGGAGGTCGATCCCGTCCTCTACGACCGAGTTTATGACGGGAAACTCGATTGCAATTCCCTCGAAACCATCTATGAGAAGTTCAATATCAACCATCCCGCCGACTACAAGGGACGCTCTCTTTCCGTGTCGGATGTAGTCGAAATCAGGGAGAGCGACACCCTTAATCCCGGCTTTTACTTCGTGGACAGTATCGGGTTCAAGTCGATTTCTTTCGACAAATCACCCTGTAAAGAGCCGGTGAAAGCAAGCGACGGAAAGATTTCCGTTCTGCTTGTTGAGCCGAACAAGTATCCCAAGATGATTGAGATCGACGATACCTTGGAGGTAATGCAGACAGTGGTCGGCGGCGACATTGAGGAATATATGCCTTTTGAAGATGAGGTCGCCATCATCTGTAACGAGGAAGGAAAAATCACAGGTATGGCACCTAATCGTGCCGTTTATGAGGAGAACTCCCGTGAGATGCTGGACATTATCTGCGGGAAGTTTTTCATTGTCTATGCTCCCTTTGAAGCAGAGAGGTTTCAGTCCCTCCCGCCTGACCTTGCGGAGAAATACCGTGAGAAATTCAAATACCCCGAACGCTTTATGAGAGTCAACAATGAGATCGTAGCTGTGCCTTTTAAGCCCGTCAGGGCGGACAAAGAACGCTGATCTCAATGAGAACGGGGTTCCCCCGAACGCTCTGTATTATCTTAACGAGCAGACTGTTTTTACTCCTACCGGTCAAAAACAGTAAATCGCTCGTTAGGGGAACCCCCTAATACCCCGTGCAAGAAGCACCACACATTTCAAAAGAAAGGATGAAATCCATTTATGAAAAGAACGATCAAGAAGCAGTTTTGGTTTTCTCGTGACGAAGCGCAGGACTTGCAGAAGAAAGCAAAGAAAACCTGCCTGTCTGAAGCGGCGCTCGTCCGTCTGTTGCTCCGTGGTTATGAACCGAAGGAGAAGCCCGATGACCGTTTCTACGATGCGATGCGGGAGTTCTCCGCCATCGGCAATAACATCCATCAGATCTCCGTTAAGGCAAACGCACTCGGCTTTATCGACACGCAGAAGCTGAACAGTGAGTTGGATCGCCTGCACAAGTTTCAGGCAGATATGGAGCGTCAGTTTCTTCGACCCGATGAGAGCAACCTGAAATGGCAGTAAGTAAGCTGTGGCCGGTCACGGTTCGCCTTGCGACCGTTCTCGACTACGCTTCCAATCCTGAGAAAACCACAAAGTCAAAGTCGAAATACAGCGACGCCGATTATCAGGCACTCCGTGATGTAGTCGCTTATGCAAAAGACGGAGAGAAAACAGAACGGGAGTTGTTCTGTGAGGGCATCCACTGTAACACGCAAACTGCCCGTGAGCAGTTCATCACGGTGAAAGAGCAATTCGACAAGCCGGATGGCATCCAAGCCTATCACGGTTATCTCAGCTTTGAGGAAACCGACATCACACCGGAGCTTGCACAGCAGGTCGGTATGGCGTTCGCAGAAAGAATGTGGGGCGACCGTTTTCAAGTCCTTGTGACCACTCACCTGAATACGGAGCATCTTCACTGCCACTTCGTTGTGAACTCCGTTTCGTTCAGGGACGGCAAGCGATTGCAAAACA
>ENA-OPBX01001009-OPBX01001009.1-human-gut-metagenome-genome-assembly--contig:-NODE-1009-length-16385-cov-6.323515_pt1 | contig 16385 bp, 18 predicted proteins | sample MGYA00241075_ERZ501466 | MGnify/ENA primary metagenome ERZ501466 (study PRJEB25962, sample SAMEA2042633) | human gut metagenome | biome: human gut; feature: human-associated habitat; material: faeces...
ATACTGGTTCCTATACATTAAATGTTGGTTCACAAAAGCCTGTAATTGATATATCAGATTACACATCAATTAATGATAGTACTCAATTTAAAAATCAAAGGAACATTTATAAATTTACTTCGTTTGTAGAAGGAACATATAGATTTGAACTTTCTAATATTTCAAAAGATACTTGGTTCAATTTTTATCTTTATAATTCTTCTATGGAGCAACTAGAATATGGATCAGTGGATAATGGAGATAGTATAACTGCTGATTTAGATGCAGACACAGAGTATTACTTTGTAGTTGAACAAGGTTGGAATACTGGCGACTACACAATGAATTATGGCGTTTATAACGAATAATAATATTGAAATAGGTAACAAACAGGAGGATAAAAGTGGCTACAATTGATTTAAGGGCATACATAGGTGACGAATTTATTACAATGAAAGAGTACCCTAACCTTATTTATAACGGCGAAAAAATAACGCTTATCAATAATGATTTGCAGTCATATATGGTATACATTGGTACTGATGATGATATAGCCTTTGGTCCTTGTCGTAGTGGTTCTATGATTAAAACTGGCAGAGGACTGCTTAGAGGATCGGGAAGACACTGTACTATTTTTGTTGTCGATAAAAGATATAAACGAATGAATAAAGAAATCGATGTGATTAGTAAAAGATACTGCGTTGAAAATGGAATATATAAAACTGTATCATTCCATATTGAAATTGAAGCTGATTATAAACTTAATTGCTTGTGCAACAGCAATGGTAGGTATCCCTATATTGAAAATTTAATTGAAAATACAGTCAAAGGGTGTGCTTTATATATTAATGATATTGAAAGACATATTGCTGATCAATGTCAACTATTGTTTTCTGAATTTATCAATCGTGAGATAAGAAACCAAGGTGAAAATATTAATTCTTTTTTTGCATTATCATCCCTTATTACAAATATCAAAAATGGAAGCTTTAATTTAAAGAAATTACTTAGTACCGCAATTTCAAAAAAATTGATAAATGTAAATGTAGAAATTAACTCTTTGAACATTGTTATTCCAGATGATGATAAAATAGAAAAAGAGGAAAATGCTATACAACAAACTTATCGAGATATATATATTCAAACAATAAAGGATGAATATGAGCAAAAACGTAAAATGCTCGAAATTATAATGGAACTCAAAACTAAGTGGATTCAGACAGAAATTATGCGACCAGAGAAAGAACTTGAGGCAAAAGCCAGAATAATATCTGAAGCATTTGCAGCCGGTGCATCCTCTGCTATGATTAAGGAAGCTATTTCACAGATTTCTTCTCAACCAAATGATATTGCGACTTTCGCATTGATAGATAAACTTAAAGATATGTGAGGATAAGTTTGAAAAATAATATTCACCCTTGAAAAGGGAAAAAAGAGCATAGCAAAGCAAGCCATGGTGAGATGGCTTGAAAAATTATTTAACGGAAGTTATCAGGCAAAATCAGCTACTTCATCTTTGAAGATATAACCACGTTGACGAAGGAGAGCAAGACCTTCCGTTTTGGATATCACAACAGAGTGTTCAGTAGTCTTGTCAGCCAGATAGCCTTTCGCAGAATAGGGTTCGCATTTAGAAAGTACGTTCCAGATAGCGGTCAGGAGCATACGGCATAATGCAATAATCGCTTTTTTATGCCCACGGCGAGCCTTAATTTTACGGTAACGCTCTTTAAATTCGGGATGCTCTTTAGATCTCAGTAATGCATTGGCGATCTGAACCAGCAAAGGTTTCAGATAGGAACCTGCACGGGAAATACGTGTAGATTTCATTTTCTGTGCACTGCTGTCGTTTCGAGGACAACATCCTGCCCATGATACAAGATTTTTGGAAGTGGGGAAAACAGACATATCCGAACCAATTTCTGAAAGAAGACGAATTGCTGTCAGAGGTTCTTTAGAGAACCCCGGAACTGTACGCATAAACTCCAGAACAGAGGTGTACGGTTCAGCAAGACGAAAAATTTCAGTATCAAGTTCAGCGATACGCCTTTCCTGTTCATCAATAAAATCAAGGCAGATTTTTAGTTTGGTTGCCTGTTCAGGACAGATTGCTCCATCAATTGCAGCCTGAATTTCTTCAACCAGATGTTTACAGTTTTTGTGAATGTAAGGTGTAACATCAAAAGTTTTTCCTGGATGATCAAGAATCTGCTGAATGATGGAACGAGAGGATTTACCAAAGACATCCGTAAACACATCATCCAGTTTTAGATTTGATACAGTAAGGCAGTTAAGTGCACGATTTTTCATTCCTGTAATCTGATAAGTCAGTTTCATGCGAAAACGCAGCAAATCACGAAGATGACGAATATCAGGCGGAGGAATAAAGCTTGGTTTAATCATGTCACACATAAATAAATCACAAATCCACTTTGCATCCTTACGATCTGTTTTGTTACCCTTCTGAGGTTTCGTATATTTTGGATGAGCAAGCGTGACCCAGCAGGTTTTCTCAAGGATATTGAATACAGGAATCCAGTATTTACCGGATGACTCCATACAAACTTCGGTACAAGAATATTTAGCAAGCCAGGAAGAAAGTTCCTGTAATCCTTTTGAAAATGACGAGAAACGAGCTGTTTGTATTCAGTACGGTTATCGGCGTCGGTAATTCCAATACAGGCATAAATCCAGGTTTTATGCACATCAAGACCACAACAGTTCTTACGGAAGATTTTAAATGCCACAAAGACACCTCCATAAAAAGATTAAGTGGAACGGCATTGACTGAATCTCCGGCAAAATCGAGTCGATTTGAAAGAGATAAGTTTACGGGCTACTTGTTTGCACCATTAATTGATGCCTTAACGGAGAGACGAACCATATAAAAATACGGGGTTGCCGCTATACAGCCCCGCCACTCACCTCCACGGTTTTTGTAGTTAACCGTTTCACTTAACTACATTATATCATACACTTTATTTTAGCGAAAGCACTTTTTCATCCCTGATTGGTGCCTTTCGCAGAAAGGCGGATTATAAGAATGTTAGTTAATTTTTCTGACTTATTTTTGGAATCTAAAGGCGAACCAATACAATATGGCAAAAAAACACTTTTACTCATAGATCATTTCCCCGTAGAAAATGAATTTCAAATTATGTTAAAATTGATTTCTACAAACTCTGATTGGAAGCAAGCTGTTCAAATTGCAATCAATAGCGGTAGCATGACTGTAGACGGAGTCATTAAAAGAAAAAGATTTCGTTTTTGGGAGGATGATCTGCGGCAAGAACCAGATCAAACGATTATCATTCACGGAAAAACAAAAGATAAGTACTTATCTTTTTGGAATACTTATGAAAGGGATTATGGTGATGGTCAAAAAGTAATTGAAAGTTGGACGATGAATGCAGCTATGATAAAGGGAGAGGATGGGGTTTATTACTGTAATGATGCACAAATGAACGATGATTTTCATGATTTAATTTTTCAAATAAAGTCTATTTAAAACTATTGTAAATAATAGATTGTTAAGTCAAGTGCAACACAATCAGAGAAAAATTTTTGAAGCACTAGACCTTGTTTGAAAAATCAAGATAATTGTATCATTTCAACAAAATAATAATAGAAGCAAGGTAAACAAAGGAAAGAAAAGAAGAATCCAACGTATCATAACGAGTAGCAATTCTGCGAAACCATTTTAATTTTTGAAAAAAACATTCTACAAGATGACGTTCTTTATAAAGATAATAATCACATGCACAGGGTTCTTTTGTATTTGAGACCCACCGAAAAAAAGTCTGTAAAAACGCAGTCAACTATGGTAGAATATAAATAACACAGGAGGCTGATTTTTTATGGCAAGAAGAAAAAGAGAACCAATGAGTGAGGGAAAGAAGAATATCATCGCAGAACTGATCGAGGAATATGATATCAGGACAGCAAAAGATATTGAGGATGCTCTCAGGGATCTGATGGGCGGATTGGCAGAATCGTCCGCTTGATGAGGTGTATTCGATCGTTTTTATCGATGCCGTGCATTTTTCAGTGCGTGATAACGGGCAGATCAGGAAGCTGGCTGCATATGTGATTCTCGCAGTAAGTTTGACAGGTCACAAGGAAGTTTTATCCATACACATCAGAGAAAACGAAAGTGCAAAATATTGGCTTGGAGTCCTGAATGAGCTGAAAAATCGCGGCGTAAAGGATGTCCTCGTGATATGTGCCGATGGCCTTTCGGGTATGAAAGAAGCCGTAAATACGGCATTTCCACAGACAGAATTACAGCGTTGTAACGTTCATCAAGTAAGAAACACGCTGAAATATGTTGGTGCAAAAAAACAAGAAAGAATTTTCCAACGATTTGAAAACCATTTATCACGCACCGTCTGAGGACGCTGCGCTTGAACAGCTTGAGCGTGTGACGGAGAAGTGGGAGAAAGATTATCCAAACGCCATGAAGAGCTGGTACAAAAACTGGGATGTGATCTCACCGATCTTCAAGTTTTCCGCTGATGTGAGAAAGGTCATTTACACCACCAATGCGATCGAAAGCCTTAACAGCGGCTATCGTCGTCTGAACAAACAGAGAAGCGTATTTCCGAGCGATACAGCGCTCCTGAAGGTTCTGTATCTTGCAACTCATGAAATAGCGAAAAAATGGACTATGCCGCTGAGAAACTGGGGCATAGTTCTTGGCGAGCTGGAGATCATGTATCTCGACAGGCTAAGCTGAGCCGGCACAGTCAGTCTGCTTCCATTCCGCTACGCTCCATTCCAGCAGACTGACTGTTGAAGAACCTTGACAAATTACGGTATTTATTGTATACTGTAAAAAAATGAGCGGCTGTTTTTCAAGCCGCTCCACAATATCGTTTTTTATCACTGTTGTTGAATTTACAGAGATTTTTTCGCAGGGCCAGAGCTGCAGCTTATTTGGAAAAATCAGCCCAAAATTTCTTCGGACATGGAGAATAAAATCATCTCAATGTTACGTAAAAGGTATGTCAACTGCTGACATTGAAGAGCATATCCGCAATATTTAGGTCTGAGCGTGTCAGAAAGAACTTATGGCTGATTTAAAACGTGTTTATCCCGCTGTTGATGTGCCTTCTGCGCATGATGCCATTGACGAATTTGCATCAATATGGGACAAGAAGTATCCAAAGATTTCAAAGTCATGGTATGAAAATCGGGCGAATCTAAGCACTTACTTCAAGTTTCTGCAGGAACTGAGAAAGCTGACTTACACTACCAATGCGATTGAGGGAATTAACAGTAAGCTGCGAAAGGTCACCAAAACAAAGTCGTTATTTCCAACCGATGAGAGACTGTTCAAAATGCTGTATCTTGCACAGAATACTTTTATGAAAATATGCAGATAAGACCGACGGTGGTTTCGACGATCTCATCAAATAGATTTGCTCTTTAATTTTGATATGCCATTCCGCAGCTATACAGAATTTAGAATCAGGTCATTTTTTGTCAAACTTGTATATAACACAATCTTAAAGTTTTGCATTTTTACAATGATAATATGTTCCGATTGCCCGGTCATCATATTCGTCAGTATATTTCAAGGTAGGCAAATCGCAGATGTAATAGTCCGCAAGTGAATTGTTGTGTATGGTAAGCTTTATGCCGTAATCGGTTTTGTATGCCGACTCTATAATTACAGTTTCCTCAGCCGCCTGGTACATTCTTTTCAGATATTTTTCCGAGTGCATATAATTATATATCAGCACAACCAAAATCACAGCCGCCCCAAGCAGTGCAGAATAAATTATCACGTTCTTTCCATACTTTTTGAAAAAATATTTCGCACCTGTTGACTTGCAGACTTTTTCTGTAATCCGCTCCCGTTCGGCAGCTGTCAGCCTGTAGGCATGTATTTTTTTTGACTTTATAAATCCCATTTGGTTTGCCTTTGAAATCATATATTGGTATGCCGCAGCTCTGCCTTTCAGTTTCCCGAAAATCACAGCCTTGCGAAGTAAAATGCACATTCTGTCCAACGCCTGCGGTCTGTCGCTGTCACTTTCCATAAGGCTTGAAAACAGCTCGTTTCCACCGTAATCAAGAAACTGCAAAAGGTTTTCACGCTTGTCCATTCTTATCACCCGACTTTGCAAGTACGTCTTCAAGCTTTGCTCCGAATTTTTCGTAAACCGTGTATGCAAGACTTTCAATAGGCGGCTTTGCGGCTTTCATCTTGTACATACGCTTGCCCTCACTGTCTGTGCAGGATACCAGACTTCCCACCTTTGTGGGATAGTTTTTGTTGTTTATCCGCTGAATTTCATTGTAAAGTTCTGCTAGATGAGTGACATAAAATCCCCTTACCCCCACTGCCGCTATAATTTCAAGATGAATTTTTGCAATGTTTAAGCACTCAACTGGCGTGGTTGACTGAATGGATTCGTTGAGAATAACAAGACTTCTGTCGGTCATATATTCGCAGATTTTTTTCAGCTCCTTGATTTCCGTGGTAAATCGGCTTGAATTTATTCCGACAGCTTCTTCCTTTGGAAAATGGGTGAATATGTAATCGGCAGGGGAAATCTCTGCACTTTCCGCAGGAACGTACAATCCCATTTGTGCCATTAAATGACATACTCCCACCGCTCTTGCGAAAGTGGTTTTTCCGCCGTTGTTTGCTCCCGTCACCATATAAAACCGTGCGTAATCTGACATATCAATATCGTTTGCAACAATTTTTTCGGTCAGAATTTCCTGCGGATTTTGCGTAACAAGCTGCCTGTAGAAGTTGAGGTCAAAGACGTTTTTCAGCCTTGTAACACGCTTCTCAGAGGGGAGAAATTTCGGTCGGCACATTTTCATTCCCCTTGCCCTAACACTTGATATAAACTGTGCCGCTCCGCCATAGAAGTCAAGCTGTGATTCCAGCTCCGAAAGGTCTGAAAAAACCGAGGAACGATAGCTTTTAAGTGCTGCGGCAATCCGCAGGGCGAACTCCTTTGTGTATTTGCTCAGTTCACGGAAAAGGGCAGTGTCTATATCAATGGGAGTGTGCCTTGTTGCCGAGTTGAAATGCTCCTCGCCAATAAACTGCTCTCTGCCTGCAAAACTTTTGAACACAAGCTTTTCAAGAATATTTCCCTTGGGATAAATTTTGTCATATCCGATTTCAAGCAGTCCTGCACTGTCGGGATTCATAGCCGAATCAAAATTAACACCGATTTTTACGCTCCGTATGGTTTTTGAAAAGGTATCTTTCAGCTGTGAAATGCTGTATGCTATTTCGAAAATGTTCTCGCTTTTTGGCAGTTTTTCAAAAAACTGTGCAAGCCTTTTTACCGCTACCGACTTAATTGCGTGATTATACTTTGCAAAGAACCTGTTGATGTTTTCAATGCAGCCGAGAAATTCTTCAAGGCTGTCCATATGGGTCTTAATCTGCATAAACGAGTTGACACAATCAACATCTGAAAAGTCAATTCTGTTTCCTGCGAGTTCATTTATCAGCTGTCGAAATCTGCCGTTAAGTTCGGGGACATTCATAAAGTCCTCAAGACAATCCAGCCTGTAATCAAGGGTTTCAATGTCATCTGTAAACTCTTTCATTTTAGATGTTGCGACAGCAAAATTCATAGGTGCAATAAGTTTTGCTATGTTATCCGTTTCAAGATTGACCATAAAATCCTGCGGATAATTTTCATATTTTTTCTGCCGCTTTTTTGCATACTCCTCAGCCTCCGCCGACGGATAGAACAGATCTACATAATCGGTAATTTTCATTGTTTTCACTCCACAATTTATTTTGCTGTAACAATATTCCCGTCACTAATCTCAATAACCCTGCCGCATTGCTCCGCAATCTTCGGGTCGTGGGTAACTATAACAACCGTCCTGCCCTGTTTGTTCAGGGACTTGAAAAGCTCCATAATCTCAGCGGAAGTCTTTGTGTCCAGCGCTCCCGTCGGTTCGTCCGCCAAAATCATTGACGGTTCATTGACTATCGCTCTGGCAATTGCCACACGCTGCTTCTGTCCGCCCGAAAGTTTGCTGCATAGCTTTTTGGCAAGCTCCTCAATGCCTACCGATTTCAGTGCCGCAAGGGCTTTTTCTTTCTTGTCACTGACTTTCTTTTTGGAAAAATTCAGCGGTATCATCACGTTTTCCAGTGCCGTGAAATCCTCAACCAGTGCAAAATCCTGCATAACCATCCCGATTTTCTCGTTTCTGATTTTTGCATACTGACTTTCGGAAAGGTCTTTCACAAGCACATCATCAATGTAGTATTCGCCCTCCTGATAGTTGTCAATGCAGGCTAAAATATGCAGAAGCGTTGATTTTCCTGCACCCGATTTTCCGATAATCGCAATAAGCTCACCGTCCCGAATTTCTGCCGAAACACCGTGGAGAGCCTTGAATTCGTTGGCTTTCTTTGAATTATATATTTTTACTATGTTATTAAGTTTTACCATTACTATTCCTCCGATAATATTATTGCTTTTTTTATAGCCTTTGATGTAAGGATAATGCAGAAAATGATACAGGATACCAAGATATATACAGCACACACAATCAGGCAAATGGTGATCTGTTTCCAGCCCAATGTAATTACTGTTTTGCTGAACAATCCTGCCTTGTAGAAAATCAACGATCCTGCTATTGAAATTATCAAAGACACAATGCAAATCAGCCCATTGTAAATTACATTGATTGTAAGCAACTGTTTTCTTTTTGCACCACCCAAATACAGTATGGCTTCGTTTCTCATATTATTTTTGCAGTTAATCGCATTAACGCTCACTGACGCAATCAGTACAAGCAGGTATATTGCACACATTATTGGCATCAATGTGTACAACTCTCTATAAACAATGGTCTGACTGTTGTTGTTCAACTGAGAAAACTGTATCGCAAATGATAATACAGAAAGATTCTCGTTGATATATTTTCTGTTGTAAAGCTTTTCATCATCGGAAATATTCCGGTTGTACTTTATAAAAAGGGAGTCTGACATTACTGAATCCAAATCGGTTTTATTCCACTCCTTATCTGTAAAAAACAATACAGGTTCATTATATACAATGCTGTCCGCTGAATACCCAAGAGATTCGAGTTTCAAAGCAATCTCCTCGTTTGTAAAGCCTTTGTTTTTAAGCTGGTCATTCAGACAGTTGAAATGTGTAGAAAGCATTAACTGATAGGATGGTTCATTTGATTCATATTCCGAGTTTGCTCCAAGGTATTTTTCATTATCACCAATTACACCGATTATTCTGACCTTCAACGTTCCATTTTCAGTTTCAAATTCAGCAATATCATTAACATTATAGCCTTGATAATTTCGGGTAATTACAGCCTGCGGTATATCATCGGATTGCTTGGAATCAGTTATCCACGAACCTTTTTCTATTGTCGGGCGAAAAAGATTTGCAGAATAATCATCATATACAAGTGCATATGCGGTCTTAACCTCGTTAGTTTGTGTATCAACGCCTGTTTGCAGGGACGCAAAGTTTACAGACGAGATAAAATCAACATCTTTCAGCTGAGTTTTGATTTCATCTGTGTTTTCCAAAAGTCCGCCATTTTCATTATCTTTCAAAAAATATCCACCACAATACAATCCCTCGCCATTAAGCAGCGGTTTGACAGCCTCATATAAGGAAGCCTTTTCGTCTATTATCGATGTCATAATTATTCCGATAACAAAAACAGCAATCAGCTGGAGGCTTATTAAAACATTGATAAACGAGTGCTTTTTCAGGAAGATACCGATAACCCTGCCGTATAACTTAATTCTCATTTCAATCCCTCCTTAATTTTTTTGCCGAGATTATGATGAAGCAAAAACAGATTAAGAAGATACGATATTGCAGAGTAAATCAAAATTATTTCTGCGTAAACATATGGATTATATGCAGCTTTCATAAGCGGAAATTTAGCTGAAAGTACAGTAAGAATAAATTTATCATAGCACAAAGCTGAAATAATGCTTACAGGAAGCATAATAAGAATAATCTCATTTGCGGTTGATATGCTCAGATTTGAGGTTAACCCTCCGCAGATACGCATAATGGTCAGTTGTCTTGTTCTGCTGATAATGATGTAATTATACAGAATGGAAATGTTCAATGCCGAAAGAATGGCAATGATTACCGAAATCAGTACAACTGTTATGTAGTAGGAAGTGTTTGATGCCAAGTCGAATGCCGGTTCATAAAGAGTGATTTTATCTTTGAAAAATTCGCTGATATATGCGGTAAAATCATCATATTCAGATTTAGTGATTTTATTGTTGAGTGCAAGATAAACCCCGTCGTTCATAATTGTATCGTCGGGGACTGAGCTGAACGGAACATAGATACTGTAAAAAAAATAGCTGCTGTTAGCAGGGTTTATTGTGCCGATAACATCATAGCTCTGACCGAATGCTGTAACCGAATTTGTATATTCGGGTGCTGAAGTCGGCTGATTTACATTTCCGCTGCCCATTACAACAGCCTTTTTTTCTCCGTTTGAATATTGCTCCTGCGTGAAAAAACTGCCGTCCTTAATTACAAGGTCATCAATCATTGGCTGAAATACGTTATCGGAATATTCAAATTTTCCTTCAGAATACTGAAGATAGAATGCGACAGGTATTTCCTCATCAATTCCGCTTACCTGCGTGGACGAAAAACAGGTAATATATGAAACATCACCCATAAGCTTATTCGGCATATTCTTCACAAACTCACAAAAATTTTTTTTTGTAATAATGTCATTTATGGAAAAACCGACAGCATAGCTGTCAATTTCGCCGTCCTCAATATTTTTGCTGTACTGATAGTACAATCCAACACCGAAAAACAAAACCCCGAATGAAACAAACATAGAAATCACAAGTAGAACCAGCATACCGGTATGATTTTTCATCATATTTCTAAGATTTTTCAGCGTGTACATTCTTTCCTCCTTCAAACCCATTAAGGCAATGCATTATCTGATGTTATTCAGATAATGCATTGCCTTTGTAAAATGTTCAATTGATTTTTATTAAAATTTCTTTAATGCATATTTAATTCGGAGCAAAGCCCGATGTAAGCGTAGCTTTTCATCGGCTGCGACGAAGCAAGCTTGCCGCAGGAGCTTTAGCTCCTCAGGGTTATATATTAGTAATCAGACTGAATATCCTTAAAAACTCTATTATCTTTCATGACTAGAGTTCTGGCAGAATACTTATAACTAGTATTACGGTTATGGGTTGTTGTTGCTTTCAAAAGCTGACCTTTGGACAGCGTACCATTTTTCCATCCAGAAGGAGTATAAGAACCGATTTTTGCTGCAGAAGTCTTGTAATAAAGGGTTGACTGTACAGAGTACTTTGTTTTTGTAGTTGAAAGATTCGTTACCGTTCCCACTGAATCTGTCTCGCTTGGAGTATAAGACGTATATGCAAGTATAATTCGATAACTATCCTCATATGATGCTTGATACGCACTAGCACCTATAGCACTCATAGAAGCCATTATCATAACAGCAGCACCCATAGCCGCAATTTTCTTCTTAAGTTTCATATTGAAAACCTCCTTGAAATTTTTTATTGCTTTCATCATAAGACAAACGCAATACTCCCGACCTAAAGTCTGTATTCTAAAAAAAACATCTTTAAGCAAAGTAAAAGACAATTTCTATACTTGCTATGACAAGTATTACAGTACTTTGAAAACCTTTGAATCAATCTTCTTCCTGCACAAAATGATTAATTCAGCTCAAAACTATACTACTGTAGATCGTAATAGTCTCATATGCAAATCTTTTGAATTGTGTTTTTTGATGCTTATCTCTTGTAGATGTTCTTTGGCTCTTTAGTCTGATATCCACCGTATGCCGAAGCTGCTCCACAAGCCAAAATTGCTGTATGTTTTGCAATCTTCTGAATCATTTCAGCTAGTAGTTTTTTTAAACTTTTCACATTAATCACTTCCTCTCTCTTTAATCTTTGCTGCAATCATGAGCAAGGCAATTAAAAAAGTTGTTAATATAATCATTGTACCTAGATAACTTCTCGAAAGAAACAATCCGGTACAATTAATTATTAAAGTTATAACTATCCCTATTATTTTAAGCTTTATTCTTTTCGAATCATCAATTGGTTTATTCTTATTCTCTATAGGACCCAAGATAGAAACTATCAGTTCAGTAACACAGATTAAAACAATAATAATCAATAGGGAGAATTTATTAGAAAATATACTATTGGCTAAAGCGGTTAATATGAATGTAGTACACATCAATAGATTGCACCTAAAGTATGTGTCGGCATGATAGCCTCCGGTGAATGATCTGATAAGTATAAATAGTGAAAGAAAAACAATACTTTCGATTATATGATGAATAAGGATACCTGCTATTACAACAAGAACTATGTTAAGTAACGATGAAATACTTATTTCTATTCCATATCTATAAAAGTCTTGTACATCTGATTCATCACTGATTACATCTTGTTCCGTAATAAAATTAACAATCTGAGATACCAAGTAATTCATAATTTTCACCTTGCTTTTTTTGAATTTTACAATATAAAATATCTTTCGTCAAGCGTTTTGGCATATTGTGCAGTTTTCAGGCACAAAAAAATAACTCGGCATAAGCCGAGCTATCATATGAGTTAAGTTTCTAAGATTATAGAGCAGCAGAAAGCATTGTCAATTTCATAGTAATCATATCTTCCACTGTATTTATTTACTATGTCCCTAATAATAGAAGTGCCAAGTCCATGGTTTATGATATCTTTCTTTGTGGTTTTTAATTTTGGATTTTCGCTAATAACAGACTTATCTAGAGAATTTTTCACTATAAATGTATAAATGTTGTTTTCTTTACTGATTTCCAAATAGATAAACTTGTTTAAATCTGGCGGCATAGCTTCACAGGCTGTAATCGCATTTTCCAAAGTATTGCTCAATAAGTCACATAGATCAAGCTCATTGATACCTACAAAGTCATTTACCGTAATACATGACACCTTTATTCCTAAAGTTGATGCAGTAGACAATTTAGAGTTGATTATTGCATTTGCAACTGGATTATTGGTTTGAACAAATGTCATTGTAGCTTTAACAATGCCGTTGGATTGTTCAATAAATTCCAAAGCATCTTCGGTTTTGCCACTTGTGAGCAATTCATAAACGGTGGTAAGTTGATCCTTTATATCGTGCCTTATTTTTCTGATCATCTCGTATTGAGTCTCCGCATTATTAACATACTGTTCCATATACTGTTCTTTTACGGATAGTACCTTCATATTCTTTATCTGAGCATTCTTGAAGAAGAGTGAATAAATAACGTAAAACATTAGGAAATTCAGTATAATGATAACCAGGTATGATAAATTGATGTATATTCTTTGCGTATCATCCGCATTGAGTGAAAGTACATGGAGAAGTGATACTAGAATAAAGGAAGATATTAATACTGTGATAATCGGAGACCAATCTGATATTGTATAACTGTCAGAGAATTTGAACAGCTTGATTATAATTTTCAAGGAGATCCAAAGAGAAATCTGGATTACAATCAAAGTCATGAATCTTACGCTATTATCATTTGTAATCAAGTCCTTGACGCTTATTCTATTTAGAGATGATAATAAATTAAGTTCAACAGAAGTGATAAGCAGCAGAATAATATTGGGAATGATCGTTGATAGTAGTTTTTTAATAATACTGTCGTTAAAGGCAATAATGGCATATACCAACAATATAACTAAATATAAAGTACTTGTAAATCCCTCATATAAAGTGATGTGATTTAACAGGGTTATGGTTGTTCCAAATATGATACTAAAAATCGAAAGAAATGTTTTTGCCTGTTTGAGAGATTTAGGATTTAGAAATCTATACACAAACCATGTCATAATAAAGCCCTGATAATAATTAATCACAAGCTCAAAGCATTTCCATAGCAAGTTCTTCATTTTGTCTTCCTCAAATACTGTGTTAATTTCTCATCAACAGTTTGTTTGTAGTTTTTACTCATATTTAATCTAAAGCCTTGCTTAAAAATTATCTCGTCTTTATTTCTATCTATATTAAAAATGTGACGAAGATTAACTAGAAAACTCTTGTGTATCCGAGCAAAATCATATTGAGAAAAATGAATCTCCAATTCACCAATATTACCTCTGATCTTTATCGGTTCGTTATGTTCTGAATGATAGATAACATAATGTTTACTGCTCTCAATATAATAAATGCTCTTTATTTGCAGCGGAACTCTTCCGACTTCTTTATTTTCCAAAATAATAATTGTGTTTTGCTTCATTTCATTGAAGAGCTGATTAACCACACTATGTAGTTTTTCTGTGAAAAAAGAATCATTGCTTTTGGTTATAAAATTCAGTGGTCGGAAATAAAGACTATCATAAACCAGTTCAGGATGACTGGTAACAAAAATTATGTAGCAGTCGTTTGAACCGGAAATCTTAGCCGCTAATTGAAATCCGTCGAGCTCCGGCATATCAATATCGAGAAAAATCACATCAAATGGCTTTATTAAGTGGTGCTGGAACATTAATTCGCTTGAAACATAGGTCTCTAACTCAATATCTTCATTATTCTGCCTTGTAAATTCAGATTTTACAGCTTGTGACATTTTATTAACAAATACGTTATTATCATCACATATTGCCACTCTGAGCATATGTATTTCCTCCTTAAAATGTAGTATAAATCACAACAATTGTATTTGTGATATAATTTTACGACAAAATTCGCTGATTTTTATAAATAATACAGATTTATGACTTCGGACTATATTTATACTATAATAAAAGTGTTGGAACCGGAAAGAGAGGCGGAGCATATATTATGAAAAAGCAAGTAAAAAGTTCAAATGTTTTTGGCGAAAAGCAAAAACGCATTATAGCTAAAACATTGATCAATCTGCGAGAACTCAATTTCTTAACACAAACAGATATAGCAAAGCAGCTTCATCTGTTTTCCAGCACTATTTCTCACTATGAAAAAGGTTTAACTGTCCCACCTACTGAAGTTGTGTATCGACTTGCCGAGTTTTATAACGTTACTACAGATTATATTCTCGGCAAAAGTGCAAGCAGGACAAATCTTAATGACACTTATGCAATAAAGCTAACAAATAAAATGACGATAGGTGATGCCGTAGAAATAATAACAAAGATGAACGATACAGAACGCGAGCATTTGGCACATTTCATAGAAATGATAGGAAAATCAAAAGATTAATTCAATATCAGAACTCTGAATTAGTATCAGGGTTCTTTTTTATTTTACCATAATAAAACAACAAGGTCAAGCATATTATGTTAGTTTTCTGATCTTTGCATTTCGTGCTAAACATCTTCACCTTATGCCAATTTTGTTGACATCGATAATGTAAAACGTATAATTAAATAAGACTCATGCATCATATGAAATTTAATAAGGAGAATTTTTATGACTATAAATGCTTGGAGAGCTTCAAATGTAAAAAGTTTTGATCAATATACTGAATTGTACGATTTTGCAGGCGTTTCTGTTTTTAAAATCGTAGTTCAGTAAAGAACACAAAACATGACTGACAAACTCAGATTCGGTCAGTTCATATCCGAGAAACGAATACAACACTCTATGACCAAGCAAGAACTCGCAAGACAGATTGGGATATCTACAGCATATCTCAGTCAACTTGAAAGCGGAGCAAGAAGCAATCCAACTATTGAAGTGCTTGACCGAATGATTAATAAATTGCACTTGGACGAAGCGGAAACACATAAAATATATGATCTCTATGCAGCATCAAATGATACAATTAGTCCGGACATTATTACATATCTAAAGAGCAATAATATTGTAACAAAAGCGATTCGTAAAGCACAGGAAAATAGTGCAACAGAAAAAGATTGGCTTGATTTCATAGACCAACTTCAAAAATGAACAAATAATTTTGCGGTTTATGCCGCAAATTTATTTAGCATCAGTTTAGCTTACCAGCTAAACGTCGGAGGATTGATAGATTGACAATAGATAATATACATCATATACGCTGCCCAATATGTGGTGGCAGACTTTTTGATGTAATAACAGGAAAAGGCGAGAATAGTTATTTCGGTACAAACTTTGCAGTTATGATCAAGTGTTGGAAATGCCGAGAAACAATAACGTTAAAACCATTAAATAATATTAATTACTTAGTACAAGCATCACACGTTTGTTTAAAATCGGAGTAGAAGCCTGACAAGTAGCTTTTAAAGCTAGTGTCGGTTTCTATTTTTTTATTTTTGTTAACTCCATTTTTGCTTTAAGAGCAGAAATGGAGTTTTTTTATGCCCATTTTTAAATACTGGCAGCAATACATAGCCAAATATCCATAAGCCTTCGTTTTGATTCAGAACAAGAAAATCAAAACGGAGGAATAAAAAATGAGCA
>ENA-OPBX01001031-OPBX01001031.1-human-gut-metagenome-genome-assembly--contig:-NODE-1031-length-16104-cov-3.795439_pt1 | contig 16104 bp, 9 predicted proteins | sample MGYA00241075_ERZ501466 | MGnify/ENA primary metagenome ERZ501466 (study PRJEB25962, sample SAMEA2042633) | human gut metagenome | biome: human gut; feature: human-associated habitat; material: faeces...
TTATCCTGGCAAAATCTCTTGCTGCGCCCCGCTAGTCCGAGATCCCCGGGGCTTATTCTGACAAAATCTCTTTCTAAGCCCCGCTAATCCGAGATCCCCGGGGCTTATTCTGACAAAATCTCTTTCTGCGCCCCGCTGGTCCGATATCCCCGGGGCTTATTCTGACAAAATCTCTTTCTAAGCCCCGCTAGTCCGAAAGCCAGTGGGGATAATTGGCTTGATTTTGTATCCTATACCCGCGCCCGCGAAGGTCGGAGGGTATAATTAGCTTGTTTTTGCCTCCCATACCCTCGCCAACACAAATACATAAAAATACTGACAGGCAGATGTCTTCGCTGTCCATCAGTATTTTTGTCTGTCAATATTTATTTCATCAACGGTCTGTTACAGCCGGTTCGCTTTCACATCCTCGAACTCCTGCAGCATTTCCTCGGAAGGAGTCTTGGTAGTGAGGCTGACTGCGATGATAGCGATAAGTCCCAGCCCGAAGCCTACTACCAGGGAATACAATCCGGTAGCTTTGCCCAGAGTCTGTCCGCCCACGAGAGGGATGTAATCCCAGATGATAACGGCAAGTGCACCGGTGACAATTCCGGCTACCGCTCCTGGGAAGTTGGTTCTCTTCCAATATAAGGACATCACTACCAGCGGACCAAAGGCGGCACCTAAACCTGCCCACGCGTTGGATACCAGTCCCATGACGGTGTTGTTCGGATTCCATGCGATGATGTAAGCCAGCACAGCTACCACCAGTACAGTGACACGGCTGACATTCATGACCGTCTTGTCATCCGCATCCTTCTTGAGCAGTCCCTTGAAGATATCTTCCGCCACACTGGAGGCACTGACTAACAGCTGGGAATCCGCCGTGGACATGATCGCTGCCAGGATACCACAGAGGAACAATCCTGCAATGAACGGAGCACGCATCTCCACGGTAAATACTTTCTTGATCATCTCAATAAATACCTTCTCATTATTGCCATTCACCAGCTCCGGCAGATAAGCTCTGCCCAGGATACCGATAAATACTGCAAATCCCAGGGATAATGCTACCCAGCTGATGGCAGTAGCCTTGGACTTGGTCATTTCCTTCTCATCCCGGACTGCCATAAATCTCACCAGGATGTGGGGCATTCCGAAATATCCCAGTCCCCAGCCGAGACCGGAGATCACGCTGATGATATTGTTGCTGCCGTCACCGTTCTTCATCAGGTTCAGGAAGTTGGCACTGTCAGCACCGCTGGCTTCCAGACCGGCTGACAATGTAGTGCCGCCGGTTGTCAGAAAATGATAAGCGAACAGCGGTACTGCCAGAATACCGACTAGCATCAGCATACCCTGGATAAAGTCTGTCACACATACCGCGGTAAATCCACCGAGGAAGGTATAGACCAAAACTACCAGCGCACCGATGGTCAGTGCCACATGATAATCAATACCGAACACGGACTCAAACAGCTGACCTCCGGCAGAAAGCGCAGACGCGCAATATACCAGGAAAAATACTACAATAGTAATAGAAGAAACCGCCATCAATACCTTCTTCTCATCATGGAAGCGGTTCTCAAAATAAGTCGGCAGCGTAACGGAATTGTTGGCGCGGATCGTATATCTGCGCAGCTTCGTGGCAATGAACAGCCAGTTCAGCGTCGTGCCGATGAAAAGTCCGATGGCGATCCAGCCGTCACCTCCGACACCGGTTAAGTAAATAGCTCCCGGCAGCCCCATCAGCAGCCATCCGCTCATATCCGACGCCTGCGCGGACAGCGCAGCGACGAAGCCGTTCAGCTTTCTGCCTCCCAAAAAGTAGTCTTCGGAATTGTTATTGCCCTTTGCATAAAACGCTCCGATAGCGATCATCATGAGTAAATACAGCACGAATGCCACAATTACCCAGCCTAACGTATTTCCTGTCATAATAGCCTCCTCAAATTTTTCTTCTTGTACATTTTCTTAATTGTATACAGTGATACGATTTATTATATACAAGAAATGGCTTATCGTCAACAGATTAGTTTGCTATCGCTGTAATGTGCGAAAGCCTGATTTGAATGTTATTTTGTCATGTTGACAGGCTGAGAATAGTTTGCTATTCTCTATCTATAAGTAAATTTTCTATTTCAAATCTTATTTAATTTCAGTATTTTGGTGAATCACCATAGTTTTCATTATTAAAAATGAATGGCATTAAAATGTCTAAAATATGAAAGGGGAATTGATGAAAACATATATAGCATATTTTGATGAAACAGGGGATGACGGAGTAACAATAAATTCATCAGACCATTTTATTTTAACAAGTTTGTATATGCCTGCAGAGAGCTGGCAGCAAAATTTTGAAAAAATGCGTATTTTGAGAAGAGAATTGAAAGATAAATATGGCTTTCATGTATCAGAAGAGATGCATACAAAACATTTTTTGACGGATAAAAATCCATATCGTGAGTATCATTGGTCAAAAGAAACAAAACAAGATATAATAAAAGCATTTACGTTAACAATTGCAAAGATGGATTTAAAGATTGTAAATGTGATTATTGATAAGAAAAAATTTAAAGATAATAACTATCACGTTCTTGAAAATGCATTGAAATATAATATACAACGTATCGAGAATGACAGCGATGGGCAATGGAATTATTTAGTGATTACGGATGAGGGCAGAATAGCACCTATGAGAAAGACAGCCAGAGCTATACGTGCATTTAATCCGATCCAATCCAAATATTTGCCTGGGTTTGTCAATCATCCGATCAGCAATATGATCGAGGATATTATGGAAAAAAATTCATCAGAATCCTATTTTATTCAAATATGTGATTTCGTTTCATTTTTTGTACATTTATATTTCAAAATCGAAATTCGGAAAGAAGAGTTACCCAAACGAGTGGGAACTGTAATTGACAAACTCTTTGTAAAACGGGTTATGGTGACGTTAAAGGAAGCGGAAAAATTAAATTTGAAAGCAAATGAGACAAATATGTATGGATTAGTAATATATCCAAAATAAAACACCACCTACATCGCATTCGCGAGTTCAGTGGTTCATTTATATTATAATAAAAGGTAAGTATAGTGTCAATAATAAATGAAAAATAAGATTGCAAGACAAAAAGCCTCGCTACAGGTATCATCTCTGTAGCGAGGTTTCTATATTATTTACGTTATTCTTAGTTCTTCTTTCTTCTCGCCAGCATTCCTGCGAGTCCGGTCAGGGATATCGCAAAGAGCATCAGCCAGATACCGAGAGGATCTCCGGTAGCCGGAACCTTGTCCAGTTCCTGCGCAGTAGCAGCAGCGGTGGGAGCTGCGGCAGCTGAGTTGTCCGTACTGTCATTATTATCGTTATTGCCGGTGTTATTGCTGCCGGTATTATTGCTGCCGGAGGTGTTCCTTGCTACCGTAAAGCTGGTGCCTGCGGCGCCGTCTGTCCATACGATCTCAAAGGTGTGACTGCCCTCGGACAGAGTCTTCAGGTAATCTGCATGTAATTCGATGATCGTGGAGCCCTCACTCACGGTATAGTTCTTGGAATCAATGATATTCCCATCTACCTTTACATTCTGGAACTTGGAATATTCACCGTTTCCTCTGATTTTGAGACTTCTTCCGTCCGTATTCTGGTTCCAGGAGCCGTTCGCGCCTTCAATGATCGGATACTGTACCGTCAATACTACGGTATCGGTGGTAACTGAACCGGCCGCATTGCTGAGAACACACCGGTACTTAAATCCGTTGCAGTCTCTATCCGTTACTCCTATGGTGTAGGTTGCACCGGTAGCTCCGGTGATGTCTACAAATCCCTTGCCGTCATTTCTGTCAATCTGCCACTGATAGGTTACGTCCGTACCGGTTGCAGTAACTTCAAACGTTGCTGTGTCTCCTACTGTCACAGATACACTCTTGGGCTGTGCAGTGACTGCCGGAGCATCCACATGGTAAAGTTCGATTTCACCGGTCAGAATCTCATAATTGGTATCCGCAGGGGTGAAGCGCCACTTGTAAGTCTTGTTCATATCGACTGCCGTGTCATTGGGAAGTACACCTGCATCATCTATCCACTCCAGTGTACCGTCTGCCGGATGAATGGTGCTGCCTGCCAACGTCAGTCCTGCGTCTGCCAGGGTCTTACCGCCTGTGGTAATCTTATGGTACTTCGGTTCACCGCTTGTAGCAGCCTGGGTAATCATAATGACAAAAGGTGCACTGGTGATCTCACTGTAATCGACATCACCTGCCTTGGTTGCTGTGATAACAACGCTTCCGACCTTAACCGGAGTCAGAACGCCATTCTCATCAATCGTCGCATCGCCTGTGCTTCTTACTTCATCCACTTTGTAAGTAATCTCGCCTGTTCCGAAGCCGCCGACCGTGCTCAGTTGCAGCTTCTGTCCATAGACCACAGTGTTGTCACCGGTGATGCGCAATGTCTCCTGAGGTTCCTTTGCCGTCAGGGTCAGTACCAGATCCTTGGTAAAGTTTTTATAATTTGGATTGGAAATCGTTACCGTCCAACAGATGGTGTCATTTTCCGCACCGGCTGTCAGCCTGTAGGTGATCTTTCCGGCTGTATTAATCATAGCCGGTTCCACCTTTGCAGATCCCGAAGTTTGTGCCTCGGAAATGCTGTATGTCCATGTCTCCCCGGCAGGAAGTCCTGTGTAATCGGGTGTGAAGGTCTTCTGCTTCCGGTCGGAGAATTTCTGCTTTAAGTTCTCCTCCTGCAATACACCGCCCTTAGCCTGCGTAATCGCTACCTTTGCGGTGGTCATGTTGGAAACAAGCTTATAGTTGTCTGCCGCTTTTCCCTGCAGGGTCACCGTAACGGTAACTTTTTTGTCTGTGCCGACATTCGCATTAACCATCTTGCCGGTCGCGGTATAATCGGAACTTGTCAGCGTTGCAACAAGTGTGTTTGTGCTGTCTTTGAAGGTCACTTCTAAAATGGTCACGGAGGTATTATTCCGCTCGTAGCTGCGGTCTTGCGTGCGCGCGGTTGCAATGCTGATAGGCTTTGCAGTAATAGTTGCCCTGGTCTTATATGTTCCGCCGGTCAGTTCATAGTGAGAGGCAAACTCACCAAGAAGTTTTACCGTTACCTCTGCATCCTGTTTCCCGGCGTTTTCACTTTGGAAAGCACCGGTCACCGTGTAGTCCATACCCGCTACCAGACTATCTATTCTCACGTCTGCCTCGTTGGCAAAAACTACCCCTGTGACGTCAGCATTCACGCTTCCATCGTATTCCTTGTTGGCAACGGTAGCCTGTACAATATGAACACGTGCCTTATTCACCGTCAGTGTGTAACTTGCCGTGCCTAACTTATAGTTCTTCGTCTCGGCGGCTGTCGCGGTAATGGTTGTCTCGCCCACTCCGACAACGGTAACCTCACCTTTTTCATTCACAGTTGCAACGGAATTGTCGTTGCTTTGGTAAGTCACCACGCCGTTGCCCATATTGGTAAGCTTATTGTTGGCAGGCTGCGTTCCATAGGAGGTCGTCACAGTGGACTTTTCAAAGCTCAGCTTCGGATCCGCCTTCTCAATGGCAAATTTCTTAACAACATCTGCAAATCCATAATTCCCCTTTGCCTTAACGGTTACGAAACCGGCATTCGTACCGGCGTTTACGTTATCACCGTAAATAATGGTGTAGTCCGTACCCTTCGTCAGCGGTCTGCCATCGATGGTTACGGTAACATCCGGTGTAATCCGTTCGCCGGTATAAGTATAAGTTGTGTTACCGCTCAGTTCCACAGTCGGTTCGGTAATAATGGGAGTAATCCTAAACGCCCAGTTTTCATCCGTCAGGTCACTTGCTGCGTTAAAATTCGAGCCGTACGCCACACTGATTTTAACCTTGTATTCACCCGCATTCATGGGCTGCACTTCCGTCTCGCCCTGATAGTATTTCACCATAACATCGCCCATGCCGGTGATGTTCGTCGCAGTCTTGATGTCTGCAGTCTTTGCCATGCCGTCATATGTCAAGCTGCCCGGTGCGGTAAAGACAAAATTTTTCGCTGCGGGATCTGCCTTTTGAATCTCATAAGTCACACTGGCTGTCACACCACCCACTGTGATGCTTGCGGTATAAGCACCGACATTGGTGGGATAGGAACCGTCAGGGAGTGTAGCACCCTGTCCGTTTCCAACCGTGTAGCTGATTGTGGGATCCTTCTCACCGGTGAGCAGTTTGTTCTCAAGTATTGCCTTTTTGTTGCTGCCATCGTAGATCAGAGTATTCTCCTCAGGTGCCTTGATGGTCACGCTGCCGCCGTCAATGTTGGGACAGTTCGTTGTATTAACGCAGGTGGCGGTAATCGACTTGCCGTCTGCGCCCAGCGTGTATTGCCAACTGTGCTGGTGGGCGCTAAGGTACAGATTACCCTGCGCATCCTTTATAACCATATAGCCCCTATCTGTATTGTCCGGCTTGAAAATCTTAGTATAGTCCACCAAGCCGGTTGCTCCGGTAGCAATCTGAACCGGAACTTCTGCCGTGGGGCTATTGGTGATAGACACACCAATACTTGCGGCATCCGTCAGGCTTGAATCAATGTTGATAAATGATTTCGAGTTTTCATCATATTCGAACAGGAGAACATTCATGTCGGTGTTGCCGGTAATCTTTGCCGTGCCGCCGACCGTCATTGTAACATTCGCAGGAATATCTGCTCCTACTTTATTGCCGGTGATGGTACCGCCATACATATTAAACACATCAGTACCGGAAATCCCATCCACACCATTCCTATTTCCGGTGATGGTGCCGCCATACATGGTGAATGTAGCAGTGTCAGTGCTAGAGTGAGCATTGAGTTGCACACCATCAGACTTCTTATCGGTTGAGGTGATGGTACCGCTCTCGTGGTCGCACAGGGTCAGATTGCCATTCTTGGGAATAACAAACGTCGAAGCATCCTGTGCCGAATTGGTGATGCTCTTTCCGTTCAGGCAGAGATTTACGTTGCCTGAGATTTTGATCGTACCGGCAAACGTAATATCGTTCAGTAAGTAGTAGTTGCCCGCAGGAAGTTTGTATTCCATCCCTTCTGTGCCATTGCTACTGCTTACTTTCGTTCCGCCGCGCATCAGCGCCTGTGTATCTGCATTATAGGTCAGGGGAGTCCACAACACATCGTCATGCTTAGTCTTGTGACTGCAGTCTGCACTGCCACAGATTGCATGCTCATGCAGCTCGCCACTTACCACATACAGACTGTTGTCGATGTTCTGCACGCTGTATGTGTTGCTGCTATTATTGTCGATGGTGAATTTGCCCGCAATTTCATCCGTCAGGGTAATACCCGTGGCTGCCTCGGCGAACTTCATAAAATCTCCCTCCGCAGGCAGCTTTTCCAGCGTCACACCAATGTTTGCACCATCCGTCAAACTTGTGCCGCTGCCCCTAGTCGAGCCGACGGTGATAGTCTTGCCGCCAGGCAAATAAACATTGCCATTGGTGTTGCCGGTAATGTTCACATCCCCGTTGACTTCCATGGCTTCAACACTCTCAGCTACATACACACCACTACCGTTGTTCTTCGCCGTGTTACCGGTGACACTGCCACCACTCCATTCGACGCTATGATCACCTTTCACGGCAACACCGCCGCCGTTGGCATCGGCTTCGTTACTGGTGATGCTGCCACCACACATCTCAAAGGCGCAATCCATGTCAACGCCGCCACCGTTGGCGGCTGCCTTGTTGCCGGTAATCGTTCCACCTAACATCAAGAGTCTGCCAACGACATACCCCCCGTTCACTTTATAATTACTTACACGTCCAGCCACGCCACCGCCATTGTTTGCGCTGTTGTCTGTGATGCTGCCGCCGTACATGTAGAAGAAACTGCCGTCCAAATACACACCGCCACCGTGGTCATCAGTGTTGTTGCCGGTGATGTTTCCACTATACAGGCTAAGGTCACTGAAGGGTTTTAAATATACGCCACGCCCTTTCATACCGTCAACATGGGTAATCTCTCCTGTGTTGTTACCGCTGCCGTTACAGTCACAAAGCGTAAGTGAATCCGTATCTTTTCCTTCACCTACGGTAATGGTGTCAAAATTGCCGTTAGCTGTGATGCTGTAACCATTCAAACAAAGTGAGATGTAGCCTGTCGGATTCCAGCTCGTATTATTCAGAGCAATATTAGTCGTTAAATAGTAATACTGTCTGTGTGAGCTACTACTTCCACCCTTGATGTTGCGCAGATCCTCTTCCGTCCTGATCGCAGTCCACAGCACATTTTTGTGATTCTTACTCTCAGTGCAGTTCGCCGTGCCACAGAGACCATGCACATGTAATTCGCCGATTGAAAAGTTGACAGCGTTGTCTAACGCATACTTGTAATAGCCGGTATCGCTGTTGAAAGCATTCAGGTCATCCGCGGTCAGTGTGTAATCATCGCTTGTACCCTTGGCGATGGCAACTCGCACACCCTCGGCGAGCTGCTGTCCCATGGTCACGCCAATCTTGGCGGAGCTGCTCAACCCGTTCGCACCGATGAGAATGGTCTTGCCGCTGGGCAAATAGACATTGTTATCGTTTCCATTACCCGCGTTGTCGGTGATTTGTGCCGTACTGGACACAGTAAACTTGCCGTAATAGGGCTCAGAAATATATACACCACCGCCGTTTTTGCTAGCGACGTTGTTTGAAATCCTACCACCGGACATGGTAAACCTCATATTTCCATATGCACTCTTCAGCCATATACCACCACCGTTACCAGTAACGGCTGTGTTTCTAACGATATTACCACCAGATATATTGAATTTTACTGACTTACTAATTGTAGATTCATAGTATATACCACCACCGCTAGACGGTGCATGGTTGCTGTCAATACTACCACCGGATATAACGAAGTTGGTGCTATCTTTTGCATACACACCGCCGCCGTTACCGTTTATGGTTACTTTGTTATCAGAGATACTGCCCTTATACATGTAAAAATTACCACCATCTACGTATACACCGGCACCACTACCTTTGGCAATCTGGTTTTTGGTAATTTCGCCGTTATACAGTATCAAGGTACCCAAGGACATTATACCTCGTCCTATATTATCCTGTGCATGGGTAATCTTGCCGACCACTTTCTGACAGTCGGTGATAATCAGCTTCGTTCCTTTCGCAACCTGAATGGCATCAACTTCTGCTGCACAGGTGATTGTTTTTCCATTTAAACAGAGTGCTACATCATAAGTGCAGATCCATGTATCATTCAATTTAACATTGTCTGTCAGATAATAATAGCCCCCACTCTTGATGTCAGTCAGATTGGAAACGCCTATCCAGGTCTGATTTCCATGATTCTCGCTGTCACCACAGGTTGCGCCACAAACGGGATGCCGATGCGGTTCGGTCGCCGACAATTTCACCTCGCCACCCACAAGAACTGGATAGAGGTTCTCTTTATCACTGCAAATATGATCCAAATCTTCTTCGGTCAGGTGACCGCCACCCCCAGCCTCCACAGCTACCGCGGCAACCGTTACGAGGTTGCTCTCGGTGGGTGTATCCTGGGTGGATACGCCGATTTTTCCGGCGAATGTGGATAATTTACTAATCCGAATTGCATTGCCGGTAGCCAGATAGACATTGTTCTGAACATCTTGACACAAGTTGTCACAGACCCGAGGAGCACCGCCGGCAATTTTAAAAGTACTATTTTCTACATAGACGCCGCCACCATTCTCGGTTGCCGTGTTATTGCTAATCTGCGCATTGCCGCTCATGGTAACCTGACCGTTTTTACGTACATACACAGCACCTCCTTGGGTGGCTGTATTGCCGCTGATTTTCGCATTATCGGACATATATAAGCAGTTACCGACTTCTCCGTCAGTGCTGGCAAATATATACACTCCGCCACCTGATGTCGTCCATTTGGTGGGAGCAATGTTGTTACTAATCTGTGCATTGCCGGACATGTTCATGACGCTTTTGTCCGACAACAGTACACCGCCAGCAGAAGCAGAGACCATGTTGTCGCTGATTACACCACCATACATGTTAAATGTGCTACCGAGCGCAGCGACGCCACCACCCCAACTTGCAGCATTGCCTCTGATTGCACCGCCATACATATTAAATGTGCTATTATGCACATATACACCGGCTCCATTATAACTGCCTTGGAGCTTATTACCACAAATAGTTCCACCGTACATGGTAAAAGTGGCGTTATTATCCACTTTCACACCTAAATCCGACCTTCCCACGCTGTGAGTGATAACTCCACCTGTAACGGAGATGCGGTTCTCCGTATTTTCCTCGCACGGCACCCATCGAGTGAACAGACCTTCCTTGCTTGTGGTGAAATAGTGCATACTCTCACTACTATTGCAGTCACAGAGAGTAAATTGTCCCTTATCTATCTCAATGACAACAAAATCCCCGTTTGCCGCAATGCTGTGACCATTCAGACAAAGCACCACGTTATTGTTCGGTTTCCATGTTTCCATTGTCACGATATCCTGAGTCAGGTAGTAATATCCTTCCGTTGCAGCTTGCAGTGCTGCTTCACTGTCTATGGACTTCCACTCTGTCACAATGCTATGCTTATACTTATCTGTGCATGTCGCGCCGCAGATGGGATGGTCAACATGCTGACCTTCCGCCACCGTCATCGGTGTATTCAACGCTTCAGAAATAGCATGAAGTCGTGTCATATCCAGTTCTGCGATCTGCTCCTTGGTCAGTGACTCCATAGCCTCGTCGATGGCTTCCAGCTGCGCACCGACACTTTCTGCATTTTCCACCGTCACTTCGTCCGGCAGAGCATCGATGAGTGCCTGTACCTTCTGCACTGCTGCCTTCTTCTCATCGTCTGCCGAGGTATCCTGCGTGCCGGCATCACTATCGCTGACACTTTCCACTGAGGGTTCCACAGTATCGGGGGCTTCGCCCGCAGTGGAATCTTCCGTACCGGGAGTTGCCGCAGTGGTGCTCTTATCAGCCGGAGTCTCTTCCCCCGGTGCCGCAGCTGCTTCTGCTTCCTCTTGCTCTGCCGCAGAGTCTGTTTCCTGCTGTTCTTCCTGTTCTGCCACCGCATCAGCCTCCTGTGCGAATGCTGTCATGGGCAGTGTTGAGAAGCAGAGAATAAATGCCAGTAACATGCTCAATACTCGTTTTTTCATAGCGTTTTACCTCTTTCCGATGGGCATAGTGATACCCATTATCTTAAAGATAACGTACCACACTTTCTCTCAGCGGAACCAGGGGCTGCATGAATCGACCCAAATATGTCATGAATCGACCGAAGAGGACTTTAAATGGCTCAATGCGGCTCAATAGTCACCCGAGTTTCCCGTTTTGTAAACGAGTTTCACATTTTGAAAGCGACCTTCAAATTTTGTACCCGACTTTCCACTTTTGTAATGACTTTCCCGTTTTTTTCCTTGCTTTTATGATATAATCACCTTATGGCAGAGTATTTTTTTGCACAAAAACCGGACGTCAGTTTTGGCTTACAAATTTTGTAAGCCATAATTCACGTCTTTTGCTGTTCTTATTTCAGCCGGCGGTCTGTGCTTTATTCTGTCTTCAGGTTACTTTTTGAGAAGTCTTGCGGTGAGGTTGATGTCTTTGGCTGCAACCTCTTGGCATCCCAGCCTCTCCGCCAGGTCTTCTCCATAATAAAAGCAGAACGCTTCATACGGACTTTTTCCGTTCAGTTTCCTTCTACGGTAGGAATTGATATGGTTCATCATCAGCTCTACGTCTGCCTGCGTCAGTTCATCAAAGCTTCTTCCTTTCGGCAGGATCCTGCGTATAAATTCATGTCCCACCTCGATCTCTGCTTTCTGATACGGCGCACTTGGATTGCAGTAATAGATCCTCGTCCTTTGAAATCCTTTTCCATCCGGTCCGTTCTCTATACACTTGGGATTGGAAAACTCACTTCCGTTATCCGTCAGGATGACCGGAAACAGCTTTCTGAAATCCTGCCCTCCCAGCCGGTGGTACAGTTCATCATAAATATCTATCACTGACTTTGAGGTATTTGCTTCCCGCAAAAATCCCAGCATCAGTGACACATTTACGAAATATATCGTCAACAGGACTTTTCCTCCCTTGCTCCCGATCACGGAATCCATCTGCACCACTGCTGTGTCCGGATGCTGTTCCATATATACTTCATAATCATGATAATTCCTTCCCACACGGCATCCACGGTCTACTTTCAGCTCCGGTTTTTTATATCTCGGACGGTACTTTACCTTTCTTGGCAGGTCTATGTTCCTGATATCAAACAGGCATCCATCCACGTAGTTGTAGAGGGTCTTTTCACTGCACATCAGTTCATCCTTATGTGTCAGGTAGATCTGATGGATAGACTGCCCCTGTTTTACCAGCGGCACCAGGATCTCATTGAGTCTGGCGATTTCCCCTTCCGTAGCAAGGATCCCGCTTCGGGATTCCGATATCTTTTCCGTCGCCTGTCTCTGGGCTTCCAACGCATCGTACACGGTTTTGGTCAGCGTGCACTTTTTCACTTCACTGCATCCGTTGCATACATATGGCGGTTTAAAACGGTGGGTACATATTTCCTCTTCAAAGTGCTCACAGTAACGGTTGCATATGAGTTCACACTGTTTACAGACAGCTACCAACGGATGCCTGCAATCATTTGTTCCACACACTTTTTTTCTCCTGCACGCCTTTCTGTATTTGCAGGTATTGTGCGGATAACCTCCATAACCGGTATCCTGTTCGATGGAATAGTTCCTGATCTCCTTTGTGATGGTAGTCCTGTCCCTTCCCAGTTTCTCTCCAAGCTCTGTGAAAGTCATGTGCTCCTTTAGTCCGCTTTCTATCTCCAGCCGGTCCTCATAATTTAAGAACTTTGCCATACTGTCTCCTTTCCCCGCCGGCTGCTGAAGTTCTGTTAAAAAACAGGAAGAACATTTCTGTTCTTCCTGCATTTGTATCGTCACTTTCACTGCTGTAATTTATTCTGTTTGTAATCAACTTTCCCCCTCACACGGGAATTTCAAAAAACTATTGAGGGCTTCTTCAATCTTCGTTTTTACAATGTCCGCAATCTCCGGTGTTTTCAACTGTTTATACTCTTCATAACAGATTGGCGGTAAATAGATCAGCTTTACCGTAACCGGAGCTATGGACTTCTCATCAAACGGTTTGTAAGAATCAATCAGAGCACATGGTACAATGGGGCACTTTGCTCTGACTGCGCTTTTGAATGTTCCTCCCTTAAATGGAAGCAGTTGATTTCCCATACGGCTTCTGGTTCCTTCCGGGAAGATCAGAAAGTTTCTGCCCTGCTTTACTTCTTCTGTCATCTGATTGATCACCTGAAGCGATTGCTTAATGTCTTCTCTGTCTATGGCAATCGCGTGCAATGCCCGAAATACTTGTTTTAACAGGATTACATTGCTTACTTCTTTCTTATAAACTACAGAGAAAGGAACCGGGCAGGACTCCAGAAACACAAGTGCATCAAACATTCCCTGATGATTTGGGAAAAAGATAAACCCGTTTTCTTTCGGAATATTTTCCACACCATAGCTCTCTATGGTTACTCTTCCGGCACGGTTTGCCGCTTTTGTTACCTTTTTGATAAATGCATAGTTCTTTTCCAGGTCAAAATTCTTTCTGGTTCCCAGCCACCATATCCGAATCAGATAATACGGCACCTTATAGAACAGTCTTACCACCATCAGTATGATTCTATACATAGTCCGCCCCAGTCTACTCTTCGTTATATTCTTTTACCGCCGTTTCATACAGGTTATTACCTTCTGCGTCAATTACTACAATCGCAGGAAAGTCCTTTACGGTCAGTTTACGGATAGCTTCTGTTCCAAGATCATCATATGCAATGACCTCAGAAGAAGTAATTGCGCGGGACAAAAGTGCTCCTGCACCACCTACGGCTGCAAAGTATACCGCTCCGTTTCTTACAATGGCATCCCGGACTTCCTGTGACCTTTTTCCTTTTCCGATCATCCCCTTCAGTCCCAGATCCAATAATCCCGGTGCATATTTATCCATTCTGCTGGCTGTTGTCGGGCCTGCAGACCCTATAGGACGGCCTTCTCTCGCCGGAGACGGTCCCATATAGTAGATTACGTTATTTTTCATTCCTATAGGAAGTGCTTCTCCCCTGTCCAGAGCTTCCTGCATTCTCTTGTGCGCCGCATCCCGGGCTGTATAGATGGTCCCTGTCAGATATACATAATCTCCTGATTTCAGAGAGCGGGCATCTTCATCGCTGAGAGGTACTTTTACATATTTATCCATGTCGCTTACACTCCAATTATTATAATATCCGGACATCTTTACTTCAGATCTCTCTAACTGCATGCCTGTTGACATGGCAACAGATGTTTACAGCTACCGGCAATCCCGCTATATGTGTGGGATATGTACTAATATTGACCGCCAGTGCTGTGGTTGATCCGCCCAGTCCTCCCGGTCCGATGCCTGTTTTATTAATCTTCTCCAGCAGCTCTTCTTCCAGTTCCCTCACATAGGGTATCTCCGAATGTTCATCCACCGGACGTGTCAATGCCTTCTTCGCCATCAATGCACATTTTTCAAAAGTACCGCCAATGCCCACTCCGACTACCATAGGAGGGCACGCATTCGGTCCTGCATCCTTTACCGCCGTCAGGATTGCGTTCTTCACGCCTTCTATTCCGTCTGCGGGCTTGAGCATAAATACTCTGCTCATATTCTCACTGCCAAATCCCTTCGGTGCCACGGTTATCCTGACACGATCCCCCGGAACAATACTATAATGAATGATCGCGGGTGTATTATCCTTCGTATTCTCCCGGTAAATGGGATCCTTCACCACAGATTTTCGCAGATAACCGTCCACATATCCCTGTCTGACACCTTCGTTGACGGCATCTTCCACATTGCCCCCTGTCAGATGCACATCCTGACCCACTTCCAGAAATACAACCGCCATTCCGGTATCCTGACAGATGGGAATCATATCCTTGCCTGCAATATCCATATTCTGCTGCAACTGTTGCAGGATCTGCTTCCCCAAAGGTGCTTTTTCCTGCTGTTCCGCTTTTGTAAATGCCGTCTTCATGTCCTCAGATAAGAAATGATTGGCCTCTATGCACATTTCTTTGATATTTTGCGTCAAAGTAGCTACATCTACTGTTCTCATGGTTTCTCCCTGTTATTCGGTAATGGTTTTGCGAATCTCTTCCAGTTCTTCCGGTGTACTTTTCCCGGGATTCCATAAAATATGCTGTCCATCATTCTCATAACGGGGAATCAAATGCATATGAAAATGGCGAACGGTCTGTCCGGCAGCCTCTCCATTATTCTGTACGATATTGAGACCATCGCAATGTAATTTCTCTGTCATCTTTGTTGCCATCTTTTTTGCAAGAACAAATACTTTTGCCGCTGTATCCTCCGGCAGTTCATAGAGATTATCCGCATGCTCCCTGGGCAGGATCAGCGCATGTCCTCTGGTAGCCGGTCCCAGATCCAAGATTACTCTGAAATCCCCGTCTTCGTATAATGTCTTGGAAGGGATCTCTCCGTTTGCAATTTTACAGAAAATACAATCTTCCTTTTTCATCGTTTTGCTCCTATCTATTATTTTCTTCAAAGGGAAACATCTGATCCAGTGTTCTGAGAATTCGGAAATCTCCCTTCATTCGCTTCATAATGCCTGACATAAACGCCCTCTGGAAGGTCATTCGTCCGTTCACAATATCTTCCATGGCAGCACGATTCATCTGCATCTCCACATCCGGCTTCTCCGTCTCACCGTATCCGCATTCCAGTGCGCCACTGCCAATAGCGATCCACAGAGGATTCTTCTTTTCTTCTATATTAATAACATATCTTGCTTCAAAACCAGGCTGCGGTACAAAAACTTTTCGGAACTCTTCCAGATATTCCTGTTCATTATCCGTTCCGCTGTTATCCAACATATCCCGGAACATGGAAGTCAGTTCCTGAATATCTTCCTTCTGTCGCTGTACAAACGTATCATCCGATACATATTCCGACAACTGTTCTGTCTCCTGCGGTGTCAGGTTGATTGCCTTGGGGATCGTTACTTTCTGACGCATCACTTTATTGCTG
>ENA-OPBX01001032-OPBX01001032.1-human-gut-metagenome-genome-assembly--contig:-NODE-1032-length-16098-cov-4.726049_pt1 | contig 16098 bp, 6 predicted proteins | sample MGYA00241075_ERZ501466 | MGnify/ENA primary metagenome ERZ501466 (study PRJEB25962, sample SAMEA2042633) | human gut metagenome | biome: human gut; feature: human-associated habitat; material: faeces...
CCAGTCACTGCTCTGGTCAGACCAGTATGATATTGAAACAGCACCATAATCCATAACTGCTTTCTTGACATCATCCCTGCTGGTTATGTTCACTCTGTAGAAATTCTGTACATGTGCAACATCTTTTCCATATGCAAGTGAATCATTTAACTGCTCATTTTCAACCTGTCTTATATAATCTATAGTATAAGGAACAACATCCTCATTAACAGCACCTTCCCAGTCAAGAAGTGAGTTAGCTGCCATCTCGACATTGCCACCATACTGCATTACAGAACCATATGATGTATCAAACTTGTTAACATCGCCTTCAAGTCCGCCCAAAGGGTCATTAACACAGTTATATGTGTAATTCACAAGATGTAATTCTGATAAATCAATATCACTAGAAGCAAGATTTTTCTTTATAAGATTAGTTTCTATTAATGATATTGTTGAAAATGACCAGCATACACCATATATTCCCTGGTCTCTTACAGCAGGAAGATTTTCTGTTCTATAGGCAGCCGGATATGTAGCTGCCTTTGTAATGTCCATTCCATCTATACTAGAATTATCATTACTGAGAACATCTGGAATTATCTGATATTCTTCATCTAATTGCCTATAACCTGTTGCAACATAACGTGAACCTGTATCGGTTGTTTCATTCTCATAATTCACATCTGCACTATTATTATCATTATTTCCGGCAAATGCCATTGATGAAGATGTAACTATAAGATTAACTGCAAGAAATGCAGCCAATGCTTTTTTTAATAATTTTCTTCTGTGCATATCATACCTCTTTTCTTAACAGATTATACTTTAAACTACCATTCCGCCAACAATGTGGTATGTATAACCTTTATAATCGATTGTTCCTGAGAAGTTCCAGTCTACCATGCCATCCTGTATGTAGAATTTATTTCCATTATACTCTATAACTGCTGTTGTCCAGTCGACACAGCCACCAGATACATAGAACCATGTATCCCTGTAGTATATAAGACCTTCATAATCCCAGTTAATTGTACCTCCTGATACATAGAACCATATATCATTATAATATACAAGTCCCATATAACTCCAGTTAATCGTTCCTCCTGAAATAACAAACCACATATCATTGTAATATGTAAGTCCAAGATAATTCCAGTCTAACATTCCGTTTGAGATATAGAACCATGTATCAGCAAAATATGCAAGACCTGTGTAATCCCAGCCTATCATTCCGCCTGATACATAAAACCATACATCGTTGTAATATACAAGTCCTGCATAATTCCAGTCTATCATTCCGCCTGATACATAGAACCATATATCATTGTAATATACAAGTCCTGTATATCCCCAGTTTATCTTTCCATTTGTTATATAGAACCACACATCATTGTAATAAGTAAGTCCTGTATAATCGGAATTAACCTTGCCATTTTCAACATATAACCAGTCATCGCCATCCTGAACAAGACCTGTATATTCTGTATCTACAACACCTTCACTTATATAATATCTGTCATCCTCATAATCTGCAAAACCTGTGTATGTTATGTCTACAACACCATTTCTTACATAATATGTACTATCTTCATAATCCACAAGACCTGTGTATGTTGTATCTACATTGCCGTTGTTAAAATATGTCAACTCACCATTAACATCTCTTAAACCTGTATATGTATCTCTCTTGTTGACTGTTATTGTACAGCTTGCGCTGACACCATTTTCACTTGTTGCTGTAATTATGGCTGTTCCTGCTTTTTTGGCTGTTACATTTCCCATAAGGTCAACTGTGACTACAGTGTTATTATTGCTGTTCCATTTAATACTCTTTCCATTAGTTGTATTTTCCGGATATACAGTAGCAATTAATTTTATTGTTTCACCCTCATCAACAGCTGCACTTGTCTTATTAAGAACAACTTCTGTGATAGGTATTTCCTTCTTTTCTACAGTTATTGTACAGCTTGCGGTCTTTCCGTTTGAACTTGTTGCTGTGATTACAACTGTTCCAGCCTGCTTTGCTGTTACTTTTCCTGTTGAGTCAACCGTAGCTATATCGTTGTTGCTGCTACTCCAGCCTATGTTTTTAGACTCTGTTGTATTCTCTGGAAGTACTGTTGCTGTTAAGTTTAATATATCTCCTTCTGTAATTGTCGCGCTTGTCCTGTTAAGTGCAACATCTACAATAGGTATCTCTTTCTTGCTTACTGTTACTGTACAGCCTGCGGTCTTTCCGTTTGTGCTTGTTGCTGTGATTACGGCTGTTCCGGCACTCTTGGCTGTTATTGTTCCATCCTCAGATACTGTTGCAACTGCTTCATTGTTACTGCTCCAGCTTACACTCTTACTGTCTGTTGTGTTCTCTGGAAGGACTGTTGCTGTAAGCTTATGTGTGTTTCCTTCTATTATTCCTACTGCGCTCTCACTAAGACTTACCTCTGTGATTGGTATAAGCTTCTTTTCTACTGTCACTGTACAGCTTGCTGTCTTTCCATTCTCACTTGTTGCTGTGATTATGGCTGTTCCGGCACTCTTGGCTGTTACTTTTCCCATAAGGTCTACCGTCGCTACTGCCACGTTGCTGCTACTCCACTTGATGCTCTTTCCATCTGTTGTATTTTCTGGAAGAACTGTTGCTACAAGAGTTGTTGAGTCACCCTCTGTAAGCGTTGCGCTGCTCTTATCAAGATATACCTCTGTGATTGGTATTTCCTTCTTGCTTACTGTTACTGTACAATCTGCTGTTTTTCCATTTGTGCTTGTTGCTGTGATTACTGCTGTTCCTACACTCTTGGCTGTTATTGTTCCATCCTCAGATACTGTTGCTACAGCTTCATTATTGCTGCTCCAACTTATGCTCTTACTATCTGTTGTATTCTCTGGAAGGACTGTTGCTGTAAGCTTATGTGTATTTCCTTCTATTATTCCTACTGCGCTCTCACTAAGACTTACCTCTGTGATTGGTATAAGCTTCTTTTCTACTGTCACTGTACAGCTTGCTGTCTTTCCATTTGTGCTTGTTGCTGTAATTACAGCTGTTCCTACGCTCTTTGCTGTTACTGTTCCATCCTCAGATACTGTTGCAACTGCTTCATTGTTGCTGCTCCAGCTTATGTCCTTGCTGTCTGTTGTATTAACTGGAAGAACTGTTGCTGTAAGCTTGAAAGTATCTCCTTCATACATATCAAGTGCTTCTCTGCCAAGCTGTACCTCTGTTATAGGAACCTCTACCGGCTGCTCCGGCTTATCAGCAGATTTTACTTCATAAGAACGAACAACTGCTTTACCAGTGTCACTGTCAAGATATGTCGCATATATCTTAGAATTACCGTAGCTTATATTAAGACCACTAATATCCTGAATAGATACATTAGTTCCAAGCTGCTGCCACTCGCCATCGACAAGTCCACTTACAAATGTAATGTTATCACTTGCAGTAGTTCCTACATATACATTATCACCATCAAAGCACAGACTTGCGTTATTAACACCCTTGTCTGTTATACTATTAGTCCCTACCTGAGTCCACTCTTTAGCAGAGTTGGCATAGTCAAGGCTGTATAGATAACTGTCTTTTACTGTATCGAAAGCAGTTCCTTTCTTAAACAAATAAAGCTTTCCATTATTATTACTTAATACAACCTCATTAGCCTGTATTGAACCATTTAATACAGTATTCCAACTGTTATCAATTTGATTATATTTTTTAATATATATATTACTATTATTAGCTGTATCTCTGTATTCAACAAATATATTTTCATCAGCATCTACAGATATAGCAGCATTAGCCGGCATACTACTTACTGCTCCTGCTAATATATTATCAGATAAATTCTTTAATGTATTTCCATCATACTTATATGCATAAATATTGCTGTTATCCTGACTTGTATATGAAAAATATATGCCTTCAGAACCCGCAACAAGTGATACATTATCAGAATAACCTGAGGCTTTATATATATTCTGCCAACTACTTCCATTCCACTTATCTACACGTGCATAAAAATTAGTATCAAGATATGAAATATACACGTCACCATTGTAAGTAACTATAGACTTTCCATCATTAGTAGCCTTAGGTCCGTCTGTAATCTTACTCCATGCTCCATCACTATACTTAAATAATACTGTATCCTTTGTCGCATAACCATAGCCATCACCTATATTGGCTATAAAATATTTATTCTGTTCACTATCTGTATATGTTTCTATATCACTAAGCGAAAGTCCAAGTGTATCCGTACTTTCTGTTATCCAGCGACCTTCCTGTCCGTCATCTGCAAATGATATATCAAATGTTATTGTGTCGCCAGAAGCACTGCCTACATTTTCTATAACAATTCCGCTGTTAGTTCCATCTGAATATGTAATAGCATTGTCAGCTATACCTGCATTCTTATCATGTGTTCCATAAGATGTACGGCCGCTTTCCGCTGATAAGAATGATTTATCTAAGTTAGTATAATCTGCCTTTTCATAGCCATTAAGTATAGAATCACCTGGCCTGAATACATATGCCTTATATGGAGGACCATACATATTACCACCGGTAAGAGAGGCGTTTATTCTATATATGATAAGTCCTGAACCATATATCTTGCTCTCGTATGACTTATCATCATGAGAAGCAACATCATATTTAGCCTTCTGTTTTCTGTATTCAACAACAAAGAATTCATTAGATGAATAATCTGTTCTTAATATAACCGCCTGATTATTTCTTGTATCAAATGTTGTAGAAGAAGCTGCATATATCGAACAATTCTTCTTTGACTCTGTTACTGTCGGTATATCAAACCAGCCTGAATAAGCTGACCTGAAATATGCAAGAGGATACTGGATGAACTTGCTTACCATCGCCATAATATCCCACTGGCCTACCGGTACAACACCAGAAACATTAGTATTAACATAAAGGTCTGGATATCCAAGCGTATGCATAAATTCATGTATGACAACGCCGGTTTCACTTAATCCGAAGTATGCTGAACCCTCTGGAATAACCGTATAACTGCCTATTTTCTTGGAATTAATCTCATCTGTTCCTGCATATGTTGACATATGTCCATACATCTGTGAATTAGAATTACCCTTTTCACAGGCTGTTATAATCATAAGATTATCAACACATCCATCACCATCATAATCTACTATTGCATCCTTAGAAAATCTGCTGTCTTTAGCAAGTAATTCAGAAATCTCCTTAACCATTCTTGTATCTCCGAGGGCTGGTCCTGAAGTTCCAACAGTCCTGTCCCCATAATATGATACGTCATTGCTTAACACATATGGTTCTATCTTATTATTCTCACTGTCATACTGTGGAATAATATTCTGGACATTAAGCTGCCCATAAGAAATGTTAGAAACATACTGCTTAAGCGCTCTTGGGTGCTCCTCATCCCCCTCGAAATATTCTGTGATTTTAGGGTCTTCCTTATAACACTTCCCTAGTTCAGTTTTTTCGTGTTCATGTGTTGTATCCTTAAAATCTACAAATACAACTATGTTAGCGTATTTGCGGGTTGATACACTCTGTGTCTGCACTGTATCAGACACCTGTGCAGCCGGTGCTATACTTACTGATGTAAGCACAAGCAGTACACTTAAAAATGCCGAAGCTATTCTTTTCATATACTTTCTCCTTTTCGTATTATGATTAATATATACTTGTCTTTTTGTATCCCAATATATGATACCAGGGTCACAAGGTCATTCACCCACATACACCTGCTCATAGTTGTGGCTTTCACCCCAACATCATAATATTATGCGGTTCACAAATTTAAAGCCCTATCATGTATTATATCGGCAAATATTACACATAATCTTACCTGATTGTAATATTGCGTGTATTACTTTATCATATTTTGTTCAAATATAATTATATATACTGTTCACGGTTACAAGTAAATCTAATCTTAGATATAGTATATTATATATAAACAATTAAGTAAACAAAAAATACGCCAGAAATCAGCTTTTATGCCATTCTGACGTATTTTTAATATTTGTATTATATATCTTTATACTATATTATATTTTCACGCAGATTATGAATATCATGCGTTCTTAACTTGAGCTATAACTTCTTATGTTGTAATAAACCACTTAATATAATTAGTTGCTTCTTACTGATAACTTTCCTGTTACACTAGCCATTTCCACGATATTGGTATTTACTGTGTTCATAGTAATATCACCTGACATAGCCTTATCATCTACATCCTTGTATGTATGATATATATAGCTATAATCAGAGTTAGAACCGCCAATATTGATTTTTCCTGTTTCATTTTCTATTGAACCCCATATATTTTTCTTCTTAGTCCAGCCTTCATCTACAATATACTCTTCCTCACCTGATGAAAAATCATATGATATAGTTGAATTCCTATTAACAAAGCAATTAATGTCATATGTTATTGTAGTATATTCCCCTGGGTTAAGTTTTTCCATTATCTCTGGCTTTACAGCTAATCTGCAGTAATATGTAAGATTAGATATACCATCAGCATCATATTCAGGTACTATACATTCATATACATATAAGTAATCCTTCCAGTTATCCTCTGTAATATCTACGTCTTCATATTCTGGAACTATTACATCAGTGTAATTATCCCTGTATGTATCTCCACATACTGAGCATGTGTGTTCTGTATAACCTTTTTCTGTGTCTGTTGGCTCAACTACTGTATCTACATACTTATGCCCTGTCTTTTCTATAGTTTCTGTGTAAGTATCATTACATATTGAGCATGTATATGTCTTTTCACCATCCTCAGTACATGTTGCCTTTTTAGTTACTTCAGATGTATATAAATGATTATGCTTAACTGCAATACCATTTATTACTTTATATGTAACATCATCACTCTTTACATAACCATTATATTCTTTATTAACCATACCATTTTCAACATACCAGAGAACACCTGCACTATCCTCTACTACACCTGTATAGTCCTTATCAAGAATGCCGTTCACTATATAAGCTGTGCCATCTTTACTATATACAAGTCCTGTATAACTCCAATCGAGTACACCTTTCTTTATATAAAATGTACCGTATTCATTACTTGCAGTTCCTGTATAACTCCAGTCAACTATACCACCTGAAACATAGAACCAGTTTCCTGCATGCTCTACAAGTCCTGTATAGTTCCAGTTAACTATGCCACCTGAAACATAGAACCAGTTTCCTGCATATTCTGCAAGCCCTGTATAACCCCAGTCTAATATGCCACCTGAAACATAAAACCAGTTTCCTGCATATTCTGCAAGCCCTGTATAACTCCAATCTAATACACCATTGTTAACATAGAACCAGCCGTATTCGTTCTGGGCAAGTCCTGTATAGCTCCAGTCTAATACACCATTGTTAACATAAAACCAGCCATACTCATTCTGGGCAAGTCCTGTGTAGCTCCAGTCTAATACGCCATTTTTAACGTAAAACCAGCCATATTCATTGTTGGCAAGTCCTGTATAATCATAATCAACTTCATCATTAACATAGTACTTCCATGTTCCATCAGCTTCCTGCAGCAGACCTCTTTCTGTTCCATAAGCTGAACCATCCTTGAATATACCATGAAAACTTACACTATCCTCATCGCTTGTATACCATATAGCCATATCACCATACATAACTGGCTCGCACTGTGACAGCTTACCCGTCATAGTTCTTATCTTATCAGTCTGATTACCATTATTATCTACAAATGTATAATATACAGTACCCTCTCTATCGCTTCCCTTGCACCAGAGAACTAAGTATCTGTTATCAGCCATCTTAACAAGATGTGGTGTTGTTGCTGAATAATCATCACCTGTATAATCTGTAATCCAGTTTATCTTAGTATTTCCATCAGCTTTAGACTTTGAAAGTATGCATATATTTCTGAGTTTACCATTATTATCCTGGTCTATAGAAGAAGCTGCAACTATATATGCGCTGTCTGTCACTTCAAAACCACCAACTGATGCATTAGTTGTATTATCACCTGTAGTACCAGCTATATTAAGTAAAGATGTACACTTGCAATTATCTCCCCAATAGTCCATATTGGAAATAAACTGACCAGTAGTAAAATCTGTTGGATACTCTATAAGTGCTATACTTCTTGGATAAGCATCGCCATGGTCTACAGCAACAAGATGATTACCATCTGTTTTAATAAACTGATTAAATGAATGGCTTACATAACCATACGCAGAATTCATAATCTTAGTAAATGAATCCGTAATATTCATATTCTTCTCATCAACCTGTATCGTTACATTTGCCTGATGATTATAACCATCTGATGACTTATACATAGTATGGCTTGTTCTTATGAACAGATATCCATCTGATTCTGTCATTCTTAGGCTTCCAGCCTGAAATGGTCCAACTGTGTTGCAATCATATAAACCAGTAGATGTAATTCTGTTCCATGACTTATCGTACTTAGTTATTCTGAAACATTCTACATCTGCTGACTCTGATGGATTACTCTGTCCGCTTACTATATAATAAGCATCTGCACCATCATAAAATCCACCAAACTCAGAAAGTTCTGTAGGAATCTGCTTATAATCCGTAACTTGTAATTCTGAATTATAATATTCTACATAAACATTAGAACCATCAGACTGTACTCTCATAAGATTTCCATCACCAATATTGACAAGATATGCCTTAACAGGTGTTGCCCATCTTATATAATTATTGTCTGATGTCTTTACTGAAATGTTAGTACCAATAGTTGCCTCTGCATAAACCTGTGTGGTAAAACCAGACACTGCTGTACTTACACACACCGCACTGACAAATACAGCCATTGATGCAAGCAATTTCTTAATTCTTTTGTTCTTTAAGAACTTATCCCTTATCATATTTCCTCCTTTTTTTCTCACAATGCCCATAATTATATCAAGGTTAAAAGGAATTATATTCCTAACTGATATACCCATATTGATACATTGCTATGCAATTCTTACAATTTCCTAAATCATAATATGCCTTGCTGCTTTATCTTCAAAGTGTTTAACCACTAAGAATACCGCTATAAGTATAATACTTTAAATGTTATATATCCAGTACTTTTAATTAATAAAGCAAAAAACACAAACCTGCATTTACATAACCATTTTCTTTAATAATGGAATTCTTCTTACTATACAAGTTATCACCATACACACAGCAGTCATTACAACAGTTTTTATAAGATTAGCTGCCAGTGAATAATTTTCTATATTAATATATGGATATATATATTTCACACACAATATCAGTAGAATATAATGTATATAATATACTCCCATTGTACACTGGCCTACATATTTTCCAAACACATTTTCCTTATTAGAACTGTAATAATCAAAACACATAAACAGCCCTATTGATGCAAGCATAACCGATATTCTTTTATATCCATTATTAAGATATATGTTATTCCAGCTCATTGTTTTCGTTTCTATATACTTTTCAAGAACAATAAGCAGCACTCCCACAACAAATAAAATAACCGGAATATATCTGTTAATCTTGTTTTTAATATCGTCCCTGTATTCATGCATAAATGCACCTATAAGAAAATATGTAAGCATAAAAGCATAATTCGTATATGGAACAAGTGTACTCACCGAACTTATATCAAAGCTGCCAAAATATGATAACAATATATTAACTGCACCAACGCCTATATCTCCTATGAAGCTTACTATAAGCATACCAAATGCAAACTTCCTGCCATCGTGTCTGAACAGAAACCATGTAACCGGATATATAAGATAAATTACAATATATGCCTTCATATACCACAGTGCCCCAAAGTCTACACCATTTATATCCGCCGCAAATAATGTTGCTCTTATATATTCGCTTACAGTATGTGTTTCGTCATATATGTTACTTTGAACGCACATATATATTAATCTCCATACTACGAACACTATGTATGTAGTTACAAGCCTTGTGAAATATCTTTTCCAGTCAAATGTTTCTTTCTTATGTAAAAGATATCCTGTTGTCATAATAAAGCATGGCACCGCAACCCAGCATATGCTCATAATTATATTGCCTGCCACCGAATCTGCCGGCAGCAGAACAAAATGACAGAAAACGACTAATAATATACACAATCCTTTTAAGTCATCAAGAAATACTAATCTGTTACTCATCCGTTGTTTCTCCAATGCTGCATTTTTAACCTGTAAATCACTTAGCTTATTCTCCATGTAATCCTCATTACATAAGAACCATAGCTGCTGCTTGTTCCCAATGAATGATGCTTGACTGTTACCTTACTATAATCCGTATAAGCACTTCTGAATTCATTATCTATTGGTGCATCCAGACTTTCTACATATATTACAACAGTTGCATTTTCCACGCCTGACTCTAATGCCTCCGACAGCTTTTTATTAAGGTATTCATAATAATCTGTTGTATTAGTGAAATAATTTTCCTGCTGTGCGTAATAATTATACTTTGTTCCATTAGCATTTATATCACTTGTATATGAATGGTCTCTTCTCATCTTTTCATCAGTGATATTAAAGTAATCATAATTTACAACGCCCGGATTATCTGGTACAGGGTCATCCCATGTAACATCAACCATATACCATTCTCCATCAAGCATAACTGCATTCCATGCATGTGCTACGCCATCGCCTTCACCCGTGATAATCTCGCAAGGAATTCCTAATATATCCATACATAACTTAAATGCACTTGAATATCCATCACACACTGCTGTCCTGTTCACAAATATTCCTTCTGCCGTATGTGATACGTATGGGATTGTACCATTTATATAATTATAATAATCATACTCTGAATTAAGAACCATATAATTATGTACAGCTAACTCCTGCTCATAAGGTGTTGCGTATGCATATGCTGCATCCAGATATGATGATAAACCATCATAAAATGCCTTTTCACTATCTGTTTCCAATACTGAAGTATCACCTGTTTTATATGCATATTCATACTTATAATACTCACTATCAGTACTAAGATTTAATTGCATTTCTATTGTCTGTGTAACACGGCCTGCTTCTATTACATATATAGTTGTTCCTCTTCTTGCATTACCAGTATAGTCAAATCTGATACGTCCATCACAATACAGCCATGAACCATATTCATTAACTCCAAAGCCTGTATATGTATAGTCAAGTGTACCATCAACCACATACCACCAGCCATAATCATTATAAGCCATTCCTGTGTAGCCCCAGTCAAGCATACCTCCGCTTACATAGAACCAGCCATAATCATTGCTTGCAAGTCCTGTATAACTCCAGTCAAGTATTCCTCCGTTTATATAGAACCAGCCGTTTTCATTACTTGCAAGTCCCGTATAACTCCAGTCTAATATTCCTCCGTTTACATAAAACCAGCCATTTTCATTATATGCAAGTCCTGTATAACTCCAGTCTAATATTCCTCCGTTTACATAAAACCAGCCGTTTTCATTATATGCAAGTCCTGTATAGCCCCAGTCTATTGTTCCATCTTTTACATAGAACCAGCCATAATCATTGTATGCAAGTCCTGTATAGCCCGTATCTACAACTCCATTCTTATAATAATACCACTTATTATCTTCAGCCATACTTAATGAATAAGTATCCTGCGCCGCCTGCACATAATTCTGCTGTCCTATACCCAGTCCCAAGCCGATACCAAGTATAACAGCCACAGCCGCAATCGTATTTTTCAACAATTTTTTCATATGAAACGTACTCCTTTCGCATAATCCATATAATAATAGATTAGCACATACAAGAAAAGAAAGCAAAACAAACTCTATGTTATTGTTTATAACAAAACTGACATATGTATGCGTAATTATCACATACATATGCCAGTTATATTTTCATTGTATATATGATGCTGTGGGTCCAAGGTCTTTGAGACACTTATGAGCAGACTCATGTGGGATTAGACCTTTTAACTCCGGTATCATATTATCATAATATCAATACGCTCTGGTAATCATAGCTAAAATGCTGCGATTATAGAATACATTAATTCGCAACTACCACACTACAACACCGCCAACGATATTAAATGTATTACCATAGAACACATATGTTCCTGTGTAATCCCAGTCTACCATACCGCCTGATACGTAGAACCACATTCCGTTATATTCTACGAGTGTTGTTGACCAGTTGATTGTTCCTCCTGATACAGCAAACCATGCTCCATTGTAGTATACAAGACCTGAATAGCTCCAGTCTACCATGCCGCCTGATACATAGAACCATATTCCGTTATAGTATGCAAGACCTGTATAACTCCAGTCTAACACACCACCTGATACATAGAACCATGCACCCGAATAGCATGTAAGTCCTGTATAATCCCAGTTAATCATACCTCCTGTTACATAGAACCAGTTGCCAGCATAATCAGCTATGCCTTCATAATTCCAGTCTATTACACCACCTGATACGTAGAACCACATTCCATTATAATCTACAAGACCTGTATATCCCCAGTTTACTTCACCTGCTTCAACATAGATCCATGTACCATTATAATCTACTAAACCTGTGTACTCTGTATCAACCTTACCATCTTTATAATTCTTCCATACACCATTTTCATCCTGGGCAAGTCCGTTTAAAGACTTATCTGGTTCCTTTGGTACTGCCCATGTGTCGTATGCTGTATAGTTGTATGTAAGAGTTGCGTTCTGGTATTCTTTATTATTACCGTAATCAAAGCTTATAGTTACATAATTGCTATAATCCTTTTCTGAGCCTGAATAATATATATTCTTTAAAGCTGTACAACCATTGAATACATCGCCATTCATTTTAGTTCTCTTAGGAATAGATATCTTTTCTAATGCTGTTGCATTAAGGAATGCATCTGATGCCATGGTTACATCATAATTATCTTTCTTAATCTTAACCCACTGTAAAGCTGTGTCATTCTGGAATGCTCTTCCATATATACCTGTTACTCTGTTAGAAAGGTCTGCATATGCAAGCTTCTTACAATCACCAAATGCATTGTATCCGATTGATATTCCAGCATTACCGTCCGCTATAACAACGCCAAATATATCTGTATTATCAAATACACCATCTCCATAATTTGTTCCTATTGTAGTTACTGTTGATGGAATATTAATTACTCCACCTAAAGAAGTACAATTAGAAAAAGCTCCTTGTCCTATACTTGTAAGACCTTCGTTGAGCTCAAGCATTTCAAGACTGGCACAATCTTTAAAAGCATAGCTTCCTAATGATGTTGTCTTTGATGGCAGCTTTACTTCCTTAATAGCTGTGTTATAGAATGCTGAGTCACCTATAGTTAAATTAGCTGGTACCTCTTTGAATTCAACACTTGATAAGTTAGTATCATTAGCAAAGGCTCTGGAAGCTATATTCTTAACTCTGTTTGGTAAAGATACACTCTCAAGCATCTTACAATCCTTGAATGTATTATCATATATGCTTAATAATGTGCCTGTGCTGCTATCCTTGAATTCCACTGAAGTAATTGATGTTCTTTCAAAAGCTCCTTCATAATAAGAACTACCTATAGTTTCAACTGTTGATGGTATAACTAACTTACCACTAAGATTATTACAACCTTCAAATGCTCCTGAACCTATAGTTTTTAACCCCTCATTAAGTGTTATGCTAGTTAATTCAACAACACTATCAAATGCTCCTGCTCCTATCTCGATAGTATTTTTAGGAAATGTAACATTTTTTACTGCTGTTTTTCTAAATGCATTATCACTGATAGTTAATTCGTAAGAGCCATCTTTAAATGTAACTTTTTCAAGGCTGCTGTCACCATCAAATGTGTATGGACCTACATTTGAAATATTTGATGGTAAACTAACTTCTGTTAATGACTTACAGCTAGAAAATGCATATCTGTCGACTGTAAGTTTATCTGTTCCATCTTTAAATACAACTTTAGAGATAGATGTTCCACTGAATGCTCCGCCATTATTACCCCAGTCATAATTAATTGATGTTAAAGTTGATGGCAAAGTTACTGTACCAGTAAGATTGACACATCCTGAAAATGCTGCTCCTCCAATTTTCTTAAGACCTTCGCTAAATGTAACACTCTTAATGTTAACATTATCCTTAAATGCTGAATTCTCTATTTCTGTTACATTATACCCATTAATCTTAGCTGGAATAATAAGATGAACATCTGACTGGGCTGCTGCTTCATCAGAAAGTCCTTCGATAATCGCTTCATTTTTAGAATTAACAGAGTACTTAAACTGACCATATGTAGCACTCTCTGATGCCCCAACCATCTCATAGTCTGACACAACCCCATACTGAGGCTGAACTGCTGGTTCCTGTGCTGCCGATACTGCTGTTACTGACACCAATGTCATAGCAGCAACCGACAGTGGAATAATAAATTTCTTCTTCATACGCATTTCTCCATAAACTATAATATTATATAATATACTTTTTATATACCTATATATATTATACATGTATAAGTCTATTCTTTATTTATAGAATTGTCAATCTATTTATAGAATTTAATTGAATTTTTTAATATTTCCTTATACTTCTGTACCTGAGTTGTTTCTGGCACCTCAATATCTAGTTTTTTATAACAAAAAAGGCATATGTATGTGTATTGCAATCACATACATATGCCTAAGTATTTATTATACTATATTTTTCTTTGTTTGATATTCTACAGGTCTTAAGTTCTTCATTAGCTGTATACTTCTGGCCTTTCGTACTCCGTTACTATATATTTTTTAGTAAATATGTTGCACTAATCATGAATTAATCAACTCACGATACTTTGCCCTGTCTTTTTCTTCTATGTCAAGTGTATCCATAGCTTCATCGGCAGTCTGGTTCAGCTTTCTCATAATAGTTTTTATGCTGTCTAATCGCGCCTCTGTCTGGCCTTCAAGTTTTCCTTCAATTATGCCCTCGCGCTTTCCTTCAAGTAAGCCTTCGCGTCTGCCCTCCTGTACGCCACTATCTCTGAATTCTTTCATTGCACTCCACATATGCACATCATCCTCCTTGTCTTCCTTTTCTTCATTCACCAGCTTTGCCAGTTCTTTGGTTCCTGTCATCTCACTTATCATGTCGATAAGCTCTACGGATAATGACTTTTCTGAATATTTTTTTGAGATAGCGTTAAAATCTTTGTTGTATATACTATTCGTAATATCAAACAACGCTTTCACTTCGTCATTATTAAAATCATAATCTGCCGTATTACCTATCTGTACAAGATTAATGCGGTAATCATTAAACATCTCCTTTACTTCATCCGGCATATCTACCATCATATCACTTAAAGACATCGGACCGTTCCACCTCTGTTCTCCATAATAAAATACTATTGTTATTATCGGATGAAACCTATCAGAATAATTTAGTCCTGATAAAAACTCTTCACTGGTTCTATAACTTTCTGCTTTATTATTGCTCTTATATTCAGTATTAGTTTTATTATCCGCCTCATCTTTATCATCAGTATAAGCTTTTCGCTTTTTCTTAATACTATTCTTAGTGTTATTGCTCTTGAATTCATTATATTCCTTGATATATCCAAGCGCATCATATACCATTGTTCTTAATGGCATAGCCAGATGAACTTTTTCCTGCATCTCTAATCCTAATATATTAAATTCTACACCATTATAGTATTTCTTGACAACATCCCTGGCTCTTTTTAATGTCTCCTTATATTCCTGAACTCTGATTGTTCCAGATACATCCGTATCTATCTCCTGCAGATTTTCTGCCTTAATCACACATTTACCCTTGAATAATACCGCGTTAAAAAGGTCGGCAAATCTTTCATTATTTCTCCAGAATTCTTTGACGATAATGTCATCAGAAGTCCTTCTTTTTGTACTATAACTCATATAACGCCTTTCTGCAAATATGCTTTTGTAAACAAATCACATATTGAATTACTTTTTGTCTTGGGAAATCTTTTTTGAAACTGAATTCAGTTGAGATTATAGATAATTAAATATAATTCTATAAATGAGCAAATTTAAAATATTGCACAATTATGTCCGTGTCAGAAAAACAGATTTTTCATAATCTATTAAAATGTATCTGAGGTAC
>ENA-OPBX01001038-OPBX01001038.1-human-gut-metagenome-genome-assembly--contig:-NODE-1038-length-15978-cov-5.367833_pt1 | contig 15978 bp, 20 predicted proteins | sample MGYA00241075_ERZ501466 | MGnify/ENA primary metagenome ERZ501466 (study PRJEB25962, sample SAMEA2042633) | human gut metagenome | biome: human gut; feature: human-associated habitat; material: faeces...
GGGCATTGAACACAAACTCGGATTCCTCGCCCTGGCGGTAGAAGTCGTGCAGGATGCGCAGGCGCTCGGTGGCGTCCAGCTCCACGCACTTGGAACCCAGGGCCGCAAAGTGGGAAATGAGGTCGGCTCCCACGCGGGCAAAGTAGGCGCGGGCCTCCTCCACGTCTTTCTTCACCACGGAAACGGTGATATATTTTTCCTGCATAATGCCGTTGGCCCCGGTGGCCTTATCCAGCAGCATTTGGTTATATTCCCCACGGTACTCGTCCCGGAAATCCCCCTGTATGGGCATGAGGATGGACGTTTCAAAGTTTGCCTTGTTCAAGCGGCGGTTGTTGATGGTGATTTTCGTCACCGCGCCGGAATCCAGGGAATTGAGCAGCTCCGAATAGGTGAGGAACATGGATTCCTTGTCCTCCCGGCTGGCTACCAGGTAATTGATGTCCGAAAAGCGGTAGGTTTTGGAGAAGCGGTTGCCGGTCAAAAAAATGCCGTCCGGCCAGATACGGCGGACGGGGATCACATCCTGCACCTTCCGTGGGACGGTGTATCGCTCCTTTTCCTGCTTGGACATGGTTTTGATGGTCTTAATCATGCTTGGCCTCCTTCCGTTTGTGAAAATGCTTCGGTTCTTTGGGCTGCCGTTTGACGGGACGCCCGGTTTGCAGCCCTTCAATGGTATCTTTCAGCGCCGCGTAGTAGTAATTGCTGTCCTCAAACTTAAACTCCTTCGGCTCCAGCATTTCCGAGCGCAGCCACGCCCAGATGAATTGTTCCGCCGTCATGCCATGGTAGGTGACAAAGCCCAGCATGGCAAAGGGGGCCGCCCCCAAAATGCACATCCAGGACAGGGTTTCCACCCCAAAATAGGGGCGCAGTATAAAGTAAAGGCCCACGGCCACGCCGCAGGCGAGAACAGAAAAAATGAACTGCCGCATGGACAGTCCAAAAAACATACTCTCCGTGTAATTACGGATTTCCCGGTTGATCTTGACTTCCAAAATATCACCTCACAATCACTTCGCCGGTTTCCAGGTAAACAATGCTGCTCTTGGGGATATAGGCAAAGCCCAGCAGCCGGTCGCCCACGGTAAAAATCTCGTCTGGAGCCGCTTTGGAGAAGTGACCCACAATCCCTTTTTCTGCGGGCAGGTCGTAATCCTCCGCCATCGGGATGGCGGTTCCGTCAATCAAGTGCAGCACATAGGTTTGATAACGCATTTGTTTTCCTCCTTTTTTACAGGCCCATCATCTCGCGTACCACGCGGTCGGCCATTTTCACCGCGCCCACGAGGACGAGCATATTAAAGACCAGTTCCCCGATATAGCTCCATACCTGCGTGACTGCCGCCGCGTTGGGGTCAATGGCAGGCGGGGACGCCGCAAATAGGGAAAAGATAATGCAGGCCAACACGATGATGGCACCTTCCAAACACACGGCGGCATAGCTCTTGATAAAGCTCTTGCCTACGTTCTGCGTCGGCTCCCCCGCAAAAGTGGAGAGGGGAACCGGTGCGATGGCCGTATAAAGATATAATTTGAAAAAACGCCCGTAGACGGTCATTATCATAATGAAGCTGAGAACCGTGATAAACAGTCCGCCGATGAGCGTGACCGCCCAGAGGGGGATGCTCTCGAAAAAGCCGCAGCTTTCCACCGCCGTGACAATCTCCTGGGGAAGAACCGTCTGCTGCGCGGTTCCAAAGCCCGCCGCGTTCATAATGGTGGAAACAAGGCCCTGGACGATATTAAAGAGGGCCATCATCAGCTCCAGCCCATAGGTCACGACGCCTTTGGCAATGGCAAACCGGATAAACAGCTTCAGCGCGTGCTCCGGTTTTTTGACTTCCGCAAAGCTGCCGCAGGTGCGCATGACGCCCACCACAAAGAACAGCACCAAAAGCGCAAGGCCAATCGCCCTTACCGCGTCGTGGATGTTGACAATGACGCCCCAAATCGTGCCGCCTTTGAACTGCTCCGGGCTTTGGGTGATGAGCTGCCAGATCTCGGACAGGTACTTGTTCCAGGTATCGAGGGCATTTTGTAAGTTCTGGACTACCCAGTTATCGGACATTCCGCTACCTCCTTTCCAGCAGCAGTAAGGGACGGGCCGCAGCGGCCCGCCCCCGCACTGCCGTATTTTCGCTTATCGTCCGCCGCGCTCCTGCGGCTGGCGGACAATGCCGTAAACATCATCCACAAAATACCGTCCGACAAAGGGGTTAAAAATCGCGTGGCATTTTACGCCGCCCACCTCGGCCAGGTAGTCGTTGTCCCCCAGGCGTTTGAGGATGGTTGCCTCACTCAGCACGTTCTTTTCCCCCTGCTTCAAAGAGTGGATATAGCACTCGCATTTCAGATTCATAGCGATACTCCTTTCCGCTGGAAAATCAGCCCGTAATGAGCGTGAGGATTTCCTTTGCAAACGTAATCACGACGCCGCCAGCTAAAGTGAGGAAGCCGTTGGCCCGCTGGCTGGGGTCGTGGCTTTTCAGGGAAAGGCCGATCTGTACCACGCCAAAGCCCAGCAGGATCATACCAATGGCCCGGATCAGGCCGAAAATGAAATCGCTGAGGTTGTTGATAACCGTGAGCGGGTCGCTGGCGGCAAAGGCCGTGGTAGTGCAGCAGCACAGCATGAGCACCAGGGCCGTGTAAACGGCAAAGGCGCTTTTGCCCTTTCTGCCCATGGGCAAGCTGCGGGTTTCTTTCTTCTTGTTAAACAGTTTCATTTTGCTTTTCCTCCTTGAATTGAAAGATTTTCTCCATGTCCTCATCGGACAGAAGTTCACAAAGGGTTTCCGGCTCCTTGATTTTTGCAAGGTCGCCGGGGGTAAGGCGGCCAATAGCCATATCCGCTACGGCGTTTTCGGTGCCGCCGTGGGAATAGACGGGCGCGCCGCCATCGGTGGTGTACTTCACATTCGGGTGCTTTAGCAGGTCGTACTTCTCATCCATCAGCGGCGCTTCGCCACGGATAAAGAGCAGAGCCAGATTGTTGTCCAGCATACGCACCTCATCCGGGGTCAAAAGCTCCCGGCCCGTGATCTGGTTGTTGGTGGAGTAGCTGCCGGAATGGCCGGTGCTCTTGCCGTAGGTGTCCAGCCAGAGGGTGCTTTTGCCCAGGTAGTTCTCGGAGATCAGCTTGTGGGTGCTGGTTTCGTTGCCGCCCAGGTACAAAAACTCGTCGCAGTTGCCCATGATGGATTCCCATTGTTTTTCGTACAACGCCTTAAGCTGGGCAATGTTCTGGATGATGATGGACACCGAGATGTTCCGGCTCCGCATGGTGGCCAGCAGCTTGTCGAAATCGTCCGGCAAGCTGACGTTGGCAAACTCGTCCATGAGGAAATGCACCGGCACGGGCAGGCTGCCGCCATGCACCCGGTCGGCGCTGTAAAACAGTTCCTGGAAGGTGCTGGCATAGAGCAGGCTGACTAAAAAATTGAAGCTGCTGTCATTGTCGGGAATCAGCGCGAACAGCGCCACCTTCTTTTCGCCGAGGGACGCCAAATCCAGTTCGTCCGTGGCGGTAAGCGCGGCCACGCTGGACAGGTTAAACTTTTCCAACCGTGCGGCAAGGGTGATCTGGATGGATTTTAAGGTCTTGGCGCTGCCAGAACGGTAATCCTTGTAATACTTCACCGCGATGTGGTCGGGGGAGCGCATTTCCAGGCGCTCAAACAGTTCGTCCAGCGGCGATTGGTAGCTGTCGTCGTCCTCCCGCACCTCACCGGCCCGGAGCATTTCCATTATCATCGCAAAGTTTTTTTCGTCCTCCGGCGCTTCATAATGGAGATAGAAAACCAGCGCCATGAGGAGCATACTGGCCGCCGTGTCCCAGAAGGGGTCGTTTGACTGGCTCCCTTTTGGGGTGGTGGATTTGAACAGGTTTGTGACCATTTTCTGCACGTCGTTGTCGTTCTTCAGATAGGCGAAGGGATTGTAACAATGGCTTTTCTCCATGTTCAGAAGGTCTACCACCTTGATCTCGTAGCCCATCCGTTCCAGCAGGCCGCCGCAGTCGCGCAGCAGTTCGCCTTTACAGTCCAGCACAAAGTAAGAGACATGGGACGCCTGGAGCAGGTATGAGGTAGGCACCCTGCGCCTTGCTGACTTTCATCAGTAGGTTTCAGGGAGCCGCCTCCCAAACCGGACGTACACCTCTCAGCGTATCCGGCTTTCCATGAATCACCTTGATTCTTTGGTTTCGTGTAAGAGTTCAAAGCAGTCAGGGCAGAGAGCCAGAGATTTTCTTCTCATTTTCAGCATTTTCTGCTCAAATATATCCCTGCCTTTCAGCGATTTCAGCGTTCTTACGTGGTGCATACATAAATAGTCTGCATGTTCCCCGCAAATCTCGCATACTCCGGCTTTTATGCGGTTTACTATCGTGTGCCTGCTGTCATATTTCCTATAACTCGGCATAACGTCTGCCACATTGTCATAGCCGTCGCTGTGCTTTCTGAATCCATCATGGTAAAATTCGCAGTATTTACGTCCCTTAGTTGTATCGTATGGGATTCTCAGTACTCCGTTTACCATGTGCCGCTTCTTAATAACACTGACATTCGTTCTGTGCTTTCCTGCCAGAGTTTTTAACATGCTGTACCGCACCATGTAGTAATACTTGTGCAATGCGCCTACGTTTTCTGCTATCCGATAGAAGTTATATAACCCTCGAATTTCGGAATTGAAAGTAGACACAATCTCTGCGTCGCTGCGGTTCATCAGGTCTTTCCTTGGCATAGGCCGCCACATTTCTTTGCCTGTGTCATTGTTGCGTTTCACCTGTATCGCTCCCCGTTCCATCGCTTTTTTAATCCATTTTTCTTTCGGCATATACAGGAATACTTTTCCATACCACACCCGTTTCATGTCGCCGTTTTTACAACGCTTCATGTTCTTGGAATGGATTACTTTGAAATCGTACCCCAGATAGCGTACCGGCTTACTGGAATGGGTGACTTTCGTCTTTTCCTCGGACATTTCCAAATGCAGTTTTTCTTGGAGAAAGATTTTTACATCTTCCTTGATTTTTTCTGCGTCCTTTTTGGAGCCGATAACGCCGATTACAAAATCATCGGCGTAACGGTTGTACTGGATTTTCTTGAAGCCTTCCTCAAACGGATTGTAATAGTGCTGATTCATCTTCTTCCTTCTGGAATCCTTAAATTCTTTTACCAGTTCAGGAGTTGATTTTTCTGCGCCCATTAACGCTTTACGTGCCTTTCTGTATCTCCGGGACGCCCGCTCGTATTCTCTGGTCGTCCTTCTGCGTTCTGGCTCGCAATCATACTTTTCTTTGTATTCCTGCATATAGTTGTCCAGTTCGCTGAGGTAGATGTTTGCACATATCGGACTGATACCGCTGCCCTGCGGAACACCGGAGTAGGTGCAGTTGTACTGCCATTGTTCCATATATCCGGCTTTCAGGAACTTCCAGATTAGACCGATAAAAGCCTCGTCTGAAATCCTTTTCCGCAGTAATTCAACCAACACATGATGGTCGAAGTTATCAAAGCACGCCTTAATGTCTCCCTCGACAATCCATGTAACACCTGTGAAGTTTTTCTTCACTTGCGTAAGTGCCGTGTGACAGCTTCTTTTTGGTCTGAAACCGTGTGAATTGTTGCTGAATGTCGGCTCATAGATTGCTTCAAGAATCATTCTGACCACTTCCTGCACTAACTTATCATCAGTAGAAGTGATTCCCAACGGGCGAAGTTTCCCGTTCTTTTTAGGAATGTACTTTCTTTTTGCAGGCTTTGGCTGATATGTCCTGTTGCGTATGGATTCAATAATCCGGTTAATTCTCGGCAGGCTCATGTTGTCCAGCGTCTGCCCGTCTACCCCCTGCGTCATGCTCCCCTGCGATTTCGCAATGTTCGCATATGCAAGGAGATAGAACTCTGGATTGTATAGGTTGCGATATAATCTTTCATATTTGTAGTTACTTACACTTGCCTTTTCTTCAAGGCTTTTCAAGACATGAATCGGATTTCTCATAGTGTCTCACACACCATCCTTTCTGTTTTGAAAATGATTCACTGTTCCCCTTTGCCATGTAGACGGCTTTCCCGTCCGCAGACTACTATGGGAACTCTGTTGCCATGGTGAATATTCAGAACCCCGCATTTCAGCGTTTTCATAGCCTTTCGGCATTTCACTTTAGGTAATCCCCGTTTAGTACGGTATAAACAAGCGTTCCACGTTGTCGGTATGTGACGTTCGCCTTTTTCCACTTTCCCGTGGCTGAACCTGCTCCGAGTATCAGCAGCCGCATAGCCAAACAATGCGACTGTCAGGAACACTGACGAGTACAACCTCTCTACGTCAGGGGTACGCTCTTGGTCCCGATTTCAGGCTGTCATTCAAGCAGTCTAGCTTCCATCCTCATACGTGGATTTTCATTCCGTCACGCCGGCGCTTCTGAGGCTTCAGCGCCCCGTGTCCTCCGTCATGCTATGGTCGCCCTCCGGTTTCCCTTTTGGGGTAAGACGGGGAATGATAGGTTGCGGCACAATGCCGCTTGATACTTTTACCTACTACTTGCTCAAGGTAGGATTTATACCGCCCTTACGGGCGCACTGGGCTTTGCATAGAACCGGCTTTTTCCTGCTCCGCTGCCGCCGCATACCAGGGAATTGAGCGTCCTGCGGTGCTTTTTCCCGTCCAGGCCCATGCGGACGTGCTGGGTAAAAATGCGGTTTTGGAACGGGTCTTTATCCCGGTATTTCTTATTCACGGCCCGCGGATCGCCCCATTTGGCGGAGCCGTGTTCTTCACCCCGTCTGTAGTTGCGCCGGGAAGAAAGATAAATACCAATACCCAGCCCATAGGCGGCAATAAAAATGAGGACAGCTTTTACACTGTCCTCGCACCACACGATTTGGAATGGATGGTTCATTGCCGCAGGCAGGACGTTTACAATTTCCGAAAGCCCCCCGGAAAGGGACGGCGCAATCAAAAGGGCAAACCAGACCACCGGGATCAGCCCCAGGGCATAGAGCCAGGAGCCGCCCGCCTTGTTATCGGGCTTCATCCCGGCGCTTCGCTTTCCTGTCTTTTTGGGATGGGGCGTCAATGGTTTTTAAGAGCACATCTTCTACCGGGCCAGGGTCGCGCTGTTCCTCCAGCAGATCGTTGCGCAGCTCGTTGAGGGCGCGGATCATAATCCCGTGCTCGTAGCTGTCCAGGGTGAGGACAACCTTGTCCTGTCGTTCCATTTTTCAAAACCTCCTTTACCGTTCCTGTTCCTTCTGCCTGCTGGCGCGGGTAAGGCCCATGGCCCGTGCCATGCGCCCGTTCATCTCCTTGAACGTATCGCGCATATCGGTGAGGGCTGCCGGAACCTCCTCCCTGGGGTCTTGCCCCTGGAGCACGCCGTCCAGCCTGGAGATGTCGTATCCCTTTACATCCACGCCATACCGCTGGCAGAGCATATAGCTGACGGCGTAGGCTTTGTAGCCCTCCGCCTCGCGGGAATAGCCCTCATGGCTTTGGGCAAGCTGTACGTTGGCCGCCTCCAGGGAGACGCAGTGGAAAATGTCCGGCGCGTCCATGCCTTTTTTTACCAGGATGGCGTTTTGCTCCGGGTCATACACAGCCCCGCGCCCCTGGGGCAGTTCCTCCACCGCCCGGATGGGTACGGGGGAACTGGCAATCAGGCCCTTTAAGAGCAGGCGGCCATCGTAGCTCACCTGGGGCTGGGCTTCATCCCGCGCCGTGGTCTGGGAAATATCATAGACTTCCTTGGCGTAAAAGTTCTGGCCCACGCTGCCATCCTCGCGTCGGTACGCCTTGCCCGGCTCCAGTATGATGATGGGCAGGCGCTTTTCTTCTTCCAGCACAGTAACCCCCATGTCTTTCCATCCCTTTTCGTCATGGATACGCTCTGCATGGGGGCACTTCGCTTCAATCAGTAGCGCATTGCGGGCAGAGTGGAAAGGGAACCGGCTCTGGACATCCAGATATGCCTCCATACTGCCCGTACCCTCGGAGAACTCTCCGAAAATCTTATCCAGGGTGGCGTAGGCTTCTTTCCGATGCTTTTCCTCTTTTACCTGCCACCATTGGCGCTTGGGGCGCTCTTTTTGGCTTTTCTGCTTCTGCGGCGCGGCCTCAGCCTGGGGCCGCTGTTCAAACAGATCGTCAAAGTTATTCATGACCGATTACCTCTCTTTCGATTTTGGTTTCTTTCTGGGCTTGGGCGGCTGGTGCCGCGTGGTTTTCTGGGCCGCCTTTTTCCGGGGCGCAGCCGGTTCTTCGTGATGAGGGGCCTCCGCCTCTTTCTTCCGCTGGGCCTGGATTTCCCGAAGCTCCTGCCGCACGGACGGCTTTTCCGGCCCATCAGAAGTACCCCTTGCGGAGCTGCTGCTGTTCTCTAAGGTAGGCGCGGACGGATGGGATTTTTCCGCCGCTGGGGCAAAAGGGGCGTTCTTCTCCGCTGCCGGGTTCTCCGGCTGGGCTTTTTCTTTCTGGGTGGGCTTTTCCATCAGCTCGTCGATCAGCTTATCGTCCTCGCTCTTTTCCGGCGCGGCCTTCTCCGGGGCTGCCGGTTCGCCGCCGCGCTCCTCGCGGGATTTCTCAATATCCTCCTTGATCGAAGCCGTATCCACCACCGTGAGCTTGAACTTCTCCACGATCCGGTTGGCCCGTGCGGCGTCGTCCTGGAATACCAGGATGTCGATGGTGTCATCCTCTTTCCGCACCGGGATAGGGGCGTAGAGAATCCCGTATCCCTTGGCCTGCCTGGCAAACTCCGGGCAGTCCTCTTTTTTAATGGTATAGACCTTCAAAGGGCGTTTCTCCCGCAGCATGGTTTCAATGCGGGCTTTGCCCTTGGTCTTTTTCTGGTCTTTCAAAACCGTGTAAAGGGCGGCGGCCAGATTTTTTGCGGCTGCGCCGGTGATCTTGAGGGCGACTTCCGCGCCCTCAAGGCTCATGCGTACCACTTGCTCCGCCGCATCGCCTGAGTTATACATCAAAAATCATCTCCTTTCGGTTGGGCGGCCCGCCCGTTCCGGCTCCAGACGGCCTTTTTCCGTTTTCCCGGCCTGCTGTTCTTCGCGGGCGGCCCGTATCTTATCCTTGATGGAAACGGAGCGCAGAGCAATATCCCCGCACAGCTTCACCTCCCGGCGCAGCTCCTTGATCTGTGCCGTAAGGGTGGCAATCTCCGTCCGGATCTGCTCCTGCTGGGCGGGGTCGTCCAGCACCGCCTTGGTGCGCTGTTTCCGGTACAGGCTTTTCCGCTGTTCCATTATGCTGGAAAGCCGGGATTCCACATCGGCTTGATAGGCGTTAAGCTGCTCCAGGGTGTCAATGCGGTGGCGGGAAAGCAGCCGCGCCTCGTCGGTAAGTTCCTCTGCCCGGATTAAATCCTCCCGCAGCGCGTGGGGCACATGGCCCGTCTGGCGGTTCTGCTTTTTGGGGAACACCCCCAGCAGATAGCAGTAGTGGAAGTAGAGGGCGCGGAACCCCGTCGCCTTTTTGGCCTGTTTCAAATCCCCGTGGAGCCTGCACCGAAACGGCTCCGGCCTGTGTTCCCGCTGGGGGCGGCTCTGGGCCAGAATCCGCCTGCGGATGTTCTCCAGGGAATAGCCCTCGCCAAAGTTGCGCGCAAGTTTCCTGCCGTGGGGCCGGTCGTAGGGGCGCACCGTGATGTCCTTGCCCACCTTGACTTCATAGCCCATCTGCCGCAGATGATAAAAAAACTGCCGTTCCGTCATCGACTGGCGGATGGCAGCGTCCACATCGGCTTTGATAAGGGAGAGATAGGTGGGGCGGCCTTCCTGCTCGGCCCGCCATTCCCCGTAGTGCTTGGATTTGCCGCGCTGGGGGTTTTCAATGACGGACAGGCCGTATTCCCGGCACAACCGGTCGGATTCCCGCTGCATGGCAAAGTAGTCCTTTTCGCTGCGGTAATACTTGATCCCGTCAACGAAAGACACGGTGTTGACGACAAAGTGGTTGTGCAGGTGATGGGCCTTGTCTAAATGGGTAGCTACCAGCACCTGGTATTTTTCACCCCACAGCTTTTTTGCCAGGGCAAGGCCGATCTCATGGGCCAGCTCCGGCGTGGCCTCGCCGGGGGCAAAGCTCTGATAGCCGTGGTAGGCCACAGTCCCGTCCTCCTTTCCAAACCGCTTTTTTACCGCTATCATCTCATCGCGGGCAGTAGAGGGGCTGCAATTCACCCCGGAAACAAACTGCCGCATAACCGTTTCGCCTTCATTTTCCACCGCCTTGCCTGTTTTTTGCTGCTGGACGGCATACTCGATCACATCGGATAGGCCCTGGGCCTCCTTGCCATCCATATCCTGCTTTTCAAAGAAATCAGGATTTTCGGTCTTGTCTGGATTTTCAATATAAATGAGAACCTTGCCCAGCCAGCCGTTCACCCGCCAGATGGATGTGGTAGCCACGTCACACCGCGCTCCGCTTGTCGCTTTTGCCGCAAGCGTCAAAAGGCTCACCGCTGCGCGGGTGCTCCTTCTCCCCACGAAGCAGGCTTCGCGGGGACCCCTTCGTGTCCATTGGCTTGGGCAGGATCACCGCTTTGGTGATGTCCCGGACAAGCTGGTCAAACTTCCGCATTTCCTCATCGTAGCGGCGCTCATCAATGACGCCCAGCACATGGGCTTTCTGGGCGATCTGGTTGAGATTGCCGCCGATCCGGTGAAGCTCCCGCATAAAGTCGTAGTAGGCGGGCGGCGGCGCGTCCTGGGGAACCAGGCCGTTCACCAGATGGCGCAGGTACGCCTCGCGGGAAAGGCCGCTGCGCTTTACTTTTTTGTTGAAGGCTTCCGCCTCTTTTTTGTCCAGCCAGAACTGGACGTGTACGTTTCGTTTTCTCATTCTTCTGAATCCTCCTTTCTGCCTATGCGGTTGATTTGAAGCAGGCACATAATCAGCACGCCGACCACACCGCCCAGCAGAAATCCAATGGCAAAAAACAATCCTTCCATGAAAACCTCCATCCTTTCAAAAGGGGTATTAGGGGGCGTTCCCCCTAACAAGCGGCCTTTGTGGTATCACAAAGGCGATGCTTGCTGGTACAGCTACATTCCATTCCCCTGCGGGGAATCCGGGACAGGCGAAAAAAGAACTCATCGCTCGCCCCGGTCACGGGAATACCGCTTGGCATGGAACTCCACGCCGGTAAAATGGCTGGCGTCCAGAACGACCTCGCCGCGTTTCCATTGGTCCCTGGCAAACTGCTCGGCCTCCTCCCGGCTGTTTGCCGCCACCTTCATTTTCACCTCCAGCGTTTCCCGGATGGTAACATCATAATGGTTCATCGCTCACGCTCCTCTCTAAAAATGGGCAGCAAAAAAGAGCGTCCATTTTCAGAACGCTCTCCAAAAAAGATATTCGTTTTTACCGCGCCTTCTCCTGTTTCAGATGACGGGTGGGGATTGCCAGCAGCTTACGCACCCGGCCCTCCAAATGCTTCTCAATGGCCTGCAAATGTTCTTCCGGCAGGTTAATGCTTTCATGGCGCTTGAACCGGAACCCGATCATGCGGCGAAGCTGCTCTTTCTGCTTTGGCCCCATGACCTCCGCACACACCTCCTCATAGGAGATGTTGTACGGGTTGGAACGGGTTTTGGCGTACTCGTCCAGATTTGCATAATCTTCCTTACCGGCATAGCAGAACAGGGACAGCCCGTTGTCAAAAATGGGGGCGGGCGCAATGATGCTGCCGCTGTGGTTATCCCGCAGGACGCCAAAGTTTCCAAAGTGTCGGTCCTCGTTGTAAATCAGGGCGTCAAACACCAGCATACTGCGGATTTGCTCGGAAAACTCCGGCCCCAGCTTGTCGTAGTAGGCAAGGCAGGCGGCAATGCCCCCGGTTCGGACAATGCGCCCGATGGGGATATAGGCCGTGTCGATGTTGGTAAACAGGGCGCACTTAGAGGCGGTAATGCCTTTCCAGTTCTCCAGGTCATAATGCACGGCGTTCAGACGCATGGTTTCCGCAATCTGCGAAGCATAATACTCGCAGTACGGTTCCCGGCCCGTATTGGACGCGCCGGTCGTGCCGCCCTTATAGAGATAAATCCCATCGTGGTCCACATAGCGCCACGCCTTGGGCAGCATACCGCCTGTGGTCAGCTCCGGGGATGTGGTAAACGCCTGCCGGCTCCCGCCTGCGCCGGTATAGGCCACCAGCGCCAGTATCTCGGAAAAGCGATTTTCGTAAAGATTGTATTGGGAGAATTTCCCCTCAAATCCTTCCGGCACCACCCAATAGCTGTCGTTGAGCGACAGCCCCTTGCACACGTCGATGATCCCCTTGGTGTCGTTATGGCTGAGGCCAAGGGTTTTCAGAATCTCGTCCACAAAGGCGCGGTTTTTGGGGATAACCCGCCGCTCCAGCCAATGAATGACGCCCTCGCCGGTGCGCTCCATATCCAAAGGCAGCAAATGGGCCTGCTCCTCGTTGGTGTATAAGATTTCGGCCACAAGGCCGGACAAGCCCTGCTTTTCCATGGAAAAGCGCATTAGCTCCGTATCATACATGCGGAGACTGTAAACATGACTCATGGGCTCCTCCTTATCGTTCAGTTCCAGTGAAACATCCTTTCCCAGCGCCGAAGCGATTTTTAAGATCATATCAAGCGTGGAGTTCTGTGTCCCACTTTCCAGGCGGTTAATGCCGGAACGCTGGATTCCCAGCCGCCTTGCCAGTTCTGCCTGGGAAATGCCTTGCTCCAGACGGGCCTCCACAAGCTGGGATATGATTTTCTGCCGTTTGCGCAGTTCATCCATACTCTCACCTCACTGCTTTAATGTTAACATATATGATAACAATTTGCAAGAGGGAGAATCTGTCGAAGCTGCAAAACCGGCAACTCACCGCTCCGTCTCTTTGCTGTGGCTGCCCCGAATGGGAATCCCCAGCCGGTGGCACAGAAAATCATTCACATCCTTTCCACGGGGCGGCGGTTTATTCTCCACCCGGTAGCCCTCTGGCATGACAGCCATGATTGCCTTGGCCGCCAGCCGGCCAGCGGTGTCGTTGTCCAAATGGAGATAGACGGTTTTCACATGGGGGTGATCCTCCAAAAATCGAGTGAGGGCCACCGGTAGCTTACTTTCCTCGAGCTTTTTCTTCGGCTGGTACACCCCGGCCAGGGACAGCAGATTGTGCCGCCGCCAGTCAATCCCGTCCAGCTTGCAAAGCGTGGCGTAGGACATGACATCAATGGCGCACTCGCACAGATGGACCGCTGGATTTTCCACGCAGGCGGGCAGGGCAAAGGAAAAGTGCTTATCACTGCCGCTTAAATCCCCGTGGAACCGGGCTTCACTGATTCCCCGCAGGCAGCCGAACCGCGCCTTGCCATCCTTGTCAAAACCCACGAAAACCACGTTGCTGTGGCCTTTGTTCCGGCTCTCATAAATCCGCCCGGTCTGGACGCAGTAGTCCAAAATCTCCTGGTCAATGCCCCGGCCCTTGAGATAGGCCATCATTGCCCGGTTATCCGGGGCGGCCTGGGGCAGAAGCAGGTGCTTGGGCTTTTCCTCCTTCGGCGCTGGCACAAAGGAAGGCGGCGGGATGGCAGTCATGCCGGAGATAGTTTCCATGGCCTCCAAAAAGGAATAGCCATTGACCTTTATAAGATAGTCCAGCGCGCTGTAACCGCCGGTCCCGCGCGAAAACCAACACCATTTGCCGTTGGAAATCCGTAGGCTGTCATGGGTCTTGGTGCAGTAGACGTTACCGGAGACATGAACCAGCTCCTGGGGTTCGCAGGTCTGCAGGTAGGTGAGCAAGTCCACCTGCCTTGCCCGTTCGATGGCTTCTGAATCGTAAAAAGGCATAAAAAAATACAACCCCCTTCACATAGCCGTAGATTAGCTGCCCCTTGTGGGGGGGGGGTAGCTGGCTATGTAAAGGGGGCTGTACTCTTTTCAGATATGGAAAAAGCCGACTGGATTGCTCCAATCGGCTTTAGAATGTTACTTTATTGTACGGAAATTGCACTTATTCTTCCCAAGTAAACCGCAAATATCTGCTGGCAAGGATTTGCCCATCATTATCAAAGCAAATCACTGCACTGGGATTCTCCGGGGTCACTGTTATCGTTTCTAATTCTACACCATCAACATCATAGCAGACAATCTCCACAGAACTAACATAACTGTCCAGTTCAAAGGTTTGATAGTCAGCAACTTCCTCCGGAGTATAGTCTGTTTTGGAAATTTCTTCACGGTTTTCGTTATAATACACCATAGAAAAAGATTCTGTCGGCTGTTGTAGCTCAAAAGTCACATGACAGGAGTAATCAATTCCAGTCATGGTAGTTTGGTCAGTAACCTCCATTCGGTCAAAATAGGTTTTAGTGTCAAAATAGACACCTTCTTCATCATGGTACAGATAATATGCTGTAACAGAGTTCGCAGATTCTTCATTGGACAAGTAGGCAATCGTGCCTTCCGCGCCTACGGTGTCATTGTCCAGATTTGCCCCAAATGACATGCTGGTAAAGTTTTGATCGCCAGCATAGGCTACATCCGCACTGGCAGAGAAGTAATACACATATGCTGCGTCCAGATCGAATGTATAGCTGTTATCTTCAAAATCAGCATAGACTTTCGTGTTTTCCGGCAATTCTTGCTCATCATTCACAAAAATTACCCCTACTGCTGATTCATAATCCGGTGTAAAACTCTGCGAAGAACTACAAGCTGTCATGCTGAACAGTAGTGCCGCTAAAGAAACAGCACATAAGAGTTTTTTCATTCTTTTGCACCTCGTTTGTCTGATTTTAAATTTAATTTTGCCAAGATCACAATATACCTTTGCATTATACCACATCTGGCAGTTCAGTTCTACCCTGAAATAGTAATTCTGATTTCCCATCTTATGTAAAAAACGGCGCGGATCGCTCCGTACCGTTTCATGGCTATTCTGTTTTGAAAGCGCCAATCTTTTTCAAATAGGCAAATCCGTCTGCATGACCCCGGAAGTAGATGTGTTCCCGTTCCATATTATCGGCCCGCATATACAGCCGGATAAATTCTTTCCAGGCTTCATGCTCCTCAGCAGTAAAAGAAAGTTCTCCCTTGCCCTCCAGCAGAGCGCCAATCACAGGATTTTGACGTTTCAGTTCCTCCATCTGGGCCTTTAACTTGGCATATTCCGGGCTGGCAGCCGCCAAATCCATCACAATGTCGCTGTCGATTTCAGAAAACTGTTCGGAAATGCGCTCCGGGAGCAGGCAGTAGCTATCGTCCATCTATCATCACCCCTTGTTACGATTTTTATTATACTATACCTGCTCCGCAGCGCAATGGCAAATGTGCGATTACCGTTCTTTCTGCGCTTTGGCTTTCTGTTTGGCTTCAGCGGCTCTGGCCTGTTCCTGGACGGTATCCCAAATATTTTCCATGTGGGATGTTTCTTTATCTTCCCACCGCTCAAAAATCTGCTTCAGGGGCTTGCCGGATTTCAGCAGCGCCCTGGCCTGGCTGTCCTCCAAATCGTTGTACTCTAACGACATCAGAATGTCCTCCCGCACCGTGTACTCGTAGGCGTGGTTCAGAATCTCAGCCGGCGGCTGGGAAAGCAGCCAATCCCGGAACTGTTCCTGTTCCGCGAACATTTTTTCATAGAGCCTGGTATTCAATTCTTCGTTGGTCATCGTATCCTCCTTTACCGTGCCAGCTCCGCAACCCTCCGGGCAGGCACATCCTCGCCCTCGTCTGGGGTATCGTCCAGCAGAGTCTTGTCCTTCTCATCCATGTTGAGCAGAATATTCAGCTCTTTCAAACGGGCTGTTTTCTCCGCCAGCTCCTCCTCGCGGGCAAATGGGGCAGCCAGTTCGGTGCGGGCGTTTTCAAGCTGGGTCTTGGTTTCCTCCAGGCTGTTCTGCTCGGCCTGCAGGCTGCCCGCAAGGTTTTCCAGAGCGTTGTCCAGGCGGGTGATATTGCCGAACACATCTGCGCCCAGCGTCACCGTAT
>ENA-OPBX01001042-OPBX01001042.1-human-gut-metagenome-genome-assembly--contig:-NODE-1042-length-15943-cov-7.366629_pt1 | contig 15943 bp, 9 predicted proteins | sample MGYA00241075_ERZ501466 | MGnify/ENA primary metagenome ERZ501466 (study PRJEB25962, sample SAMEA2042633) | human gut metagenome | biome: human gut; feature: human-associated habitat; material: faeces...
TGGGCGTCTTTGATGCGGTACTCATTGACCAGACTGGAGTAGTTCTGATGGAAGCGGATATTGACCACGGCACTGATATAACGCGTGTTGGTATTCAGTTCTTCAGCCAGTTTCTTGGCAGAATAACTTGGGTCGCGGTACTTCTTGTCCACCACGAACACTTTCAGGATTTTTTCATACAACTCGTCTACCAGTTCAGCTCTTACCAGAGAACGGTAGGCAGCATTCTTCTCTTTCTGTTAAATTATACTTTCCCATACTTCGGATTGTTTTATTAAAAAATAATCAGCCCTTCTTTTGCCCCTTCGTCGGATATGATTATTCTTTTTGTTTGTTCATTTATATGCAAAAATCGCCTTTTTTTATTTCTTGTACAAGCCTATTCAATTAAAAGATGCAAAAAAGGCGTATCTTTGTGGTGTTTTTCACAAAATAGGTAGTGAATAATTATGCAGAATATATTAAAACGGTATTTTGGCTTTGACTCTTTCCGTCCTTTGCAGGAAGACATCATCGGAAAAGTTTTGGCCGGACATGATGTCGTGGTGCTCATGCCTACCGGTGGCGGGAAGAGCTTGTGTTATCAGGTTCCTGCGTTGATGAAGGAAGGGACGACTGTCGTGATATCTCCTTTGATATCCTTGATGAAAGACCAAGTGGAGGGATTGCGGGCCAACGGTGTGCCGGCGGCCGCATGCCGTATATTTGCTTAGCTTGTCATCCATTTCTGCCGTACGCACGGAGTCACTCACGGCGCCATATCTGGCATAACTGCGGCAAGCCGCACGATAATCGCCCAACTGTTCCTGCAGTTCTCCTTTCATATAATGGTTATAAGGATAGCAAAGCCCCAGTGAATGCTGATAATCCATGAGTGAATCCACGTAAGCAATGTTACCTTTCAAATCACCGAGGATACGGCAACACATTATCTTATAGCCAAACCATGCTTCGGGCGTCGAGCTCTCCGGATGTTGACGGTAGAAGCGGTCGGTCTCCTCAATATAAGGCTCAGTAGCCTTTCTACCTTCATTGGCCAATAAGCCTATAACCCTGAATTCACAGAAACGCAGGTGCAGGGAAGGGTCTATGCCGACTTGTTTACGGTCCAGTTTGTCCTCCAGTTGCGACAATTTACTCAGATACTCGCCGGCTTCCGCATACTCACTGCGTGAAAGATAAGTCTGGATAATATTAAGCAACACCACGTATGCGTCACGATAATAGCTGCCCTCCTCGAAAAGTTTCAGTGCATTGTTGTAATTCTCTATACACAGTTTTACGTTGTTTCCAAAGACCCGATGGTTATACCCGATGCACATTTCGCCACATGCCAATCCGTATTTGTCCCGGGCTTGCTCGGCATCCTGATGGAGCCTGACGGTTTCAGCCATCGCCTCCTCCTGCATACCTTTCTCCGTCATGCGCTGAATGTACTGCCGCCACGCCATATACCGGTCTCGTGTCCGTTGGTATTTCCGGCACCAGTCCATATATTCATAGGTTGCGGCTTTCAAGTGGTCAATGTCCCCCAACTGATAATAATGAGAAATCAAGTTGTTATGGGCATCACTAATCTGTACCGTATCGTTCAGTTCGCGGGCAAGTTTTATCCACCGGGCATTGATGGAAGGCAGTCGGTCTTGTCCCAACACTTTCTGCGCACTATCTGCCAGAGCTTTCATCTCTCCATAAGGGTCTTCGGCATGCAGGATTGAGGGGCATAAACCTAACACCAGCACAACAAGAAGCCATTTTATATTACGCTTTACCATGTTCGGACATTAAAAGGAGTCGGACGCGAATTTAACGCTTTTATTTAATGTAAATTAGCAGTCATCCTAAAGTATAACAAATCTTAACCTTGCCTATCTGATGCGATTTTTCCAGCAGGTTCGTTTTATTCTACCCCGGTTTGCATTATCTTTGCAAATCCTAAATCACATAAGTGACTTTTATATGGCAGAAAATACATCGATTATCATAAAGGGAGCCCGTGTCAATAACCTCAAGAACATTGACGTAGAGATTCCCCGTAACAAACTCGTAGTCATCACCGGACTGTCCGGTTCCGGAAAATCCTCACTTGCTTTCGATACATTATATGCCGAGGGGCAGCGCCGCTACGTGGAGAGCTTGAGCAGTTATGCCCGCCAGTTTTTGGGACGTATGAGCAAGCCTGAATGCGATTTCATCAAAGGGATTCCACCTGCCATTGCCATTGAGCAGAAAGTAAGCAGCCGTAACCCACGGTCCACCGTGGGTACCTCCACCGAAATATACGAATATCTGCGGTTGCTCTATGCACGCGTGGGGAAAACCTTCAGCCCGGTCAGCGGACAGGAAGTGAAGAAACACTCGGCAGAAGACATCGTGAAATGCATGCTGGAGCATCCGGAAGGGACCAGGTATACTGTGCTCGCTCCGATATTGCTGCGCGAAGACCGCACGCTGCAACAACAACTGGAGATAGACATGAAGCAAGGTTTCACCCGTCTGGAAGTGAACGGTGAAATGATGCGCATCGACGAATACAAGCCAAAAACCGGAGACACCGTTTTTCTGTTGATTGACCGTATGACAGCCTCTTCAGAAAAGGATTCCGTCAGCCGCCTCACCGACTCGGCCGAAACAGCCATGTACGAAGGAGACGGCGCCTGCCTGCTGCGTTTCTACCAGCCCGACGGGAGTACCTGCCTCTATCGTTTCAGTACCAAGTTCGAGGCAGACGGCATCACCTTCGAAGAACCGAACGACCAGATGTTCTCCTTCAACTCTCCCATCGGCGCATGCCCCGTATGCGAGGGATTCGGACGGGTCATCGGCATCGACGAGCATCTCGTGATACCCGACCGTTCCTTGTCCGTCTATGACGGAGCCGTCGTATGCTGGCGGGGCGAAAAGATGGGCGAATGGAGGGATATGGTGATACACGGAGCCGAGAAAGCCGGCTTCCCCATCTTCACTCCCTATTATGAACTGACCGACGAGCAACGCCGGATGCTGTGGGAAGGGACACCCTACTTTGAGGGCATCAACGCCTTCTTCAAGATGGTGCAGGAAAATCAGTACAAGATACAATACCGTGTGATGCTGGCACGCTACCGCGGAAAGACGCTCTGCCCCAAATGCCACGGCACCCGCCTGAAGCCCGAAGCAAACTACGTACGCGTGGGAGGACGCAACATCTCCGAACTGGTAGATTTGCCCATCACTGAGTTGAAGCTCTTCTTCGACAACCTGCAGCTAGACCCGCATGACGCCGACATAGCCCGCCGCATCCTGACAGAAATCAACAGCCGCATCCAATTCCTATTGGATGTCGGTTTGGGATACCTCACGCTGAACCGCCTCAGCAACTCGCTCTCCGGCGGTGAAAGCCAGCGAATCAACCTTGCCACTTCACTGGGTAGCAGCTTAGTGGGCAGCCTGTATATTCTTGACGAACCGAGCATCGGCCTGCATAGCCGCGATACGGACAAACTGATACACGTGCTCCGCCAGCTGCAACAGTTGGGCAATACGGTAGTGGTAGTGGAACACGACGAAGAGATTATCCGCGCTGCCGACTATATCATCGACATCGGTCCCCGGGCAGGCCGCCTGGGAGGGGAGGTCGTCTACCAAGGAGATATGAAAGACCTTCAGAAAGACAGTGACAGCTATACCGTGCGCTATCTGCTGGGCGAAGAAACCATCCCCCTGCCGGAACACCGCCGCCCGTGGAACAACTACATAGAAATAAAAGGCGCGCGCGAAAACAACCTGAAGGGTGTAGAGGCACGGTTCCCGCTGAATGTAATGACCGTAGTCACCGGTGTCAGCGGTTCGGGCAAGAGTACGCTGGTGCGCGACATCTTCTACCGCGCCCTGAAACGAGAGTTGGATGAATGCAACGAACGCCCGGGCGAGTTCTCCTCCATCGGAGGAGACTTGCAGAACCTGCGCAATGTAGAGTTTGTTGACCAGAATCCTATCGGGAAGTCATCGAGAAGTAACCCCGTGACCTACATCAAGGCCTACGATGAAATCCGTAAACTATGGGCGGACCAACCACTTGCCAAGCAGATGGGATACAGTGCCGGATACTTCAGCTTCAACAGCGAAGGCGGCCGTTGCGAAGAATGCAAGGGTGAAGGTACCATCACTGTGGAAATGCAATTCATGGCAGACCTTGTACTGGAATGCGAATCCTGCCACGGCAAACGCTTCAAAGCAGACACGCTGGAAGTAAAGTTCCACGACATGAATATCTACGACGTATTGGAGATGACCGTAAACCAAGCCATCGAATTCTTTACGCAACACGGACAGAAAAAGATTGTGAAGAAGCTGCAACCCTTGCAGGATGTAGGTTTGGGATATATCAAACTGGGGCAAGCCTCCTCCACCCTCTCCGGTGGAGAGAACCAGCGCGTGAAACTCGCCTTCTACCTCAGCCAGGAGAAAGCAGACCCGACCATGTTCATCTTCGATGAACCGACCACCGGACTACACTTCCATGACATCAAGAAACTGCTCGAAGCCTTCGATGCCCTGATACGCCGCGGGCACAGCATTGTCATCATCGAACATAATCTGGATGTGGTGAAGTGTGCGGACCATGTGATAGACCTGGGGCCCGAAGGAGGGGACAAAGGAGGAAACATCGTAGCTACCGGTACACCGGAGGAAGTGGCGAAGTGTGCGGCAAGTTATACGGGACAATTCTTGCAAGAGAAATTACACCCCTCGCTTCCTTAAATAGAACACAGAGGCACGGAGACACAGAGATATTAAATTCAAGGAAAAAGAATAAAACTCTATGCCTCCGTGTCTTTGTGCTTAATCTTACCGGTGCTACTACTCCAATTTAAAAGTAACCGGAAAAGTAAATTCCACCTTCACGGCTTTACCCTGCTGCATCCCCGGTTTCCATTGTGGCATCAATCCTACAATCCGTAATGCTTCCTCATCCAAGGCAGGATACCTGCTGCGCATAATAACGGGGGCCGTCACACGACCATTCTCGTCAATCACCACGCTGACAGCAACTCTTCCCTGAATGCCATTCTTACGGGCTTCTTCCGGATAACGGATATTCTTTTGAATAAAATCCATTAAGGCTTTCATACCTCCCGGAAACTCGGGCATCACTTCCACTACTTTATAGACCGGTTCCTCCATTGGCTCTTCCGTTATCAATTGTGGGCTTCCGCCCTTCCCTGCATCCGAAATATAAGGGGAAAGAGATGTCTTTTCCGCCGTTCTCCATTCTTCCTCATTGTCCGTCAATCTGAACTCAGCCATCATCAAGACAGGTTTCCTCTTGATGGTTATCTCATAAAAGTAACGGTAGCGTCCCGGCTTGTTGGGATGCACATCCGGATAAAGAGAGGCTTTCATAACCCTTTCCTCCCCATCCCGCAGCACATAGGCGATGTCCCAAAAGGCAGCGTTTATCGGCAATTCCCGCCAGGTACCTTTTTCGTCTTCGAACGTCAGGTAGTAATGCTCGCCGCAGGTCAAATCTCCGCCACTGTGATTGCTGAGGATGAATGTCGCATGAGGCGCTTTCGTTGAAAAGACTGGATATTCGGGACGGATATGGATGCCACGAATATGATTCCTGCCTACTCTCTCGTTGATGACGGGGACTTCTACACCATGAAAACAGAAAACGGGGGAGTCCATTATCTCCTCCCGGAACTCTTTCCGTTTTTCAGGAGTATTCACAATCAAATCTATATCTATGCAATGCATCCCCACCCCATATCCGGTCACATTCCTCCGGATGTGTGTGTAGGTTGTGTTTTCCAACCGCTTTCTCAGTTCGTCGTGAATGGCAAGCAATTGTTTTTGCAAGCAGTCACCGTCATCCACGAGCCCTATCTTGAGGCTATCGCTCACTGATTTTTCCTGCAACCGTCGGTCTAACCCTACCGTATCTACAGAATCTTCAGGCATTTCTACGCGTTCCGTCTTATTCATCTTGCAGGATGAAAGGCAACAAAGCAATAGGAGAAAACAAACTCTGTTCATAGCATTTTGTATTTCAAGTCCATAGCATCAAATATACTCATTTTCGCAATCATAATCAAAAATAGAACCCCTAATCTCATAAGACTATATTAGGAATACATGTAATAACGGTATGAGAATAGAAAAGATTACGGCTAAAAGACACTGCATCGCCACTGCAAAGTCACTGCATTCCTTTTGCAGTGCTGCTGCACGCCCATTGCAGTACGACTGCAACCGTATTGCAGAGCTACTGCAAGCCTCATGCAGTGACACTGCAAAAAGCGTGCAGAACTTTGCAGTAGGAAAGAACTGATAACTAAGATAATAGCGCCAATGAAAGAAGTATGCAGTACAATTGAAATGGAAACGAAATGGGCGTGACAGATAAGTGTAACGATTCTTATCTATCACGCCTATCTATCACGCGGTAAGGTATTTGTAATCAATAGAATATACCCCTCCGCGTGATAGCATGACAGATGTTTTGCAAAAACAAACTCTGTGGTAGTAGCAAAATGAGATTAGAAATAGAATCCGAAACCTACTTTCAGACCAAATTTAGAACGGTCGTCGTTAATGTTCCAATAAGCAGCAGGCTCAATGGTTACCGTACGCGTCAGGAAGAACGCATAACCGGCTTCCAGACCGAAAGAGAACTTGGTATCATCCAAATCATGTCCCCAATCCCAACGGTCCACATTGACATCGGCACCCAGATACACGCCAATCTTGTCGAAATAATAACGTCCACCTACACCCAGCGTATAGACATCGAGGTCAGACCCTCCGGTATTCCAAGCAGCCCCGGCATGCACCAGCAAGGCGATGTTGTCGAGCAGGAAAGCACCTCCCTTGGCTTCAAGGCCAAAACTTGTCTTGTCGGTTCCCGTGTCATGAGAAAATTCCAAACCGGTGATGGACGGGTTCAAAATCCACTTACCTTTTTCAAACTGTGCCTGAGCTGCCACTGTGACAACAAGCAAGCAAACGAATAATGCCAGTTTTTTCATCTTGTTCTGTTTTTTGAGTAAATAATCAATGTTGTTTATTGTCTTCTTCGAATCGCTTGCGTTGCAGCGCCTCCTTCTTGCGAAGCACCAGCCACAGCACAAATACAATGAGGTACGAAGCAGCTACGGTGACATACTTCTCAGTATCGCTGATTTCCGTATTGCGGGGAAGGAAATAAGCGGCAGTAGCAGAAACGTAAATAAGCAGGGCCAACGTGAGCCCGGTAGATTTCTTGATTTTCTTCATTACCAAAGTTTTTTAGTCGTCTTAAAATACCAAATATTAAACCAAATAGCAGCCAGCACAACAGCTATCAAGGCTATGCCCAGCGCATAATTCGGACCGAGCCCGAAACCTTCGGGAGCAATGCAGATGTAAGTGGTACACACAGCCGTCATGAATAATGCCGGGAAATAGGTGACGTAATAATAACGTCCTTTCTTCTCGCGTACCAGATAGACCGTAATGGCCCACAACGTAAAGACGGACAGAGTCTGATTGGCCCAGGCAAAATAACGCCAAATCATATCAAATCCATCCTTGTCCCGCAGGCTGTAAAGCAACAAGCTAATGGCTACCAGGAACATCGGGATGCATATATATAAACGGCGACGCATGGATTTTTGTTCCATTCCCAAGAAATCCGCCACAATGAGGCGCGCTGAACGGAAAGCCGTGTCGCCACTGGTAATAGGCGCGGCAATAACACCCAGAATGGCCAATACGCCACCTACGGCACCCAGCCAGTCTTTTGTAATGGCGTCTACAATGATAGAGGCATTCGTCTCCCCCATCCCGTTCTCGTGGAAGAAATAAGTGGCGGCGGCAGCCCATATCAGAGCTACAATGCCTTCGGTTATCATTGCCCCATAGAAAACGGGGCGTCCGTGGCGCTCGCTTGTCATGCAACGTGCCATCAGCGGACTCTGCGTGGCATGGAAGCCACTGATGGCACCGCAGGCAATGCTGACGAACATGATGGGGAAGATGGGCAATGCAACCGCATCGGGATGCGTGTTCTGCAATCCGTCCCATATCTCCGGCAATGCAGGATGGTTGACGTAAAGCATTACCAGAATACCGACCGCCATGAACAGCAGGGCAACGGCGAACAGTGGGTATATCTTACCGATAATCTTATCTACCGGCAGCAAAGTGGCAAAGATATAATAAGCGAAAACAACAATAATCCAGAAGGTGGTATCCAAGCTGTCGGGGGTCAACTTGGCAAGCAGTCCGGCCGGCCCTGCCACAAAGACAGCTCCCACCAATATCATCAGGATGACGGTAAAGCCGCGCATCACCTGCTTGGTGGTCAGCCCCAGATAGCGTCCGATGATTTCCGGCAGGCTTTCCCCGTCATGCCGCAAGGAGAGCATACCGGCAAGATAGTCGTGCACTGCACCGGCAAAGATACTGCCAAGTACAATCCACAGATAGGATGCCGTACCGAACTTAGCTCCCATGATGGCACCGAAGATAGGTCCCAACCCGGCAATATTGAGAAACTGTATCATAAAGATTTTCCAAGTAGGCAGTGGAATGTAATCCACACCATCGGCTTTGGTAAGGGCGGGTGTTTTGCGGTCATCGGGACCAAAGACGCGTTCTATGAAGCGTCCGTAGATAAAATAGCCGGCTATCAACGCCAGCAGGCAAAGCGTAAATGTAATCATGGCGTGTTAATATCTTTAATGTATGCAAATGTAACAGTTTCCAAGTAAACAGCACAAAATAATCGGGTGTTTTGCTTATCTTCGCCGAGAAATATGACAGAAATAAAGAAGAAAAGAGAAAAATGAAACGAATTATTTCCATTTTACTATATATGGCCGTCTTGCTGCCACTGGCTGCGCAACCGCCCAAGCATGAAGTGCGTGCCGCCTGGATAACTGCCGTCTATGGCCTGGACTGGCCGCAGACACGCACCACTTCGCCCGAAGGCATCCGCAAGCAACAGGCCGAACTGATTGAAATATTGGACAGACTGAAAGCCGCCAATTTCAACACAGTACTGTTCCAGACCCGTACACGGGGAGATGTCCTCTACAAATCAGCCATCGAGCCCTACAACTCCATACTGACCGGAAAGGTGGGCGGCGACCCCGGCTACGATCCGCTGGCTTTTGCCATAGCCGAATGCCACAAGCGCGGTATGGAGTGCCATGCCTGGATGGTGACCATCCCTCTGGGCAACCGCAAGCATGTAGCCGCCCTCGGTAAAGAGTCCGTCACCAAAAAGAAACGCGCCATCTGCGTACCCTACAAACGCGAATACTTCCTGAATCCCGGACATCCGCAAACCAAAGAGTACCTGATGAGCCTTGTCCGCGAAGTGGTGGAACGCTACGATGTAGACGGGATACACTTCGACTACCTGCGCTATCCGGAAAACGCCCCCCGTTTTCCCGACAGCTACGACTACCGCAAATACAGCAAAGGACGCAGCCTTGCCCAATGGCGCAGAGACAACCTGACGGAAATAGTACGCTATATATATAAAGGTGTAAAAGCCATGAAACCCTGGGTAAAGGTCAGCACCTGCCCGGTAGGAAAATACAAAGACACTTCCCGCTACCCCTCCCGTGGCTGGAATGCCTTCCACACCGTCTATCAAGACGTGCAGGGTTGGCTGGGCGAGGGCATCCAGGACCAGATTTATCCGATGCTCTATTTCCGTGGCAATCATTTCTATCCCTTTGCCCTCGACTGGCAGGAACAAAGTAACGGACGCCAAATCATTCCCGGTCTGGGCATCTACTTCCTCGACCCCAGCGAAGGGAACTGGACGCTGGACGAGATTGAACGGCAGATGCACTTTATCCGCGCCCACGGTCTGGCGGGCGAGGCACACTACCGCGTGAAGTATCTGATGGACAATACGCAAGGGCTTTATGATGCGCTAGAAGAAGACTACTATACCGCCCCGGCCCTGCAACCCGCCATGCCGTGGATAGACAATGCAGCTCCTACACCTCCCTCCGGACTCACGGTGGAAACACCGGAAAACGGCTATTGGAAACTAAGCTGGCAACCCGCCACGGACAATGACAAGCGGAATGCTCCGATGTATGTAATCTACGGTTCGGACACCTATCCCGTAGATACCTCCAATCCGGAGAATATCCTGGCACAACGAGTACAAGGCACGGAATATACCTATGCCCCCATCCGCCCGTGGACTGCCCGAAAATATTTTGCCGTGACAGCCATAGACCGTTGCGGAAACGAAAGCGAAGCTATTCAGCAGCAGTGACACAGACAAAAGCCCGGTAACGGCTCTTCGGAGTGACCGGTACCAGAGGCAGATAGCCGGAAACAACCCTGCCGTCCTTCACCACCAGCGGATAGCTTTGCATATCCTGCTCATGCCGCTCCATCAAAGCTTCATGGGTCGGAAAACAATCAATGGAGAAACGTCCCTCCCCACCGGGGACAATGAAATGATCACTAAGCACATGGGAAACGATTCCCATATTCATCCGTAGATTTATTTCGACATGGGGGTTGATGGCATACGGATGCCCTTCCTTCTGACGGCAGACCATCATGTCCACACCCAAGAAACCCATATAAGATGTAGCATAACTCGTTTCCAATGCTTTCTGCATCATATTGCGTATGCGTACAAATGCTTCAAAGGGTACATATTGCTGAATCCATTCCTCCACTTGCTCATCCGAAGTAAGGATATTACCACGATATGCCCCTTTGTCATCCGTAACAAAACGGGAATAGCCGACAAAAAGAAGCTTTCCCCGACCATCCGAATAAAATTCCATGGCAAAGTCTTCCACCTTATCAAATATAGGCTCCATCACAAAACCTCTATTTTCTTTCAGCGCCCTACTACACCAATCGGAAACATTTTTCGTAAAGCCATGACGGCACCAGCACAATCCCTTTCCACTTCCCGACCAAAGTGATTTGAACACACATCCCTCCTTGTAACGATCAACAATATCCGGAGAGATATCCGTCATTCTACCATCAGCCTCCACCAAGCAACAACCGTCACCACAAGTATAATCTATTTTATTGAAATAGAAAAGTGCGCGAAAAGCCAAAGCGTTACTACGGGCAGCCTTCATACGATATTTATCCAAAGCATCCGGCGTAGGAAGATTTTTTTCCAGAACACCGCCTTTCAACATCCGTTTACGGATAGCGGGGTTCCATCCCCAAGGCATTACCCGCACATCAGCATAATCGGGTAGCTCCGGCTCTGTCACCAAATGCACATCCAGCCGGAACAACTGTTGCATCTGTTTCAGATAATCTGCATTATAGGCGGAAGAGGCCAGTACCCCACTACCCGGCTGGGCATACCAAATCGGCAACAAAGCCAAGTCTTCAGCCATACGGCGGATGGTAGCGGGCGCCATATAATTTTCTTCATTATTTCCCAATGCCATATCTGCATCAGGATTGAACACATAAAGTTTCATCTTTCAAATGTTAACCAATTACTCACGTTTTGTATGAGAGTGCAAAGTTATATAATATTTTGCCATCTCTACTTTGCAAATCTATAAAAAAGCCGTATATTTGTCGCCCAATAAACCGAATTTAAAGCATGGAAGCATTTTACCGTACACACGCTTATCTCGTAGAGCATACCAATGCCCCCGTACGCCGCGACCTAATGGACGAAATAGACTGGAATGACCGTCTTATCGGTATCAAAGGCACAAGAGGCGTAGGTAAGACTACTTTCTTGCTGCAATATGCCAAAGAGAAATTCGGCACAGACCGCTCCTGCCTCTTCATCAACATGAACAACTTCTACTTCTCCGGACATGGCATCGTGGAGTTCGCCGCCGAATTCCAGCGCCGCGGAGGAAAAGTGCTGTTGATAGACCAAGTATTCAAGTACCCGGAATGGAGCAAGGAACTGCGTATGTGCTACGACCGCTTCCCCAACCTGAAAATCGTGTTCACCGGCTCGTCCGTGATGCGTCTGAAAGAGGAGAATATGGAGTTGCGCGACATCGTGAAGAGCTACAACCTGCGCGGCTTCTCCTTCCGCGAATACCTGAACCTGCAGACGGGCATGAAGTTCCATGCCTATCCGTTGGAAGAAATCCTGAGCAACCACGAACAGATAGCCAAAGGCATCCTCTCCAAAGTACGTCCATTGGACTACATGCAAGACTATATGCACCACGGCTTCTACCCTTTCTTCCTTGAAAAGCGTAACTTTTCGGAGAATCTGCTCAAGACGATGAACATGATGGTGGAAGTGGATATCCTGCTCATCAAACAAATTGAGCTGAAATACCTTTCGAAGATAAAGAAATTACTATATTTGTTGGCCGTGGACGGGCCGAAAGCGCCGAATGTCAGCCAACTGGCAAACGACATACAGACCTCCCGCGCCACAGTAATGAATTACATCAAGTATCTGGCAGACGCACGACTCATCAATATGGTCTATCCGAAAGGAGAAGAATTCCCCAAGAAGCCGTCGAAGATAATGATGCACAATTCAAATCTGATGTATTCCATCTATCCCGTCAAGGTGGAAGAGCAAGACGTACTGGACACTTTCTTTGCCAACACAATGTGGAAGGACCACAAGGTGAACAAGGGCGACAAGAACATCTCGTTCATGGTAGATGAGGTGATGCCTTTCAAGATTTGTCCGGAAGGAACAAAGATAAAGAATAATCCGGGAGTTACTTATGTACTGCATAAGGCAGAAATAGGCCGAGGCAACCAAATACCTCTCTGGTTATTCGGTTTCTTGTATTAAGAGAGAGATTTTTTTACTTAAATAAATAATTCAATTTAGTTATGACTAAACAGAAGAAATTCATTACTTGTGATGGTAACCAGGCTGCTGCACATATCTCGTATATGTTCTCCGAAGTAGCTGCCATCTACCCCATCACCCCCTCTTCTACGATGGCTGAATACGTAGACGAATGGGCTGCCGCAGGTCGCAAGAACATCTTCGGCGAAACAGTATTGGTACAGGAAATGCAGTCAGAAGGTGGTGCTGCAGGTGCCGTCCACGGCTCTCTGCAAGCCGGTGCGCTGACTACTACTTACACAGCTTCACAAGGTCTGTTGCTGATGATCCCGAACATGTACAAGATTGCCGGTGAATTCCTGCCTTGTGTATTCCACGTATCAGCACGTACATTGGCAAGCCATGCACTGTGTATCTTCGGTGACCACCAGGACGTTATGTCTGCACGCCAGACTGGTTTTGCCATGTTGGCCGAAGGTTCTGTACAAGAAGTTATGGACTTGGCAGGTGTTGCCCACCTAGCCACCATCAAGGCCCGTGTTCCGTTTATGAACTTCTTCGACGGCTTCCGTACTTCTCACGAAATCCAGAAGATTGAAATGTTGGAGAACGAAGACCTCGCTCCGCTTATCGACCAGGAAGCTTTGGCTGAATTCCGCGCACGTGCATTGAACCCGATGAACCCGGTTGCCCGTGGTATGGCCGAAAATCCTGACCACTTCTTCCAACACCGTGAATCTTGCAACAACTACTATGAAGCAGTTCCGGCTATCGTTGAGGAATACATGAACGAGATTTCCAAAATCACAGGCCGCAAGTATGGTTTGTTCGATTACTACGGTGCAGAAGATGCAGAACGCGTTATCATCGCCATGGGTTCTGTAACGGAAGCTGCCCGCGAAGCTATCGACCACCTCGTTGCCAATGGCGAAAAGGTTGGTTTGGTTGCCGTTCACTTGTATCGTCCGTTCTCTGCCAAGCACTTCCTTGCCGCCGTTCCCAAGACTGCCAAGAAGATTGCCGTACTGGACCGTACGAAAGAACCGGGTGCTAACGGCGAACCGTTGTACCTCGACGTAAAAGACTGCTTCTACGGTGCAGAGAATGCTCCGGTTATCGTAGGCGGCCGTTACGGTTTGGGATCCAAGGACACTACTCCCGCGCAAATCCTCGCCGTTTACAAGAACCTGGCTATGCCGATGCCGAAGAACCACTTCACTATCGGTATCGTAGACGACGTTACCTTCACTTCTCTGCCCCAGGAAGAAGAAATCGCATTGGGCGGCGAAGGCATGTTCGAAGCCAAATTCTACGGTCTGGGCGCTGACGGTACAGTAGGTGCCAACAAGAACTCTGTGAAGATTATCGGTGACAATACCGACAAGCACTGCCAGGCTTATTTCTCTTACGACTCCAAGAAATCAGGCGGTTTCACCTGCTCGCACCTGCGTTTCGGTGATACTCCTATCCGCTCTACATACCTGGTAAACACGCCTAACTTCGTGGCTTGCCACGTTCAGGCTTACCTGCACATGTACGACGTAACCCGCGGCTTGCGTAAGAACGGCTCTTTCTTGCTGAACACCATCTGGGAAGGCGAAGAGCTTGCCAAGAACCTGCCCAACAAGGTGAAGAAGTACTTTGCACAGAACAATATCACTGTTTACTATATCAATGCAACCCAGATTGCACAGGAAATCGGTTTGGGCAACCGTACCAACACCATCCTGCAATCCGCATTCTTCCGTATCACCGGCGTTATTCCGGTTGACCTGGCTGTAGAACAGATGAAGAAATTCATCGTTAAGTCTTACGGCAAGAAGGGTGAAGACGTTGTCAACAAGAACTACGCAGCAGTTGACCGTGGCGGCGAATACAAGCAACTGACCGTTGACCCGGCTTGGGCCAATCTGGCAGACGACGCCAAGGCTGAAAACAACGATCCTGCATTCATCAACGAAGTGGTTCGTCCTATCAACGCACAAGACGGTGACTTATTGCCGGTATCCGCTTTCAAGGGTATTGAAGACGGTACTTGGGAACAAGGCACTGCCAAATATGAGAAACGTGGTGTAGCCGCATTCGTTCCCGAATGGAACGCTGAGAACTGTATCCAGTGTAACAAGTGTGCTTACGTTTGTCCTCACGCTTCCATCCGTCCGTTCGTACTCGATGCTGAAGAGCAGAAGGGTGCCAACTTCACTCAACTGAAGGCTGTAGGTAAAGCATTCGACGGTATGACATTCCGTATTCAGGTAGACGTTCTCGACTGTCTGGGTTGCGGCAACTGTGCCGATGTTTGTCCGGGCAACCCGAAGAAGGGTGGCAAGGCTCTGACTATGAAGCACCTCGAAAGCCAATTGCCGGAAGCTGCCAACTGGACCTACTGTGCTGAAAACGTGAAAAGCAAACAACATTTGGTTGACATCAAGGCCAACGTGAAGAACTCCCAGTTCGCTACTCCGTTGTTCGAGTTCTCAGGCGCTTGCTCCGGTTGTGGCGAAACTCCGTACGTTAAACTGATTTCCCAGTTGTTCGGTGACCGCGAAATGGTAGCCAACGCAACAGGATGTTCTTCCATCTACTCCGGTTCAGTACCTTCTACTCCTTATACCAAGAACGAAAAAGGTCACGGTCCTGCTTGGGCAAACTCATTGTTCGAGGACTTCTGCGAATTCGGTCTGGGTATGGAGCTTGCCAACGAAAAGATGCGCGTACGTATCGTGAAGGCTATGGAAGATGCCATCGCAGCAGAAGGAACTCCGGCTGAATACAAAGAAGTATTCCAGGCTTGGATTGAAAACATGTACGATGCAGACAAGACCAAGGAACTGGCCGAAAAGATCATCCCGATGGTAGAAGCAGCCAAAGACAAATGCGACAGCTGCAAGACTATCGCCGGTCTGTCTCAATACCTGGTTAAACGCAGCCAGTGGATTATCGGTGGTGACGGTGCCTCTTACGACATCGGTTACGGTGGTCTCGACCATGTAATTGCAAGCGGTAAGGACGTCAACATCCTCGTACTGGATACTGAGGTTTACTCCAATACAGGTGGTCAGTCTTCCAAGGCTACTCCGGTAGGCGCCATCGCCAAGTTTGCCGCTGCCGGTAAACGCGTACGTAAGAAAGACCTCGGTCTGATGGCTACTACTTACGGTTATGTATATGTTG
>ENA-OPBX01001049-OPBX01001049.1-human-gut-metagenome-genome-assembly--contig:-NODE-1049-length-15884-cov-5.533009_pt1 | contig 15884 bp, 18 predicted proteins | sample MGYA00241075_ERZ501466 | MGnify/ENA primary metagenome ERZ501466 (study PRJEB25962, sample SAMEA2042633) | human gut metagenome | biome: human gut; feature: human-associated habitat; material: faeces...
TCCGGGCAGGTGGTGTCCGGGTGCACGGTGCGGCGCACGCCCACCACCTCGGCTCCCAGCGCATGAGCCCGCCGGGCAAAGTTAGAGCCGATATCGCCCATGCCCACGCACAGCACCCGGCTGCCCGCGATGCTGCCCACAGAGTGGCCGGTGGGTGCCCAGCGGTGCTCCCGCTGGTTATCCCGGTAGGTGGGCAGCTCCTTGAGCAGGCTGAGCCACAGCGCCAGCATACACTCGCTGATGGCCAGCCCGTAAGCGCCGGTGGCGTTGGTCACGATGCAGCCCTCCGGCAGCACCCCCGGCTCCAGATAGTTATTAGGGCCGGCTGCGTTGGACTGGAACCACTCCAGATGATCGTTTTGCCGGATCAGCGGCACCGGCAGGTTGCCCAGCACGGCATCGGCCCACAAAGCATCCTCTGCCGTGGCGGTGTCCGGGGTGGTAAAGCGATATGCAAAGCCCTGCACCGCCTCAATGCGGGCTCTCTGCTCTGCACTGATGGGCAGGCAGACAAGGATATGTTTAGACATAATAGGGTCTCCTTCCCTCTTTTTGTCTATCATACCGCAAACTGCGCGGCAGTACAAGGGGCGGTTCTGCTGTTTTCAGCCGTACCATATAAAAGAACAATGCCGGACAGCCCAAAAGCCGCCCGACACCGCATTATCTTTCAGTCCAGCGCGCGGATAGCGTCCACCGTGCGCTTGTACTGCTCTGCCACCTTTGCAAACTGCTCCTGTGTACCCTCCAGCTGTCCTGCACGCAGGGTCTCGGTCAGGGTATAGGTGGGCGCGTATAGGTTGGAGAAGCCCAGATTCTGGCAGACGCCCTTGAGGGTATGCGCCCCGCGGAACGCCTCTTTTACATCCCCCCTGCGCAGTGCTTCCTCCAGGATCTGAAAGCTGTCGTCCTGCAAAAACATCCGCACAAATTTGCAGATCATGGCCTCGTTATACAGCCGCTCCAGCACCTCCTGATAGTCCGCACCCATTTTTTTATAGCATTCCTGTATCGTCATAGCTTACGCCGTGCCTTTCTTTTTCAGCTGTCGTTTACTTTCCCACCGCCGCATTTCACGGTGATACAGTGCTATGATAGCACCTTTCCGCCTTTCTTGCAACTATAGTGCAACAAATTATGTGATTTATATAATTTTTGCCTTCTCTTTTCGGCAGTTGCACCAAAGCAGCGCCCTGTTCCCGTAAAAACCACCTGTCATCGCATCCTTTCCTGCCTTTGTCGGATGCTGTTTGAATTTAATGAAGAAAAGTAAAAAAGACAGTTGACAAATCCCCCTTCTCATGCTAAAATAAACAAGTCGTCCGGCGTACGGATGTGCAACAAATGAATATGGGCGTGTTCCCGAGTGGCCAATGGGGACAGACTGTAAATCTGCTGCTTTCAGCTTCGGTGGTTCGAATCCACCCGCGCCCACCAAACAAGAAAAATCCGAACCTGTTTCCGATTGGAGAAGGGTTCGGATTTTTCGTTTTCTTCGGGTACAACAATGAAGGCTCCCGTGGACGGCGCAAAACTCCGATGCCTTGTCATAGACCGTAAGCCACTAACAAGATTTGGAGGATGCGATTATGAAGTACGATGAAAGAGCCTGCAAGTTTAATATAGACACTGGCTGTGTGGAACTGCTGCTCCGGGATGGGAGGAAAATCTCCATTGACTGCACCGGGGTCGAGGATGCGCTGGACGTGACCATGGCGCAGAGGTCGGAGTTGGACTACCTCATCTACAATGACCCGCTGGGCTATGCGGATTTGATTCTGAATGCTGATCTGGAGGGGTATTTGAAGGATGTGGCCGGAAGACATAAGTTGGAAGATTAAGGATGAAACAAAGCTAGCGTCGCGGAACATCTGATGGAGATAACTTGTATGGCAACGCGACAGATTCCAATCAGCAAGTTGATTATCTCAAAGTGGCATGATATACTAAAATATACAGACGATTGTACGAAAATGTGACAAAAATTTGCAAGGAGGAAATATGGCAAAAAATGATTTGGTTCTACTTGATAGCATTATAGATGAGTATATACAGAATAAAAGGCCGTCTGAAAATTGCGGTGAAGTGTTTGAATTTTTTGCAACGGAACAGATTTTGAAGAATTATGCTTTTTCAGAGCAGCAAATACTTAGCGGGTCTGTTGATGGGCGCAACGATGGCGGCATTGACGAATTTTTTGTACTAGTTAATGGACACCTTGCTGAAGGTATACCTGAAGAATTTTGGCCAAAGTCAAATTCGGAATTGGAAGTTTACATAATTACTTGTAAGCATGATGATTCCTTTAAACAAGCACCAATAACAACGATGATTCCAAGTTTACTCCAGCTGTTTGATTTTTCAATTGCTACATCGGAGTTAGAAGGGAAATATAACGCAGATGTCCTTAAAAAAAGAAATCTGTTGATAGCGACATATAAACGTTTGGCAACAACATTAACAAAATTTAATATAAACTTGATTTATGCATGTCGTGGCGATGAGAGCATTGAGAGTAATATTCAAGAAAAAGCTGACCAAGCTGAACAAATTTGTCAGGAATCTTTTAGTGAGTGCACTGCGAAGTTTGAGTTCTGGGGAAATCACCGCTTTTTGACAAGATATAGAGAAAACAGTAGGACTACACTAGACCTTAGATATGAAAGCTGTATAAATCAGAATGGCCAGTACGTGGTTTTGGCAAAACTAATAGATTATTATGATTTTATAATAGATTCAGATGAAAACCTCAATCGTAGAATCTTCGATTCAAATGTGAGAGATTATTTGGGATTGAATCCAGTTAATGCAGATATTATGAAATCTCTTGCTGATTCCGACAATCCAGAATTTTGGTGGTTTAATAACGGTATTACAATAATTGGAACGCAAGCACATATTGTTGGAAATGCTATTTCGATTGAAAATGCCCAAATTGTCAACGGACTACAAACATCCGAATCTATATTCAACCATTTTAGCGATGTGGGGCAGAAAGATGACAAAAGGTCTGTACTGATTAAGATTATCATAACAAATGACCTTAATGTTAGAAACGCGATAATCTATGCAACAAACAATCAAACAAATGTAAATGTTGCAGCTTTAAGAGCAACAGATAAAACACAAAAAGATATCGAGGCTATTTTGAAAACGCATGGCGTTTACTATGACAGACGTTCTAATTATTATAAGAATCGAGGTATACCACAAGAGTCTATTATTGACCCATTGGCCTTGGCAGCAGGCTATATATGCCTTATCTATAAAAATCCATTTAAAGCAACTAATTTGAAGCAGCGATTTATGAGAGATGATGCAAAGTATCAAAAGATATTTTCCCCAGAAACAGATCTTAATGTTTGGTATCCAATTGCTTGGCTGTTAAAGAAAACAGATCAGACTTTATCAGAACTAAAGTTAAATATACGGACGGTAAGATTTCAGAAAAATTATAAGCAAATTATCCTCTTTACCACTATGAGTAGATTAATGGGAACATTTGCATTTGGAGAAAAACAACTAGTCGAATTTGACCTTAGTCGATATACAAGTGCTGAAATAAAATCAACAATAAATGATCTTAAAGAAGTTGATAGGGAGTGTTTTGAGCGAACTCGAAAATTACCAGAGCATTTTTATATGAATGTTTATCAATATGTCGCTCAAAAATATAATATAAAGGCAGTACAATCGATTGCGGCTAAAAATCGACAGTTATTGGATGGAGAAATGACATTGGCTTCTTATGGTCTGTCAAATGAGCTGGTTGAAAAAATATCAAAAGAGCTGCCAAAGCAGCCGTGGCCAGTAAAAGTTCATAAACAAGTAGCAGAAGCCCTTGGAATCAAAGAAATGATAGTAAGGAATGCTATTTCATACTTGATTTATACTGGCCGTGCATATGGTCAAGCATATGGGTATGTATTTGATACTGACGGAAATGTGGTAACCGAGGGCGAGCATTTTGGATATACCATAGATGATGCTAGAAAAAAAATAGATGAGCAAAAAATATATAATGAAGTTAGATTTGGTGTGAATTCTTTTTAATTCTACCTATAAAAAACAGGGTGCGCCCCTGAATAGGACGCACCCTGCCAAAAGCCACAGACAATAGCGATATGTACAACAGGGAGTTCCCCGGCGGGAACTTCCTGTTTTTCTTTTCCTGCAAGATGAGCCTGTTCCGCCTGCCATGCAGCAAATTCTCTTTGCCCTTCTTCGCTGTTCCAGCAGGCAAGGATGGCCGGGTAGAATGCCCGTGCCAGACGGTCGATGACTTCATCGGGATAAGGGGAAGTGTTTGTGGACTTTTTCTTTTTGTTCAAACGCACGCTCCTTTGATCGTCCCACCGTGGCAAAGCCGGGCGAGAAAATCAAAGTTCCAATTTTTATCAGGCGCAAGGGCGCGGATGCTTTCCGCCCTGCACTTGCGGCTGGGGGCTCGTTGATGGCTTACAGGTGTCTGTTGTTATGCGGTCTTTTCTTCTTCAAGGGCTTCTGCAAGAGCCTTTTCCAGATAGGTTTCGATTTCAGTCAGGTAGTTAGCAGGCCTCTGCATTGCGAAGCGGAGAACCTTCTGCTTTTCCGGGTCAGTGAAATAGCTGGGATTGTTTTTGAGCGTTTTCTTCCATGAGTTTTTCATCATTTCGGTCGCACGGCTCAAGGATTTGTAAACCTTCATAAACTCGTCCGGCACATGATAGCACCGGAATTCTTCTGTTTGTGGCGTGGGCATGGGAACGGGTTCCGCTTTTTCAGGCTCAAATTCAGCGCTGGCAGATTCCAACACTTCCAATGCCTCTGGATGCAGGATTTGAGCAAGGACATCTGAACGATGCTCGACACTTGCCTGCACAAGCTTGGACATTTCTTCGTTGGTGAACTTCACTTCACCGGAAAAGACTTTCTGCTTGATGCCGGGAGAGAGGTTGTCCGCAATGTCGATGCCTCGTGTATAGTGGCTGGCACGGAGAACAGAGGCACGGCTGACACCGTTTTCTTCTGCGATTCGGTCGCAGGTTTTCTTCCCGGAGTGGTGGTTATCATCGTGAGCACCACCACTTTTCTTTGCTAAAGTGTACTGATTGCCCCGAAAGATTTTTGCAGCCTTCTTCTCGGCTTCGTACTGCTTCCCAAGCAGATAGCGTTTCTGTTCGGGACTCAGGTTTCGCCGTCCCAACTGATTCCGGCAAATCCACGCAATGGCTTCTTCGCGGTTCTCAAATCGGAGCGGCATGGTGGAGAAATAAATCTCTGGGTGCTTTTGGAGGATTGCATAACGATTGTGACCGTCAACAAGTGTATTGTTCCACACGATCAAAGGAGAGAGCAGCTTGCCCGCTTTCAGGATATTTTCTTCAAGCTGCTTGAATTCATCATCGGTCAGAGGGGGAATCTGGGACTGAAACTCCGGATCGATTTTCAGATTGATCATACGCACACTCCTTTATCTCTCCTGCTGCGCCGGTTCTTCCTCCCGGAAAAAGGACGCAACATTCTGCTTTGCGGTTTTCAGTTTGAGCAGTTCTTCCTTAGCTTCCTTGTACTGCTCGTAGAACTTTGCCTTTTCGGATGCCAGCTGCGCATACTCGGCTTCCAGTTTTTTCGGGCTGGGCAGCTTGGTGATGTTGTTTGCCTTAAAATAGGCTGCTGCTGCCCGGTATGCTGTCAGCTCTGCACGGTGCTGCTCCTCAAAGGCTGCGGGTCGTTTGGCAGCTTTTAACTGCTGTGTGATTATCTTGGTGCTGGCATAGGCTGCGACCTGATAGCGCAGCTCTTTGTTGAATTTCATGCGACCTTCGAGGTCTTTCACCACCGCCAGTGCGTCGTGATACTTGGTTTCCAGTTTGGCGATGCGCTGGTTCAGGGCGTCCTCGTTGAGCAAATCTTTCTCCTGCAAGAGGATCAGAGTTTGTGCCATGGCTTTGAGGTTGTACTTCTTTGCCCAACGCTCATAGCCTGTGCCCTTACCCTTGGCCAGCTTTGCCTGAATGTCAATCAGTTTCCCGATGGTATCCTGCTTGAACTGCACCTTGGGTTTGTGCTCTGCGTTTGCGTTCAGGGTAGCAAACACAGCTTTCTTGTCGTAGTTGTCACCGAGATGTTTCGCTCGGATAAACTTCGTTCTGCCAGCAGGCAAGTAGCTGAGTTGTTCACGGCTTTCCTTGACGGCAATGCCGTACTGCTGCAAGAGCCTGTCGGAAAAATCTTCAAAGCTCGTGGCACGGTGCAATACAGACGAAATCTGTCTCCGTAAAGTATCCTTCACAGTTTCAAACTTCTTCTGCCGAGGCTGCTGTCCAGCTGTGGTGAGGGCTGCGTTTTCACGATCGAGTTTCAACTGGCCGCGTCTACGCGCCCAATACTCAGCTTCGCTCACGCGCTCCTTGGAGCCGTTGAGCAGGTCGATCTGGTACAGACCAGCACCCTCACACAGCTCCATGACCTCAACACGCAAGTGCCGCATGGTCTGGGCTGTGCTGGAGTGCTTCATACCCTCGCGCCAGTCGCGGGGCTTCTGCATATAGGGCTTGCGTTCCACCTCTCGTGTTCGGATGCTGCCAATCACGATGTGGACGTGGATGTTTCCCGAACGGTTATGCCCATCCGGGTGAGTGCAGACGATGGCAGGATGACCGGGAAAATTTTCAGAACAAAACTTTAGGCCAAGTGCCTGTGCCTTTTCCATGGTCAAGCCGTTGTCGGCTGCATCTCGTGGGTCAAAGCTGATGATATACTGGTGACTTTTGATATCACCATGCTGGGTGTTCTTGCCATACTTGCGGTTTGCCAGCAGACAGGCTGTTGCAAACGAGAAATCGCCGCACTCAAGGGTGTCGAGCAGGTACGAATCCCGCAGCTTCGGCTTGCCGTGCTCATCCAGAAGTTGCTTTCCGGTGAACGCGTCGTGCTGGTAAACGAGGTACGCTTCGATGGCGGTGTAGTCCGAATTCTTAGAGGCGATATGCTTGAGCGTTGCCATACAGTTCACCCAGAACTTTCTCGGCGTGCAGCCGGAATGCGGTCAGGTCTGCAAGTTCGTCAAGGAGTTTCGCCCGGATCTGCTCGGTGTCCGCACCGCCGGAATTGAAGTGCCTTGCAAGCTGGTTGAGATTGCTGCCCACCTTGCTGCACTGGGCAAGCAAAGTGGAAACAGCGGTCAGGGTTTCTTCTCCGCCGCCGGCAACGATGACCGTTTTCTCGATCTTGACGTTGTGGATGGCGCGGCGGATAAAAGTGGAGAGGGAGAGATTCAGGAGTTTGCAAGTGAGTTCCAGTGACGTTTTTTCCTCCGCTGTCACACGGAACTTGATGACGTGCGTTTTGTTGTTCGGCGTGTCGTGGTGCTGGGAATTGCTAGGGGTCGATTGAACATTCGTTTTGGTCATTGTACCTCCTGTCTGTTCGATAACTCCTCGGTGAAGTTATGTAAGCACGACACGCCGTTTGTTCGCGCCATCAGGCGCGAACTATGAGCAGGGTTTGGGGCAGGCACGCCCCAACAAGATCACTTGGAAAACTCGCAAGAGTTTGAGAAGTGAAGTCCCGGATGGACAGGAAATTTTCAAGAATTGAAAATTTGTGGCCACGGGACGGTTCTTGCCCTCTACCGCTGCGCTCAAAACGCATTTTCAACAAATGTTTCCGAATTGTTAAGACGCAAAAAATAAGTAAAAGGTCTCTGCTCATGTATGGGAGTCACCGTTTGCTCCGAACAAAGTTACTGCCCCTGTTTTGCAGCGGCGTTGGCTATAAAGCCGGTATCACGTCCGGTCGGCTCATGAAGTTTTCAAGGTACGTTCCCCACAAAAGAAAAATACCGCCCACGCAGCGCAGCGATGATTTTGTCGGGGTGAATCGGCGGCAAAATGAATCGGGTGTGTTGCGGGGCGGTACGTTCTTTCCGGGCAATCATCCGCTGAAAGTGGTGGTTATCACGGTGAGAACCACCACTTTCAGCAAGATTTGGAATAAAGGGTATCATGGAAGTGTAGGCGCGTCAAGATGGTTTTGCAAAATTTATTGTGGTAAAGCGGTGGTAGTAGGACTTATTTGTGTAGTATGCTCCAAAAGCCATATTGTAACTATATGTTTCTTTGCAATCTACGGATGAAGAGAAGGAGAAGCTCTAAATCTGCGTCGGAAAGCTCTTGTATTCCCTCTGAGATGGCATCGATTAGCTCTGGTCGATCGTGGTCGCTAAAGAATTGCTCTGGAGTGATGCAAAAGTAATCACATATATTAAAGAATTGCGTCATGGATGGAAGTGCTTTTCCGGAGCTTATTCCTTGAATATAATTTTTGTTTTGTCCTAGCTCTAGGCTCATCTGATACTCTGAAACATTGCGTTTCATGCGAAGTTCTGTGATTCGTTGCCGAAGGAAGCTTGCATAGTCCACATTTTTTCACCTCATCAGAAAGCATACAGGGAATTGAATTTAAATGTTCCAGATAGAAAGCCTCGATTTGGTTAAAAACGGCTTGACAGTACAGAACTAATGTGGCAGAATAAAATAAAAGGTCGAATTGTACAGAAACATTCTGTCAATGGCATAGGAAAATTCCAGGCAGAAATTCTAATGGAAACTGCTGAAGGCGATTATAAAGAGGGGAAACGTCGATGGAATCAAATCAGGCACAAGTGATCCGTCAGGATCTGAGAAACTTTTCCGGCGCAGTGCAGAATATGGTGCAGGGGGTCAGAGCGGCATCTATTTCATGGGGAGATCAGAACTACCAGATGTTGTTTCGGTCGATTCAGGGACTTTCCATAAAGTCAAAACGTGTGCTGGATAGTGGCAACCGTGCAGCACAGGCGGCAGAACGGTTCTTTGAAATATCCCAAGAACAATACTGAGAAATAGTTCAGAGGAAACTGTATGACACAAGTTTCAGTAGAAGGTCTCAAAAAAGTAAAGCAGGCACTACTGGATTTCAAAAATCAAGCTGCGCCGATGTCCTATACCGTTACAAATCATAATCAGTCCTGTCAAAGCGATGCATCGAAGTCTGTGAATAAGACCAGGCAGACAGTCGAAGAACTGACGCAGAGGGTTAAAACTCTGGAAAATAAGATTCAGGAACTGGAACAGTCGATTCAGCAGAGCGAGAGAATGATTCAGGAACTGGAGCTACAGGGGAAGGAAGCACGTGAGACGATTGGAACGCTGGAACAGCGTGTAGCCAAAATTCAAGAGGAACTGCGGAAGATTGGAAACGTCTCAACAAGTGATGAAAATGGACAGAGCCAGATTGCACAGCGTATTCGGCAATTGAAAGCGGAATTACAGCGATGCCGTGAACATATTTCACAGATTCAAAATGCTGTAAGAGAAATGGAACAGGAGAAGGCTCGGCTTCAGCAGCAAGAGGAATGGCAGCGCAGCCAGAAAGCGCGTGCAGAGCAGGAACTTGCATCCCAGAAGAGACGGCTACAGCAGTATCAGGGTAAACTGGAACGTCTGCAACAGCAGATGAGCATTTTGTCCAGCGCACTGGGAGAGTATCAGCAGTCGATGCAAGTATTTCAGGCGCAGGCAGCACAGCAGGGGCAGGTCACGATGCAGTCTGTAGACAGTTGCATCCAATGCGTGGAACTTTATATGCAATATTGCTAAGTAAATTCGATAGATAAATGAAAGGATGTGTTTCTTTTGGCAAGCGCACAAGTCAAGATTCAGGATTTGAAAAACGGAATCAATGCCTGCGGCGTATGTACACATGAATTGCAGCTTACAGCTCAGCAGCTCCAGCGTGATTATATGAGTGCTGGCTCTGGATGGAAGGATGAGCAGTACAAAAATCTTGGACAGATTGTCGAGGATAGTTGCACCGCAATTCTGCAGCCGATTCCGCAGCTTGAAAACTGTCAGAAGTGGCTGCAGGAGCTTGCAGCTTTGGTTGAAAAATATGAGACCTGATGTCGGTTTATAAAAAGGAGGTTGGATATAATGGCAATGAACGCATCCGTTTCTGCTATTCAGGACATGGAAAAGACGCTTGCGGATACAGTGCGTAATCTGGATACGCTCAGTGAAAAGATTAGCACGAATTTCCGTCCTTCGGCAGATTGGAACGATAACCAGGCGGTGGCTTACAATCAGGTGATGCAAAAGATTGCCCGGTTGGTCAAATCACCGACAGCGGACCTGAAAAAGCAACAGGAAAAGCTGAAACAACTGGAGGAACTGGTACGGAGTTATCAGAGCCACCAGTTTAATGGATAAAACAAAATCATTATGGAGGAATCAAAAATGGATCTGAACGATTTCACAAGTGCGGAAAACAAGAAAATGACGACGGAAAATGATATTCCGACGTTCAACCCTCCTATAGGTGATGCACCAAAGGTGGGAGTTGATGGTAAGAGCAAGAAGGCGCAGACTTTTACACCCCCTACGACATCCAACATGGATCCGGGATGCTACTACCACCCGGAAGAGAGGGTGGTAGGCCACTGCGCACGGTGCGGCAAGAATTTGTGCCGCTATTGTTGCGATTCCTTTGGTGTGACTGGTGGTGAATATGCAGGAAAGATGTTGTGCTATGACTGCACTACAAAGCTCGTGAAGGATAATGTGGAAGAACTGCAGAAAAACCATAATTATATCCATGGACAGTATACGCAGTGTCTGGTTGGATGTGCAATCGGTGGTGTGATTGGATTCATCTGGGGGCTGAGCGGTGGCATCATGGGTGCACTTCTTTATATGGTACTGTGTGCAGCGATCGGCGGCAGCGCGAGTAACTTTTTCCACCGCTTCATTGCAGCAATTCCGGGGTTCTTTGTTTCCACGGGAAACATGGTGATTTCGATTTGCGTCGGTCTGTTTAAATTTATCTTCTGTTTCTTCCTCTATGCGATTATGGCATTGTTTGAAACGGTCAAAAAGATTCTTTACTACCGCAATTATATGGCTCAGACGGCAGATTGTCTGGAAAAGGACAGTTCTGCCCTGCAGTGCATCCGGGATCGTATGGAATATAGCCGTGTGATGAATGAAAATCGCGGTATGAGTCTGGCAGATCTGATGAATGAAGGCAGCGAGCTGTACAACAACTCTTATGCTCGCATGGTTCAGGAACAGGGCGAGGAAAAAGCAGAGGCATTTGTCAGCAGATGCACTACTCAGATCGCCGAGAACGGCGAGATCATCCGCAGCTTTGCAGCCTGATCGCCTGGCAAGGACAAAAAATACTGTCGCGCCAAACGACTTGTTTCAGCAGGAGGTTAATACAGTATGGATAACAATGATGTGGTCGCTGCACGTCGTCGTGCATTGCAGGAAGCAATTCATAGCGGTGAAACCGTTATGGTCTCGCCCACGGGTCAGGTTCAGTTGCCGGGCGAATCGGATGATCCTACCCGTCCGGGAATTTCGGTCCCGCAGGGTAAGCTTGCTTAAGGCAGGAGGGAGTAACAATGGCATTTTACTGGTATCAGAGTGATCCCGACCTCTATCGGGCAGAAGTCCAGGCCATGAACAAGTTCTTTCCGTCGTTTACGATTCATCAGCTTCCTGATGGTTCCGGCAGACTGTACTGGCGTGGCAAAGTGCAGCCCGCTGGTCCGGACGGTATGGTCTGGGATTTGATGCTGATTTATAAAAATGATCATCCTCATGCAGGCGCATCGGAATATGGCGGTTCGATCCAGATTCTTCCGGTACAGCCGCGGCTGAAGGATATAGCGACCCGCATGATGCCGATCCTTGAGGAAACATATGGCAGCTACGAAAATTGTGTAAGACATGGCTTCGGTCTTGGTCTGCCGCATATCTATCGGGATAATTTCGGACGTAATGAAGAATATTTTATTTGTACTGCAGATCCGAAATACTTCAAGACGGGTATGACACGTTCGACTTCAGCTGCATCCTCTCTCAGCTGGGCCTGTAAATGGATCCTTCTGTGCGAAATGTGGATGAATGGCGAAATCAGCGATGATGTTGCGCTTGAAGGCAATTATTGAGTATTGAAAAACACTCATCACTCACGTCGGTGGGTGATGAGTGTTTTTGTTTCGAATGAGGTGTGAACAGATGGAAGTGGTCTTTTCGCAGCGGGCGATAGCGGCAGTCATGGCAGAGACGGCAGAAAAGATACAGACAGAAACGGGCGGTCTATTCCTTGGCAAAGTGATCGGGGATACATGGTATGTTGTGGAGTCCATCGACCCCGGTCCGAATTCGATTTTTGAAGTCGCATATTTTGAATACGATCAGCCGTATGTCCAGCACCTGATTAACAAGGTCGCTGCAATTTATCAGGAACGGTTGGAACTGATTGGGCTGTGGCATCGTCATCCGGGGTCTTTTGACCAGTTCTCGGGGACGGACGATCAAACTAATCACGTCTATGCGTCCATGCGGCCGCAGGGAGCAATCTCGGTTCTGGTCAATCTTGATCCGGATTTCCGTATGACGGTCTATCATGTGGGACAGACATATCGGAACTATCAGCGCATTTCCTATGAGATAGGAAATGAACGGTTTCCGCAAGAGCTTCTAAAGTATCGTTCGGTAGAAGATTCACTTGCTCTTATGCGGCGGAAATGTGGTCGTTCTGAAGCAGGAGGAACATCCAACAAAAAATCCATCGAGAATTTCATGGAAGAAGTATCGTCTTACCTTGATATGCAGATTACCGCACCGGCTATGGGCATGAAGCAAGTGGTCTCGGAGGAACAGATGACTCGGATGCTTGATCTCTTGTATGCTGATTTGGAATTTTTGCAGGAGAAAAATATCTCTGTTCGGGTCAGATGGAATGAGAATACATTATGGCTTTTGCCGAAAAGCAATAACGAGAACGAAGCTGTGCGTTTTACAGACCTGACGGAAAATAAAATGCTGGGAGCATGGCGTGAAAAGGTGTTTTATTATCATTCCGGAGATTTGGAGAAAGCATGGAATGATGCACATGACACATCAGATGGCAAGTCACCGAAAGAAAATGGGCGAATGGAGGAAATTGCCAGACGTATTGTTATGTTTGGCGTGAGAAAGGGTAATTGATATGCTAGAGAATTTTTTTGGGGAAGAAATAGAAAAGACGGTATTCCTTTCGGCGGCGCAGATGAGGGAAGCACACCCGGGGCCAGTGAGAGGAAAATATTTCAAGGACACTGCTATCTTCAATATTTTTCCGCCGGAGCTCTCAGAGCGTGGGGAGTTTTTGGGGCAGATCCTTCCGGAAGGCTTTGAGCCGAACGCCAAAGGTTTTTGCGGGGTCGCAAGACAGGAAAAAATTCAGTTCTATTTTGACGGAAAACCAATCAATGCGGAACCCTATGAATTGCACCAAAATATATTTTCCCGCAACAAAGGTATTTTAGAAACGGATAAAATGGATCACAAACGGGCAGTGATTCTGGGGTGTGGATCAGTTGGAAGCCTCGTAGCAATGGAACTTGCCCGGTCCGGTGTGGGCCATTTTCTGCTTGCTGACCCGGATGTAATGGAATACCACAATATCTGTCGGCACCAGTGTGGTATTGAGGATGTCGGAGACCTTAAGATAAATGCACTGAAGCGTAAGTTGCTGAATATCAATCCTCAAATTGATGTGCAGATATTTGAGGGAATCGTTCAGAACATTCCAAAGGCCATGCTGGATGATTTTTGTGTAAAAGGGGAAACCGTTTTTGTGGGCTGTGCAGATAACCGTGGAGCAGATGTCTACGCAAACCGCATAAGCATTTATTACGGAGCGGCATTTCTCTCGGTCGGATTCTGGGAGCGTGCCTATGCCGGAGAAATTTTCTATCATATCCCGGACAGGGGAATGCCCTGCTACGCATGTGCTTTGGGCGAGGGCACGGAACTTTCGGCACGGGTGCAGGCAAACCATCATGTTTATTCCAATCAGGAGAATATTGAGGGAGTCCGCTTTGAGCCGGGCATCTCAGTGGATATCAATTTTATCACCTGCATCGGAGTGAAATTGTGCCTTGATATCCTGAACATGACGGAGCCGGGCTACCGGCCTCGTTTGCTGAACGATCTGAAGCAGTACACACTGGTGTGCAACACAAGCGACCCAGAGATCGGCGGGGAAATGGTAGAGATATTCAGCTATCCTTTGCAGGTCACCACCTCGCTCAAGGTGGGTTTCCATTCAGAAAAGTGCACAGGACAGTGTCGATATGAAATCAAAGATCATTAAGATGTCTTGAGAGAGAGGAGAACACGATGGATGCTTTGACGCAGGCAGAAGTATTTGCTCTGATCGGGGAACTGAATGGTTTCATTGAAAAATGGGACCCCCGGCTCGTCACGCAGGAAAGAGAATATCAGGCAAAAAGAACGAGAATCATCGCAGAAAACAATGCGGAAAAGACGCGCCGGGAAAAGGCTTACAAACAGGAATGTGAGACACTGTCACGTCAGTCGGCCAAAATGATTGAGGATGCCCAGAAGATCCTTGAAGATGTGGATCAGATGGATCAACAGCTGATGAGTTCTGACAAGTACTACAGCAAGACCAAAACACGTAAGGAAGCCGAACTGGCGGGTGTGGAAAGCCAGGCATACAGAAACTATACTGCATTGATGGAAGGCATCGAGGCAATCCGCAGAGACTATGGCCAGATTTCAAAAAAATATCGTGAGTCCATGCTTCCTTTTCTGATCAACGATCTGCACTTTTTGTTTTCGGCACAACGCAAGAAAGACTACGAAAGCCTTATTGTGCTGAGAAATACGGTGCATAAATTTGTGAATGAGGTCAGTGAACTGCTGCCGGAAATTACGCAGGATGAGCTGACAATGAAAAAGGAAGCGTTCGAGCAGGACCAAAAGACTCTGGCGCTCAATTTCCTGTCTACGATTCAGGAGTTTGATAATCAGGAGAGCATCAAAAACAAGAGCGATGAAAAACAGCTGCAGAGAGAGCTGGATGAACTATTTCCACAGGAATTTGTTGATTTTCTGGCGCAGACGGGAATGGATTATGAATCGCGCAGAGTGAAAGTGAACAGCGGGAAAAACTTTGCAGATGGAATCCTCTGGATGAGCTTTACGGATTATCCTCTTTTGCTTCTGGTCGAGAATAAAAAGCTTTTGTCCCTTCTGAAAAAGCGCTGTGCCCATATGATGGTTAACGATGTGATCCGCTTTCCGCTTCCGATGGCATGTAAAGGAGCTGAACCACTCCTTGTGATGTCGGACGCTCGTTTCCCGGAAAAGGCAAAGCAACTGTCGCATGCATGGATGTTTGGTGTTCTGGCTAGCAGCCCTGTGGCAAAGTTGGAAATCACGGTGATCGATCCTGAAAACCGTGGAACCAGTGTCGGACCTTTCTTTGATGCTCGCAAGCGTCTGCCAGAACTGTTCGGTGAAAAGATCTGCTTTACGGCAGAGGATATCGCTACACAACTGGCGCTGTTGAACGAAGAAATCGAGACGACCCTGATGGACAAACTCGGAACAGAGTACGACAGTATTTTTGACTATTCAAGGGAACACCCGGAAGAGACCCTGCGAGTCCGCTGCCTCGTGATGTATGATTTCCCTCGCAATATCAGCGATTCGATTCTTACGGATGTGCGCAATATTCTGCGTAATGGCAGCCGGTGCGGCATTTATACAATGATCATTTGCCCGCCGCCGCAGCCAGGCACACGTCAGGAAAGCTACCGGCAGATGCTGCAGACGATACAGCCTCTAACAGCGGTCATCAAGCAGGATCAGCAGAGCTTTTCGGAGCGCGGCTTGCCGTTGCTTTATCATCCGATGCCGGATAAAGCCGGTTTCGACCGCTTCTTCAGTAAGTATATGCTTATCTTTGAGGGAATGCAGAACCGGGGCATTGCGTTCTCGCCGTTTATCCGCAAGCTGGTCGAAGCGAAAGATGATGCAGAGCTGGATGTTTCCATT
>ENA-OPBX01001061-OPBX01001061.1-human-gut-metagenome-genome-assembly--contig:-NODE-1061-length-15694-cov-3.165803_pt1 | contig 15694 bp, 16 predicted proteins | sample MGYA00241075_ERZ501466 | MGnify/ENA primary metagenome ERZ501466 (study PRJEB25962, sample SAMEA2042633) | human gut metagenome | biome: human gut; feature: human-associated habitat; material: faeces...
AAGGGAACAAGCAAATCTATACTTATGTTTTTTATCATTTTAACCTCCATATAAATTCTTTTCTCGGCCGGTAACAGTCTTAATCTTCTAAGTCTTATTACCTTCCGTTATTCGGAAATTAAGAAAACCGAAAATCAGAATTGTTTCAGATAGATAATGCTCGGCTTCCCCTGACCTTGTCTTTTGCGAATAATCAAATCTGCGACTTCAAGTTCGAAGAATAACTTGCATATCTTTTCGTGACCGAAATGCAGTTTTTCCTGAGCGGATTTTATTGTGAAATATTGATATACTCTGCCTTGTTTATCTATCCAGCCGTTTTTGACGGACAAATACATTCGGTCAAGCAAAAGTCCGTACAGCATTTTCGCATCGGTTGAAACAGATTTGTACTTTTCTTCAAATAACGCTTTCGGTACTTTGTAGAAAGCAAAATTTTTGGCGTCCGATGTTTTGAAATATTTGTTCACTGTATCACCTCTGTTTCTGTATTGATTTGGTGCCAAAATCGGTAATTTTTTCTTTTGTATCGGCTATTTATTGAAAACAAGTATCGCTACATCAAATTAACCGCTGTCATCATATTCACGGCAATTTTTAACGCTTTTTGCACCTCTTTTGGATTTGTACTTCGGGCAGAAAACAACGATTGTCTTGTGGCTCTGCTTGCATTTGTTTTTGCATTTAAGACAAAGGCTGTTGTATATTCGTCTGCCTGTTTCGGGATTTATGAAAAAATCCCATTCTTGTTTTGCTTTCTTTGATAATCTCGGCATTGTAAAAACTCCCTTCACTTGTTTGAACCGGGAGAGGCATTTTGCACCCCCTATTTGCAAATAAAATTTCCCCTCTCACTTGGTAGGCAACGAAAACGGTCAAAAATTAACCCTCTGACAAATATTTTTTTATTACCCCTTCACTTGTTAGAACTGAGAACGCTTTTTTGGGGGTGTTTTTGAAAAATTTATATTTTTTAATATTTACCTCTCTACTCATTTGGACAAAGGGTGCCGAAATGCACACCCAAAATTGCCGATTTAACGGAAATTTTTAAAAAAATATTTTACCCCTCTACTTGTTTGAACCGTGAACAAAAAGTCAGGGTATTTCGGCGAAAAATTTGCAAAAAAATAAAGCCCCTCGTTTCTTGAAAGCTCAAAAAACGAAGGACCGGATCCGTAAAAATATTAAATTATAATTGCAATGCACAAATTTAGCGAGCAGACCGTTTGTATATCCAAACGGTAATTTTGCTATTTAGGGACTCCCTAAGACCCGTTGAAAACAGTTTATTATTACAGAAAAATATCTTCGGGTTGTTTCGTATATCGGAAATTGAATAAAACTATAATTTTGAATAAATATTTAGGGCTGTAAATACAAAAAATTGGCGTTCGCAAACTTATTGTGTTGAATATTTCTGCTCCGAATGTTATAATTAATTCAAACAGACAAGGAGGTCAAGTATGAAAGTCAGCTATGACAAATTATGGAAAATATTGATTGATAAAAAAATGAAAAAATATCAATTAAGAGAACAAGCTCACATAAGCAGCAATTCTGTTGCAAAGTTAAGTAAGGGAGAATTTGTCAGTATGGAAGTCTTGCTTAAAATATGCGAAACCCTTGATTGTGATATAGGCGATGTATGTGAATTCGTCAAAAATAACGAGGATAATGCAAATGCATAAAACCAAAGAACAGATTTCTTATAATATGAGCCAAGTTAAGTCAAAAGATTCTAAAATCGAAATTATGCTTAGAAAAGAGCTTTGGGCAAGAGGCTTGCGCTATCAAAAAAATTCCAAGAAAGTGTTCGGTAAACCGGATATTGTTTTTATAAGTAAAAAAGTTGCGGTATTCTGTGACAGTGAATTTTGGCACGGTTATGATTGGGATAATAAGAAAAAGGAATTCAAATCACATCAAGAGTTTTGGATTCCTAAAATTGAAAAAAACATTGCTCGAGATAATTTGGTAAATGAAACACTTGAAAATTCGGGTTGGACAGTACTTAGATTTTGGGGCAATGATATAAAAAAGAATTTACAGGCGTGTGCCGATGAAATTGAGAGGACGGTAAAAAGTAAAAATGACTAAATATAAATCTATTGATTTGTTTGCGGGAATCGGTGGCATTCGTCTTGGATTTGAACGAGCCTTCGGGGATGAAATTAACACGGTTTTTGTAAGTGAGTGGGATGAATATGCACAGAAAACATACAAGGAAAATTTCAAAGATGATTTTGAAATTGCGGGAGATATAACCAAGATAAACGAAACCGATATTCCGCAATTTGATATATGTCTTGCGGGTTTTCCTTGCCAAGCATTCAGTCTTGCGGGAAAAAGACAAGGGTTTGATGATAATTATAAAGGTCTTTGCCGAGGCACTTTGTTTCTTGATGTTGCGAGAATTTGCGAAGCAGACAAACCAAAGGTTATTTTTTGTGAGAATGTCAAGGGATTAAAGATTCACGACAGAGGAAGGACATTTGAAATAATTAAAAAAACTTTTGAAGATTTGGGTTATAAAGTTTTCAGCGATGTACTTAACAGTAAAGATTTTGGAGTCCCCCAGAACAGAGAAAGAATATATATTGTGGCTTTCAGAAATGATATAGCACCCGAAAAATTTGAATTTCCAAAGGCGACGGATGATACAAAAAGGCTGAAAGATATTATAGAAGAAAAGCCTGTACCGGCTAAATATTATTTAAGCGATGTCTATGTTGAAACCCTCAGAAGGCACAAAGCCCGTCACGCCGCAAAGGGCAACGGATTCGGCTATGAAATCCGTGAATGGAACGGCATTGCCGGAGCTATTGTATGCGGCGGAATGGGCAGAGAACGAAATTTACTTATTGATAAACGCCAAAAAGATTTAACACCTACAACACACATTAAAGGTGAAATCAACAAAGAGGGAATCAGAAAAATGACCCCGAGAGAGTGGGCTCGATTGCAGGGATTTCCCGATACTTTCAATCTGCCTCTTGCCGATGTCCATCTTTATAAACAATTTGGAAACAGCGTAACTGTAAATGTTATTGAAGCTATTGCAAAACAAATTAAGGAGGTACTCGACAATGCCTAAACTTTCGGGAAATAAAGGCGAATGGAGCGAAATATATGCATTCCTCCGTTTACTTGAAATAAAGAAATTATATGCGGCAGATTCACAGCTTAATAAAAAAGACGATATGTTTTACAATATCATAAACATTATCCGTACCGAGCCTGTGGGAAAACTTGAATTCAGAATAAACAGAACGGAAGATACAATAACTGTTTTTAATACCTCCGACAGCACGGAATTATTAACGCTTCCTTGTTCCAAATTCAAAAATGCGGCAGACAGACTGTACTGCGAAATAATTGAAACAAACGCTTCTGCATTTGCTTTGCCGGATACAGAAGAATTTCTTGATACATTGAACATCGGTGTACTTAAAGCAAAGTCCACCGACAAAGCCGATATTCGGATAAAAATTCACGATATAAATACGGGTTACGAAACAGTTCAAGGCTTCAGTATAAAATCAAGACTCGGCAGTCCGTCCACTCTTGTTAATGCCGGCAAAACAACAAACTTTGTTTTTGAAGTGACAGGCAATATTGATGATGCGGTTGTGCAAGAATTTAATACCTGTTCAAAGAAATTCAAGGATAGATTTGAAGTACTTGACCGTAACGGTTGTGATATAAGTTACGATTCAATGGAAAATGATGTTTTTGAGAGCAATTTACAACTCATAGACGGCGATTTGCCGAAGATTTGCGGTTATATGCTTAAAGAATATTATTCGTCGGGAGTCAACACAGTAGCAAATTCACTTGAATCTTTAAATGTACATAATCCAATCGGATATGATTTATCAAAAGGTCATCCGTTTTATGAATATAAGTTCAAAAAGTTTCTTGCAGAATGTGCGCTCGGTATGCTTCCGTCAAAAGTTTGGGACGGTACGGCAGACGCAACAGGCGGATATATTATAGTCAGAGAAGATGGTGAGGTTTTGTGTTATCATCTGTTTAACAGAAATGAATTTGAAACCTATCTGATAAATAACACTAAATTTGAAACAGCAAGTACATCCCGTCACGAATTCGGAAGTATATACAAAGATAACGGAAAATATTATATCAAGCTGAATTTGCAGGTTAGATTTATAAAATGAGGTATATATATGTTAAAGAAACTTGGAATAGTAAAGACAAAGAATAAAGGATATAAAGTATTTATGGAACATATCGCTCCGGATTTTTTAGATAATACTATGATTCCCAGCGAGTATGTTAAGTTTTGTTGGAAAAAATACGAAACATCAGGTGTGTCCAGAACAAATTCTTTAAACGGTACAATTTTTGAATTAATTATAGCAACATTGTTTGTCAAAGAAGGGTTGGTACCTCTGCATTTACAAGCGCAAGTTGCATTTGTGCCTAATGTAAATTTTGATGCAATTTTATATACAAACGAAACAGGACCGATTGGTCTTAGTTTAAAAACAAGTTTGAGAGAAAGATATAAACAAGCTGACTTAGAGGCTATTGCGTTGAAATATGTACACAGAAAAGCTGAGAACTATCTGTTAACTATGGATGCAACAGAAGCCGGTATGGTTTCAAATAAAATAAAAAACGGGGATGTGCTGGGACTTAATCAAGCAATACTTACAACATCCGATGAATTTAACAATTTTATTGATGAATTAAAGAAGAAAAAGTTTGTTTCTCCAGGTTCAGTTGAAATAATTAAAGCCTCAAGAACAATTACAAGTGATGACATCGCAGCAGCTTGCAAAAAATAATTATGGTTATTTGCAGTTTATTCGCAGGTATCGGCGGAATTGATTTGGCTTTTAAGCAATCGGGTTTTGAAGTGGTATGGGCAAATGAATTTGACAAAGATTCTTGTAAAACTTACAGACATAATTTCCCTGATACCTTGTTATCCGAATGTGATATAAGAAAAGTTAATGCAAAAGATATTCCCGATTTTGATATTCTTGCCGCAGGATTTCCTTGTCAGTCGTTTTCTATTTGCGGAAACAAAAAAGGCTTTGCAGATGAGCGTGGCAATCTGTTCTTTGAAATAATGAGATTTGCGGACGAAAAGAAACCAGAAGTAATTTTTCTTGAGAATGTTGCAAACCTTACGGAACACGACAACGGCAAAACTTTCAATCGTATTCACAATGAGTTGTCGGAAAGAAATTACTATATAAGATATATCATTGCAGACGCTTGCAACTACGGAATACCGCAACACAGAACGAGAACATATATCGTCGCTTTTAAGGATTTTGATATGTGTAACAAATTTCAATTTCCGAAAGAACAACCTCTTAAAAAACACATATTTGATATTATCGATCGAAGCGTGAAAGCAGACGACAGCTTTTATCTTAAAGAAAATTCCGTACAGTATCAAAAGATGAACGCTGCTATAATAGACGAAAATCAAATATACAGATTTTCGGATTACGGTATTCAAAAAAGTAAGGACAGTATTTCTTTTACGCTTAAAGCCAATATGGGGACTTGGTATAATCGTGTGCCTATTATCAAAGACAACTTCGGGATAAGAACAATAACACCGAAAGAGTGTCTTGCTTTACAGGGGTTTCCGGCAGCTTTCGATTTTCCGGATATACCGATAAAAAGTATGTATAAGCAGTGTGGGAACACAGTGGTTGTGCCGGTTGTAAAAGACATTATAAGAGAATTAGTAAGATTTACTAATGACAATTAATAGTTATCTATGAAAGAAGGTTAAATATCGTGAATAAGGGTGTTATTTTTATCGCAGGAGTGTATGGTGTAGGAAAAAGTACTTTGTGTAACAAACTCAATAATCTCTTAAATATTCCTGCTTTTTCTTCGGGCGATTTAATAAGCGAAAAGAATGGTGAAAAATACGGCACAAACAAGGTCGTTAAAGATAAAGATTATAATCAACAATTATTGATTGATGCAGTTAATAAAATAATAATCAATTCACCTAAACTAATATTGGCCGGACATTTTTGCATTTTCAATTCGACCAATGGAGTTGAGATTTTGCCTGATTTTGTGTATAGAGAAATCCACTTATCGAAAATTATTTTGTTAGAAGCTAATGCCGATATAATTATTGATAATTTGCAAAGCCGTGATAATAAAAAATATTCTTTAAAAGAAATCAAGATATTATCAGATACCGAAAATCTACAAGCAAAAAAAATTGCAAAAGAATTAAACATTCCTCTTGTTACACATAAAATGAAATTTGACGAATCTGATGTTAACAAAATAATATCAGTTATATAAAGGAAGTGATTTTTAAATGAGAGCATTGCTAGACACAAATATTGTTATTCATCGAGAAAATGTAAAGGCAACAAATTTATCCATAGGTCAATTGTTCCATTGGTTAGATGTTTTACATTATGAAAAGATAATCCATCCTTATACTGTTAATGAACTAAGAAAATATTCCAGCGAACAAATTCAAACATTATATGATGCAAAATTAGCAGCATATACACAAATGAAGAGCGTTGCAATACAAACTCCGGATTTCAAAAAACTGTTGGATGATACTCCAAAAACAGATAACGATATAATAGACAATCAATTATTGTTTGAATTGTATTGCGGCAGAGCCGATATTATTATAACCGAAGATCGCAAAATGCGTATAAAAGCCAAAAAGCTTGGGATTGCAGATAAAGTATTCACGATAAATGCTTTCATCACAAAAGCTACAGCAGAAAATCCTGACTTAATTGAGTATAAGTTTTTATCCGTTAGAAAAGAGGTTTTCGGAAAAATAGATGTGAAAAATGCCTTTTTTGATACATTTAGAGAAGCCTATCCCGGATTTGAAAGGTGGTTTTCAAAAAAATGCGATGAAGAAGCTTATGTTAGCCGTAATGACCGGGGAGAAATTCTGGGCTTTCTATATTTAAAAACTGAGGATGAAAATGAAAATTACAATGATATAAGCCCAGCGTTCAAACCCATGCGCCGACTCAAAGTCGGTACATTTAAGGTTGAAGCATCAGGATTCCGACTTGGTGAAAGATTTATTAAAATAATTTTTGATAATGCCATTGAACGTCATTTGCAAGAAATTTATGTAACTCTCTTTATGGATCGCCCCGAATTAAAAGCACTATATGATTTATTGGTAAGATGGGGATTTTACCAATATGGAATTAAACAAACAAATGGTAAAGAAGAAGTTGTTCTCGTAAAAAGGTTAGGAATTTATAATGACACTTTAACTCCTAAACAGAATTTTCCTAATTTAGAATATTCACATCAAAAGTTTTTCTTGCCAATTGAGGCAAAATACCACACTCCTCTTTTACCGGATTCACAATTAAAAACAGAAAACGAGGTGGATTTTCTCGGTGAACAGCCGCAAAAATATGCACTTCAAAAAGTATATATATCATTTTCCTACAAAAGGAATATGAAACCGGGAGATTTTCTTGTGTTATACAGAAAAGGCACTACTCCCGGGAGAAAAGCATATGAATCCGTTATCAGTACAATCGGCATAATTGACGAAATTGCATATGATTTCAAAAACAAGGAAGAATTCTTGAAATATTGTGAAAATAGGACAGTCTTTTCTTCAGAGGAACTCGAAGATTTTTGGCGAACAAAAAGGAATTCCTTATTAGTCATCAAGTTTATTTATGTAAAAAGTCTTTCTAAAAGATTAAATTTGTTATACTTATGGAACAGCGGTATAATTGCTCAAAATAACGGACCTCGTCCTTTTGATTTGATATCAGACAGCGATTTCGATTCAATATTAAATGATTCAAATACTGAAATATATGTTGTGAGGTAGTTGTAAATGAGTACAATTCTTTTATCAATTAAGCCTGAATATTCCAATCGAATATTCAACGGAACAAAAAAATATGAGTTTCGCAAACATCTCGCAAAAAAAAATGTCGATAAAATAATCGTTTACTCCTCCAGCCCCGAACAACAAATTATAGGAGAAGTGACTGTCACTGAAACACTATCTTTAAAGCCTTCTCCGTTATGGGAACTTACCAAAAAGGAAGCAGGAATTTCCAGAGCGAAATTCAGAGCATATTTTAAAGGGTGCAAAAATGCATACGCATATAAACTCGGTGAATTCAAGAAATATGATACCCCTAAAGCACTAATTGAATTTGGAATAAAGCAGCCACCTCAATCCTTTATATATATTGATGAGGACAGGTCTTAGGGTGTCCATAACGAGGTGTTTGGTAGTGCGGTTATCCAAACACACTGCTCGCTGTTGCAATACAACGAATCGAAAGTAACCGATTTGGACAACCTGTCCACAATTGATTTGCTCGCTGAGATTGTGTGAAAAGTGGGCAAGCTACCGTTTGGATATCCAACCGGTCTGCTTGCTAAGATTATGCATTGCAACTTGGTAAATAAAATTTAAAGCACAGCCTACTGGATTTTTCTCCGTAAGTTGTGCCTTGTTTTTAGTTGTATATTACTTGTTCATTAACAATTTCTGTTGCTCGATTACGAATGTTGTTCATCTTTTGCCCCCACAATATTGGGCTATCCGTTTTCAATTTTTCTGTAACATTTTCTTTTTCGGCAAGGTCTTTTACCAACCGAGAAAAAAGATTTTGAGCCTGTTTATCAATGTCGACAAGATATAAATTGAGCTTACCACTTGTCAGCAAATTGTAGTAATGCACTTTATGGGTTTGCTTCAAATATCGTTTGTGCCTCATTGCCCATACACCGATATTCGTTTCTTTTTCTTCCGCTGGTAACGAAAGATTAGGCAATAAATAGTCGCCGACCTGCGTATAAGTACCGCCGTTATTTTCAAAAATTGTTTTCATATTAAAACCTCCTTGATTTCAGTAAGTTCATTATACGAAAAACAAAATTGAATTGCGAATGTGCGGATCATTGTTTGAATATGATGTTCGACTATCGGTAAAACTGTATTTTGCCAAATCCTATATGAACATTCGCACCAAGGAAAAGATATTATCCGAATTTGTGGGTAATATCTTTTTTGATTAAAGATGAAATTGTAAAACGGGATTTGAAAGCCCGTAAAGAAAACAGTCCGGTGGACTGTTTTTAGGGCGTAGAGTTGATGAAAATATGACTGTGAACAAGCCGTAGCAGGCGAGGCAAAGAGTTTGAATAATTACAATCGCCCGTTATCAGCTCCAAGGAAAGACATTATTCGTTTTTGGATAAGGTCTTTTTGTTTACGCGGTTTTATATATTCACTGTTTTTACAAACAGACATTAATTTGGTATTATAAAATTAAAAAATTTTAAAATTATGCACGAAAATGTGTGTTTGCAGTTGTATTAACAGTAAAGGGAGGTTACAAATGAGTGATTCATTCGGTACCGAAAAACAAAATCGAACAAGTAATTGTAAAATATGCGGATATGATATTTCGCATTGCATATCAAAATTTAAAATCAAAAGCTGACGCCGAGGATATTTTTCAAGAGGTTTGCGTTACATTACTTACAAAGAACCCGCCTCTTGACGATGAAAAACATTTAAAATATTGGCTTATACGGGTTACCATAAACAAATGCAATAATTTTCATAAGTCGTTTTGGCATAATAAGATTGAGTCAATCGACAAATATACAGAACTTGAACAGCCGCAAACAAAGGCTGTAATGGAAGAAATTTGGCAGCTTCCAAAGCAGTACAGAAATGTTATTTATCTGTATTATTATGAGGATTATTCAATTGCAGAAATAGCCCGTATAATGGACAAAAGTCAAAATACAATCAGTTCGCAGTTGCAGAGGGCAAGAAAAAGACTCGGCAAAATTCTATCCGAAGGAGGACTTTAGTATGCGTAAAAATTTATATACGAAAACAATCAATGATATTAAAATCTGTGAGAATGCAGTTAATTCTGCGATAGAAAATATTTATAGCAAGCAAAGCAATGACAACATTATTGACATTAAGAAAAGTAAAAATAAAAAAGTAAATAAAGTTATTGCAGCTTCTCTTGTTGCGGCAATGCTTGTTTCGGGAGGTGAGTTCAATGTATTACTTTAGTGACAAAGGTATAAAAATTTTGGAGGATAATTTTATGAAAATTAAAAAATATTAGTATCAGCAATAAGCGCAGCATTAATATCAACATCAGATAAATAATTAAATTGTGAGAGGTATTCCAATGAAGAAAACAACTGCAATGATGGCATTATTTTTAACAATTTGTGCTGCTGTATTTTTTTATGGCTGTACGAATAAATCTTCATACTCAAATTCCGATGATGCATATATAAATTATGCAACAGATATGCAGCTAATGTACCATATCGGCGGAAATGCACCTATGACAAAATCAGATAAAGGTTATTATTATATCGGTGATGACGGAATCGTGATTTTTATTGATAAAGAAACAAAAAAGGCTACTCCTCTTTGTTCAAAACCAAATTGTACTCACGATGACCCTGAAGCTTGCGATGCCTATTTAAACTTAACGGAGAAGCCCCAAATACAATATAATGACGGATATTTGTATGCTTTATGCGGAGAGTATGACAAGAGCTATATAAATTACAATACATATCTTATGCGTATGAAGCCTGATGGAAGCCAAAGGGAAAATCTCACGGGAAGCTTTAATTTTTATGATTTTGAATGGTTCATACACAGGGGATATTTTTATTGCTCTACTGATTCATCAGTAATCAGAATACCTCTTGATTCACCTAAATCAGAACCGCAGATTCTATACAAAACGGATTACTATATTGAGTCCGGCTTGAGAGCTGTTTCTCAAATATGTGCGTATAAGAATTATTTTTACTTTACTGCCGACGAGAGAAATGAAAAAGAGGAAGGACCCGGTTTAAGTATCAAATGTATCAATTTGGATACATTAGAGATTAATGACATTCCTAAAGCTAAAGGCTATCAGGTGTCTTATAATTTCTTTTTAGACAACACAATGATTGCGTCCTATTACGATAAAAATTCGGATGAAAATGTTTATCTTAAATGCGATTTGGATGGAAATGTAAAGGAAAGCTTTTTCACAATAGCTCATAAAGATAATTTGCGATATTCAACCGATGGAAAATACATATATGGTGATAATTGTGTGCAGGTCACCAGAAAAGATGCAGAAAAACAGATTATTACGGTTTACGATTTAAATATGAATGAGATAGATTCGTATGCTCCGCCTGAATTTGAAAATATAGTATGCAATAATATTAATCCACAGGATAATGAATATTTTATTTTTGAATCTGTAGATGATAACGGAGAACGAATTTTAGCTATGGCGGATAAAAGTCAACTCGGCTCAATCGGCGGCGAAACTATAAAATTCACAGAGCTTTGCAAGCTGAAATGGGCTGAAAAGAAGAACAGTAATTACTATGTAGAGGGACAGGCGGGAGTTGTATGAGAATTGCAGGTAGCGAATATTTAAAGCTGTTTTCAAACAAAATATTTCTTATTTGCATCATCGCCTTTTTCTGCGCCGATTCTCTGTTTTTCGTAATGCTTCAATCCTCTGATTATGAAAATTCGGCAATTTCAAGTGATGTCGGGGCATATGAACAGCTTATTCGGGAATGTAACGACGCAGAGGATAAAAATGCGTTCTTTGAAAGCAAGAACACGGAGATACAGATTGCACAAATTCTTTTGCACAACGGAAATGCAGATGAATACAAGGAAAAATATCCAAAGCTGTATGACAATGCGGCAGGCTTGGACTTGAACGATGATGAGCTGTTCAACCGCTCGGTTATGCTAAGCAACATACAGGCTCAGCTCTCTCACATAGACAGCTATGAAGAGTTTATTTCCAATATGAAGTCGAGAGCCGAGCAACAGAGCAGCTTTTCCATTTTTGCAGAGCCGGACAGTTTTTCGTTCAGAAATATTGAAAAAACTCCCGTGGATTTTGCCGAGGTTAAAGGTGTTAAGCCCATCCTCGGCAACAACAAGGCGGTTGAAGCCGCAACCTCATATGAGGTTTCAAGCTATATTTTGCTAATTATCGTATTGCTCGTCAATATTTTGATGTTCTCCGTTGAAAGAGAAAAGGAGCTTTATATTCTTGTGCGGTCAACGGCAAAGGGCAGACTGCAAACAATAGCCTGCAAGCTCTTGGTTGTTTTGAGCGTTACGGCGGTTGTTAGTCTGCTGTTCTATGCGAGCAACATTATGATGGCAGGCACAGTCTACGGCTTTGGAGATTTGAGCCGCCCCGTGCAGTCGAGCAAGCTGTTTTTAAACTGCGCATTAAATGTTACAATGCTTGAATACCTGATTTTGTGGGTACTCGGCAAAACGCTTTTGCTCTGCTCTCTGTCAATGCTCACGGCATTTTTATTCGTGGTTATCAAGTCCTCCGCAAAGACCTATTTAATCTTGGCGTCGGCACTGATTTTTGAATTTTCCTGCTTCATTTTCATTGACGGCAGCTCTGTGTTGGCTTCGCTAAAATTTATAAATATTTTCTACCTTATCAGCGGCAACAATATTTTCGGCTGTTATCAGAATGTCAATATTTTTTCACAGCCGATTAACATAATCACCGTTTTCATCGGCTTAGCTATAGCTCTCTCCGTTGTCGGAGTTTTGGGAGCGGCATTGGCGTTTTCAAGGCTGTCACAGCATAACGGCAAGCTCGTTTTGCTCGACAGGCTTATGTCACGGCTCGGACGGTTTAAGAAAATCAACGGAAGTGTGAGAATATACAGCGGCGAGGCTTACAAGCACTACAAAACCTCCTTCGCCCTTGTCGCAGTAATTATCCTCGTGGCTCTCGGCTTTGTCAGCTACAATGATGATTTGAGTATTATATTCATAAGTCCTCAGGAAAGCGCCTATGACACCTATATGCAAACACTTGAGGGTGAGCTTGACGAGGAAAAGTATGATTTTATCGAGAGTGAAAGGGCTTATTTTGACGAGCTTACAAGAGAAGCCGAGGAGCTTTCAGCCGACACCACGATTTCGGCTGAGGAAAAAACGAACAGGCTCAATACCATTGATGGTATTTTAAGCATAAGAGGAATGGCATTTGAGGACATTTGCGCTCAGCTTGAATATGTTAATGGAAAGGCTGAGCTGACGGGCGAAAAGCCTGCACTTGTCAATGAAGTGGTGAACAAGCGGCTGACTATGGACACCTTTAGGGAGTGGGAGTATTTTGCTCTGCTCTTAGCCGTGGTTATCTTCTGTACCTCTAACATTTTGGCAATTGAATACAAGACCTCTATGGTTAACTTGATTTCGGCAAATAAGCACGGCAAAGCGAGGCTGTTGATTATAAAGCTCTTGACCGTCCTGATTACCACGGTGATTTCCTATATCTTAATCTATCTGCCGTATATGCTCAATTTTATCAAGACCTTCGGCACGGCATCATTTGATTTACCGCTTGCATATTCAAGAAATTTTTCGGCTCTGACAAGCGGCATAACCGTGGGCGGATATATTCTTGCTCTCGGCTTTGTTCATCTGCTTGCGGCAGTCGGCACAACGACTTTGGTCTATCTGCTCTCCTACATATTTAAAAATCAGTTTGTGACAATGATAATTTCAAGCGGCTTGCTCCTTATACCCTGCGTGGTGTTCATTGATAACAACAAAATCCGTATGGTATCGGCATTTTCAAATAATGCTCAGACAGCCGTTATCGGCATAATCACCGCCGTTTGTCTGCTGATAATCGCAGTATCGGCTCTGATTATCTTTGTTCCCAAGCGCAAAAGTACGAAATTTATAATTTAAGTTTCAAAACAAAAGAGGTTGTAAATATGGAATTAGCTTTAAATCGTATCAGCAAAACCTATAAAAAGGGCTCGGTAAAGGCGCTTGATAATTTCAGCGTTATCTTAACTCCGGGAGTATACGGCTTGCTCGGACCGAACGGAGCAGGCAAGACAACGACCATCAGCCTGCTCTCAACCCTTCTTCTTCCGACAAAGGGAGAAATCCTCATAGACGGTCAGCAGCTTACGAGACAACGTCCTGATCTGAAAAGAAAAATCAGTGTGATCACCCAGGAATATTCTATGCGTCAGGATATGAATATGGATGAGATTATGGAATACCAGGGACGGCTCTATTTTATGCCGCGAAAGCAGATAAAAGAAAGAACAGAAGAACTTCTGGAGTTCTGTGACCTGCTGAAGTTTCGCAAACGTACAGTCCGTAAGCTTTCCGGTGGAATGAAGCGTAAGCTGATGGTCTGTCGGGCATTACTGACAGATCCGGAGATATTGCTTTTGGATGAACCCACAGCAGGTATGGATGCTCTTTCCAGAAGACAGATGTGGAATCTTCTGCGTAAGCTTAATGAGAAAAATCTGACGATCCTGCTGACTACTCATTATATGGAAGAAGCACAGAGTCTCTGTAATCGTGTGGCACTGATGGATCATGGTAAGCTGGAGGAGGTAAGTACTCCGTCAGCACTGATTGAGAGTCTTGGTGCTTATGCAGTGGACGAGATGACAGCAGATGGAACACAGAATCACTATTTCCATACACGACAGGAAGCAATCCGGTATCTGGAAGAGCTTACAGGGCAGGCGTCTCTTCGCGAGACAACACTGGAAGATGTCTTTGTAGAAAGAGCCGGGAAGCATTTGATTTCAAAATAGCAGATATTAACTGAATCAGGGAAGTCCCCTGCGGAGGTTGCGAAAAAAGTTAGAATAATCTGGAGAAAAATGTATGGGAATTATAACAATATTATGGGAGAAGTGGGTAGAATTCCGCCGGGATTTCTATAAAATCACACTGGCGGCAATGATTGCACCGCTAATGTATCTGATCGTATTCGGAATGGGAATCCAGACCACTTCTCATGGACAGCCATACCTGAACTTTCTGATTCCGGGTGTGGTATCACTGACAACTATGAACGGAAGCTTCAACGCCATTGCGCAGAACCTAAACGTACAGAGACTGTATGAGAAGGCTTTTGATCAGGTGATGATCTCCCCCACACCATTATGGCAGTTTATTGCCGGACAGATCATCGGGGGAAGTCTGCGCGGTCTGTATGCAGGAGGAATCATACTGCTTCTTACAGCACCTATTGAGACAGGACTGATCTTCAACGGATGGTCCTTTCTGGTGATGTTCCTGAACGGAGCGGTATTCTCAGCCATCGGCGTGGTGGTCTCCTTTCTGGCAAAAAATCACGCAGACGTGCCGAGGTTTTCCAATTATATCATTATGCCTATGGCATATTTGTGTAACACCTTTTTCTCAACAGAGAAACTTCCGGGATTTGTAGGCAAGTTTGTATCAGCCTTGCCATTATCCCAGACCAGCCATCTGATGAGAAGCATTTCATCAGGTGAGGCGGTGAATTACACTGGTATTGGGATTCTGCTTCTTTATCTGCTGGTGTTTACTGTAGCAGCATCATGGTTTATTTATAAGAAGAAAAATCTGTAACTGACTGACAAGGAGGAGCCTGTGCTCCTCCTTGATCTGTTTAAGTATTATATATCAATGTGAATTTTTGTAAAGAGAAAACAGGGAACCATATATGTTACTGTTCACACACCACTATCCCGCGAGGTGTTTTGGTATGAATATGCCAAAATCCCGAGACATACAAGCCCAAATTCCATTGCCGCAGGCAATCTGGAATGAATTTTGGCTACGTTACTGTGAACG
>ENA-OPBX01001069-OPBX01001069.1-human-gut-metagenome-genome-assembly--contig:-NODE-1069-length-15616-cov-2.538590_pt1 | contig 15616 bp, 16 predicted proteins | sample MGYA00241075_ERZ501466 | MGnify/ENA primary metagenome ERZ501466 (study PRJEB25962, sample SAMEA2042633) | human gut metagenome | biome: human gut; feature: human-associated habitat; material: faeces...
TCATGCTGCGGTCGATGAACATGACGATGTCGGCGTCCTGCTCGATGGAGCCCGATTCGCGCAGGTCGGAAAGCATGGGGCGCTTGTCCTTGCCGCGTTGTTCGATGGCGCGGGACAGCTGCGACAGAGCGAGCACCGGCATGTTCATTTCCTTGGCGAGGATCTTGAGTCCGCGGGAAATTTCGCTCACCTGGTCGTTGGTGGATTTGTTGGCCGTCATGGGGCCCGGCTGCATGAGCTGCAGGTAGTCGATGATGACCAGCTTCAGATCATGCTCTAATTTATATTTGCGGCATTTACTTCTAAGCTCGGATATGGAAATACCCGGCGTATCATCAATGATTAATTTGGAACGGCCTACGTTGCCTGCTCCTTCAATCAGCATTTCCCAGTCTGCATCTGTCAAATTACCGGAACGCAGCTTCTGGGCATCTACTCTTGATTCCAGAGAAAACATACGGTTTACCAACTGTTCCTTACTCATTTCCAGGCTGAACATTGCTACCGTCATTCCCTGCTTGAACGCCACATTCTGTGCGATATTCAGGACAAACGCGGTTTTGCCCATGGAAGGACGCGCCGCAATCAGAATCAGGTCGGAGGGCTGCAGTCCCGCTGTCTTATAGTCCAGGTCAATAAAACCTGTCGGGATTCCCGTTACGTTTCCTTTATTGCGGGAAGCCTTTTCGATTCGATCCATCGCGTTCATAACGACCTGACGGATCGGGACAAAATCACCCGTGTTTCGGCGCTGAACCAAATCAAAGACCTTTTTCTCCGTCGTCTCAAGGATTTCTTCCAGACCCTCCTTGCCTGCATAGCAGGTGTTCGCGATTTCCTCATTCAGCCGAATCAGCTTGCGCAGTGTGGATTTTTCCGCAACGATTTGACGATATTGGCATAATATTTTACATTGGCAGAAGTCGGCACCGCCGTAATCAGGTCGCGGATAAACTCCAGACTTGAAATTTCAGGCGGCACATCTTTTTCCCGGAGCTTGTCCTGCAGCGTGACCAGATCCACCGGTCTGCCGCTGTCATTTAGCTCCACCATCGTTTCAAACAGCACGCCATACTGCCGGTTATAAAAATCCTCTCCCGTAATAATTTCGGACGCAACCACAATCGCTTCCCGGTCCATAATCATCGAACCGATGACCGACTGCTCCGCCTCTAAACTGTGAGGCATTATTCTTTTGATTACATTTTCATCCATTGCGGGCATGGGGTCGTCTACGCCTCCGTAACTTTCACCGTCAGCTTCGCTGCCACCTGGGGATGAAGCTTCACTGTTACCTCATAGGAGCCGAAGTTCTTCAGACTCTCCGGCAGCTGGATTTTCTTCTTGTCAATCTCGATACCATGCTGTTCCTTGCAGGCAGTTGCAATCTCTTTGGAGGATACAGAACCGAAGGTTCTTCCGCCCTCTCCTGCCTTGATCTTGACCACGACCTGCTTGGTCTCCAGCTCTGTTGCCAGCGCCTTTGCCGCATCCAGATTCTCCTGTGCCACCTTCTCTTCGTTTGCCTTATGGAGCTTCAGATCGTTCAGATTCTTGGAGCTTGCCTCCACACCGATCTTCTTCGGTAAAATATAGTTTCTTGCATATCCTTCGCTGGCCTCAATGATGTCTCCTTTTTTTCCCAGCTTTTTTTCATCCTGAAGTAAAATAATTTTCATAGGATCAACCTGCCTTTCCTGAATCTTCTGTTTTATATGGTAAAACTTTTCAAACGGAATCCCTTAGATCTCACCGGATTCCAGCATGTCGTCGATGGTGTTCTTCAATACGCCAATGGCCTCTACCAGTCCCACGCCTTCCATCTGGCAGGCTGCGGTATTCATGTGGCCTCCACCGCCCATACGCTCCATGATGATCTGTACATTGACCTCATCAATGGATCTGGCGCTGACATAGATCTTGCCCTGATAATCGGTAAGTACAAAACTTGCCTTAATGCCCTTGATATTCAGCAGTTCGTTGGCTGCCTGCGCACCAATGATGGTAGGGCTGGGCAGATCCTCTGCGGTACACAGAGAGATTGCAAAGAACTGCTTGTAGATCTCTGCCTGACTGACAGCATCCGCCTTGGCCTTGTATTCTGCTGCATCCTCACGGAACAGTTTTCTCACACGGGTCACATCCGCACCGTTTCTGCGCAGGAATGCGGCAGCCTCGAAGGTGCGGACACCTGGTTTGGTCATAAAGTTATTGGTATCGATCATGATACCGGAATACATACAATCCGCCTCTTCCGTACGGATCTTGATATTGTCGTAGGTATACTGCAAGATCTCGGATACCATCTCACAGGCGGAGGATGCATAAGGCTCCACATAAGACAATGTGGCATTCTCAATGGTCTCCGTACCCTGTCTGTGGTGGTCCAGTACTACGACGGATTTGCAGAAGCGAAGCAGATCCGGGCACTCTGTGATGGAGGGCTTATTGACATCCACCACCACCAGAACCGTATTGCTGCCTGCCATATCAATGGCCTGCTGGCTGGTGATGATCATATCCTCGTCATATTCCGGATTGTTCTTAAACAGCTCCACCAGCGGCTGTACAGAGGTCGTAGCCTCGTTCAATACAATGTGAGCCTTTCTGCCCAATGTCTGGGCGATCCGGTAAATACCCACCGCAGAACCGAAGCTGTCCACATCCGGCATCCGGTGTCCCATAACGATAACACGGTCTTTTCCAGTGATAATCTCCCGCAGGGCATGAGCTTTTACTCTTGCCTTGACACGGGTATTCTTCTCTATCTGCTGACTCTTGCCGCCGTAGTAGGTGATGCTCTCCGGGGTCTTGATCACGGCCTGATCCCCGCCACGTCCCAGTGCCAGATCAATGGCGGTACGGGCGAATTCATAGTTCTGTGCATAAGTCAGGCCATCCAGACCAATACCGATACTGATGGTCACTGCCATTTCATTGCCGATGTTTACGGTCTTGACCTCTTCCAGCAGATCGAAACGGTTCTCCTGCAGCTGCGCTACCGCTTTTTTCCGCATGATTACCAGATACTTGTCCTTTTCCAGCTTCTTGCTGATACCGTCCAGAGATGCAATGTACTTGTTCACCTTACGGTCGATCAGTGCGATCAGCAGGGATCTGCGGACTTCCTCAACGCTCTCCAGCGCTTCCTCATAGTTGTCCAGATAGATCATGCCTACGCTCAGACTCTGGTCATCCACTTCCTGCAGTGCAATATGCAGTGCCGTCTCATCAAAGAGATAGACGGCAATCAGATAACCGTTATAGCCTTCTGCATCGATCATATCGCTGTGTTCCGCCATCTCCTTCAGAGAAATCTTGCGGAATTTGGCCACATACTCACAGCCCTCGTATTCCAGTTCATACTGTGCCTCGTCCACACCAGATTCGTCCGGAAGCCTGTCCCGGGTAATGGTAGGAAACAGGGAAGTGATGGATTTACTGTAGCCCTTGGGCTGATGCACCACATTCTCAAAAGCAATGTTGGTCCAGATCACCTTGCCGGAATCGTCCAGAAGGGCGTATGGCAATTCCAGATCCCGCAGCAGTTTTCGCTGGATCTGACCATATTCCGTGGCAAAGCTGATCAACTCGTTCATGATGATCGGCTTGTTGTAGAAATACAGCGTCAGGGTAATTGCAAAATAAAAAATCGTAAATCCGAAGGTAAGCAGTCCTGCACGGAAATCCAACATGAATACCGCCGCATCGATAGCCAGCAGTAACAGGCCCAGATATAGGGTAAACTGGATATATGTACGGATCCTGCCTTTCAGTCTGATTCGTTTTTTCATGAAAGAACACCTCTCAATATTTGCGTTCGACAACTTCTATTATAACAAATAATAACCCGCTCCGCCACCATATTATTTTGACGAATAGACAATATTCCTCTGTCAAATTTGTGCTTTTTGTCAGCTTTTCCGGACGGAGAGCCGTTCTCTTACTTACACAGTTCCCAGAAAGCCACTGCGCTGGCGGCCGCCACGTTCAGAGAATCCACACCATGGGCCATGGGAATGCACACCGTATCGTCACAGTCCGCAATGGTATCCGCTGCCAGTCCTTCCCCTTCCGTTCCCAGAATAATGGCAAGCTTTTCGACATTATGCAGTTTCTCATCATCCGGCCGCAAGCTGTCTTCTTTTAAAGCCATGGCTACGGTATGATACCCCATCTTCCGCAGCTGTTCCATGGTATGCTCCGGCCAGTCCTTTGTCTCCAGGATCGTCCACGGCACCTGGAATACGGTTCCCATGCTGACTCTTGCTGCCCGACGGTACAACGGGTCACTGCAGCCTCCCGTCAACAATACTGCATCGATTCCCAACGCTGCCGCAGAACGGAAAATTGCGCCTACATTTGTGGGATTTACAACATTTTCCAGAACAGCAATGCGTCTGGCATTTCCGCACAAGTCTTCCATCTTCGGCAATGCTCTTCTGCGCATGGCACAGAGCATTCCTCTCGCCAGTTTAAAACCGGAAATCTCCGACAGCACTGCATTGGATGCCACATATACGGGAATTTCCCCAGACACCTCTGCAATCCGCCCCAGGATTTCCCTGCCCTTCTCCGAATCCGCTTCCCGCTGTTCCATCAGAAGTGACAGCGGCTCATATCCCGCTGCCAGTGCCCGCAGAATCACATTGGGGCTCTCCGCAATGAACAGCCCCCGCTCTGGCTCATAATAATGAAAAAGTTGTACCTCTCTGCGTTCATTGTAGATCTCCAGTTCCGCTGTATGCAGATCAGTAATTGGTATTAATCTATGCTTATCTGTACTCATGCTTTTGCGATACCTTTTCTCCAATAATTTTCTCTTTTTATTATAATGGAGCATCCGGCCCCCGTCAAACGCAACTGTTACCCTGTACTCGGCTCATGGTATACACAAAAAGACCAGCCACAAAGGGCTGGTCTCTCATCTTAGTCTGAATTATTCAGCTACGTAAGGCATAAGTGCAACGTGACGTGCTCTCTTGATAGCAACGGTCAGTGCTCTCTGATGCTTTGCGCAAGTACCGGTAATACGACGAGGAAGGATCTTACCTCTCTCAGATACATACTTCTTCAGCTTAGCTGTATCCTTGTAATCGATTACGTTATCTTTACCACAGAATACGCAAACTTTCTTTCTTCTGCGCATACCGCCTTTTTTTCTCATCGGAGAATCGGTCTTCTCAGTCTTATTAAAAGCCATTATTATTACCTCCTATCGGAATCTGTCAGGGCAGAGGCGGGTGTCAGCTCCGCTTGTCACTGAAACTTAGTTAAAGGGTAATTCTTCATCGATGCCGTCAGGGATGTTCATAAAGCCATCACCTGCTCCGGAAGGAGCAGGGGCATTATTACCGCCACCAAAGCCAGCGTTCTGGTATCCACCGTCATTATTGCCGGCAGATGCGTTCTTACTCTCTGCGAACTCTACGTTCTCAGCCACTACATCAGTAGTATACACACGCTGTCCATCCTTATTGGTATAGCTTCCGGTCTGGATACGTCCTTCCACAACGAACTTTGTTCCCTTGTGGCCGTATCTCTCAATAAACTCACCGGTTCTGCCAAACGCTACACAGTTAATAAAATCAGCATCCGGCTCACCGTCACGCTTAAATCTTCTATCTACTGCTATGGAAAAACGAGCGATCGCTGTTGCGGTAGCTCCCTGAGAATATCTTACCTCAGGATCCCTTGTTAAACGTCCCATAAGAATTACTTTATTCATATTTCGCTTCTCGCTTTCTGTTTATGCCTCGTCCTGTCTAACGCATAAGTATCTGATCACGTTGTCCATGATACGAACACGGCTCTCGATCTCTGCAGGAACAGTGCTCTCAGCTTCAAATCTGATGAAGTAGTAGAAAGCTTCTTTCATCTTCTGAACTTCGTAAGCAAGCTTCTTCTTGCCCCACTCGTCCACTTCTGTGATGTTGCCGCCGAATCTCTCAACCAGTGCTTTGCACTTGTCAACAACGGCTGCTCTCTCATCATCCTCGATCTTAGCGCTAACAACAACGGCTAATTCGTACTTGTTCATGTTAGTTACCTCCTTTTGGTCTCTGGCCCATATTTTATATATGAGCAAGGAATAAAGTGTCTCACGAAGGAACATGATACCATATTCCTGTCCACTTTTCAAGATTTTTCAACGATTTCTTTCACATTTTTTTCTAATAGTTTTCTTGCGATCATGATCTGGTGTCCACAGCCCAGACATTTCAGCCGGAAATCTGCTCCCACACGGAGTACTTCCCATTCTCTGCTGCCGCAGGGATGCTGTTTTTTCAGTTTCAATACATCTCCCACATTAATATCCATAACATTTTCCTCTTCTTTCCCTGCCTGTATCGCCACTCCTCCGCAAACATGTCGCGACAGAGGCCTGTGATTCTGTATTATAAATGATTCGCCATAAAGTCCTTCACTACCCCGAAAGCCTCCCTCAGCAGGTTATTCGGTACGGTAACGGGATAAGTTCCCGCGGACAGTCCCTCTACATGGGCATAGCCCTGTTTTCTCGCAATAGCCAACGCCCGGAACATATGAAAATTGTTGGTAATAACCACAACACTGTCCTCTGATTTGTCCAGCAGTTCTCCGCTGAAGATCAGATTCTGCGTGGTATTCGTGGAAGCATCCTCCATGAGGATCCGCTCCGGATCGATCCCGGCGGTTTCCAGATATCCTTGCATTCCCTCGGCCTCGCTGATGGGTTCATTGTATCCCTGTCCACCGGACACGATGACTTTGGTCTCCGGATTGGCATTCAGATATTCTATGGCTTTATCCAGCCGTTTCTGTAGCACATAACTGGGGCCGGAAGTCTTCCACTGGGCTCCCAGTATGATCACATAATCCGCACCTTCCTGCGCCGTGGCATGGAACTGACTGACGATCATCCCTTCTATAATAAGAAGCAATACCATCCCTGCCATCACAAGACTCCGGAATGTAATATGCAGCCATCGGGGGATCCAGTAATATACGGTTCTGTGGGTCAGCACCCATGCCCATGCGGCACAAAAAGCACCAATCACACCCCAGACCAGGAAAAAGTAGCTGCCGAAGGCAACAAAAAGACCGATCCCCACACAGTACAGCAGACACAGCACCGCCAGAACATATAACGCCCTTGCTCCGTAATGTTTTTCTCCCACGCCTCTGCCTCTGGGATCCAGATAGATCACTTTTTTACTTTTTTCCCTCGGAATCAAGTGGTTCCTTTTCATACTGCCTCCATTCTTTCCTACGATCTATTGTAGCATATCTCCTACGGCAGTCTCAATACCACATATTTTAGGGTTTTCTTAATTTTTTCGAAAATTTTCTTTACCGGACACTGATTGACTTGTCACTCACCTAACACTATGATGTAATTAACATACTACTTTTGAAAAAAGAAACGGATGGAAACCTTATGCATACCACATTATCCAAAAAAGATTTTTCCCGATATCTGCCCTTCCTCCTGCTGGTGATGACCGTTTTCCGCGTCCTCGCCGGACTGAGGATTCCTTATATGATCCTGGCAAATCAGCGCTATGATGACCGGCTGCTGTTCGAGAATGCTTACGATCTGCTGAGCGGCGTGTGGCTTGGCAGCTACGATTCTTATACACTGGCAAAAGGAATCGGCTATCCGCTGTTTCTGGTACTGGCGAAAAAGCTGTGCCTTCCCTACTCTGTTCTGCTGTCGCTGTTGCAGGCGGCCGGTGCATGGCTGTTTGTCCGCGCAGTGTCTGTGAGATGGCAGAATCCCTATGGGCAGGCAATTCTCTATCTGCTCCTGTTGTTTTCCCCCATCAGCCTCACGCTGTTGGTCACGCAGCGGCTGTACCGCATGGCAATCGTTCCGGGAATGGTCCTGGTGGTATTTTCCAGCATGATCGGACTGACTCTGCGCAAAGAGCTCCCCTTGAAAAAACAGCTGCCCTGGGCGGTTCTGACCGGCGTGGCTCTTGCCTTTTTCTGGCAGATCCGGGAGGATTCCGTCTGGATTCTGCCGTTTATCGCCGTTATGACGGTATGGAACGTGGGTTATGTAATTCTGGTCCTGCATAAGAAATTAAACACAAAGGCACTTCTGCTTCACTGCCTGACCATGTTATTGCCACTCCTTCTCCTGTTCGGTGCCAACACCGGTGTCTCCGTCGTCAACCGGATCCACTACGGTGTTTTCCTGAACAACGACCGCACGGAGGGAAATTTTGCAGAGCTGATGTCCCTGTTGTATCATCTGGACAGCAATATGAGAACCAATCCCGACATCTGGATCTCCCGGGATACTATTGTCAGAGCAGAAGCAGCCAGTCCCACTCTGCAGCAGATTCAGCCACTATTGGACAGTTATACCGAAGACTGGGCCACAAGGGATGGTGAGATTCCCGGCGATCACTTCAGCTGGGTACTGCGGGATGCGGTACAGGACTCAGGAATTGCCCCGAATGCCGTCAGTGCACAGACCTTTTATGGCAATGTCGTCTCCGAACTGCGGGCCGCCGTAGCCAGTGGCGAGCTGACCGAAAAGACGGACGGTGCCCTCTATTTTTCCTCCCAATCCCGTGGAGTACTGCCGGAAGAAATTCCCGGTATCCTCAGTGATACTTTGCAGAATATCTGGAAAATTGCAGGATACACCAATTGTGCTTTGAGCAGTTCCGCCAAAAGTGCCGGCCGGCTGTCGGATATCCGTCGTATGGAATCCTTTGCCTCCTGCCTGACCGTGTACCCCACACTGTCACAGTTTCAGGCTGCCGATTATGATTCCATTGAGGATGAGACCTTATATGATTTCAATGAGATCTACAGTTCCGGTATGGTATCTCTTCTGAATAAGAGCAACGCTATCTATCAGTTGTTGGGACAGCCCATGTTCCTGCTGGCACTGCTTGCCCTTTGTGTGCTGACCGTCCGCGTGATCCATGGACTTTTCCATGGGGACACAAAAGATCTCGAACTGTGGATCCTGACCTGTGGGATTCTGCTCAGTGCCGTTCTGCTGCGTTTCGGCTGTGGCCTGTTCACCGCATGGTTTTCCGAAGACATGCAAAAGTTCATCAACAGCTTCTACTCCTGTGGCGTCTACATTCTGCTGCAGATGTTCAAATATCTGGCGGTTATTACTACTGCCACCAGCCTGCAACCGATACGGAAACAATATTTTCAAAATTTTCGTAATTCTCATAAGGAAAAGGAGGAATAACTTATGGAAAATTTGAACAAACAGATTCAGGAATTGCAAAAGATCATTGATACCTACGGCAATATCGTATTTTTCGGTGGTGCCGGTGTCTCCACCGAGAGTGGAATCCCGGATTTCCGAAGCGTGGACGGACTGTATCACCAACAGTACGATTACCCGCCGGAGACGATTTTAAGTCACACCTTTTATCGTTCCCACACGGAGGAATTCTTTCGTTTTTATCGGAATAAGATGCTCTTCCCCAATGCACAGCCCAATGCCGCCCATAAAAAACTGGCAGAACTGGAAGCTGCCGGGAAAGTCCGGGCCGTGATCACCCAGAATATCGACGGACTGCATCAGGCTGCCGGAAGCAGGACCGTACTGGAGCTCCACGGCTCCGTGCTTCGCAATTACTGTGAAAAATGCTATCAGTTCTATGGAATCGACACGATCTTAAACAGCACCGGTATTCCCCGCTGTGAAAAATGCGGTGGTATCATCAAGCCGGATGTGGTTCTGTACGAAGAGGGACTGGATGAGAAGACGTTAAATGCCGCCGTCAGATACATCCACGAAGCAGATGTCCTGATCATCGGCGGCACTTCTCTGGCTGTCTATCCCGCAGCCGGGTTAATTGATTATTTTCAGGGTGATAAGCTGGTGGTCATCAACAAAAGTGCGACCCCCAGAGACAGCCACGCAGATCTCCTGGTTCAGGGCCCGATCGGGGAAGTATTTCATTCGATCCAGAATCCGTAAGTGATATCCTGTTCTCCGCTGATATGATAAGCATCTTCCACATCAGCGCCCCAGCTGTTGATACCACCCACGCCCCTCACTGCTCCCAGGATGGATACCACCGTCCTGCGGGCAGGAGGTAGTTCTTCGTGGTGCATGGCATTTTCCAGTTCCTGTGCCGTATAAGGCAGGCAGGAAAATGCGAAGTGTTTTCCCTCCTCCGCGGTTATTTTTAAACGGCTGCTTCTTTCTCCACGGTCTGTATTATCCAGGGAAGTCTTCCTAACGATCTCCAGCCATTTGGTCTGCATATGCATCCCACAGTCCTGAGGCACCATATAGGGTGTCACCGGCAATCCCTGTACTTCATACACACCGGGAATTCCTCCTGCCATACGGTCCGGATAGGTCTCTCCGGACAATCCTTCATAGGTATACCTCTCCGCTGCGGTGGGCATCAGGAACCGCATTCCGAATACCGGAAGCTCCGGCAGACCCTGTTTTCCACAATAATCTGCCTGCACATGGATTCTGCCATCCGTTTCCACCGTATAAGTCACTGTCACCTCCGTCACCGGAACTGTCGGTGTCTTATACGTATAGACGATCTCGAATCTGTCACAGGTCTCTTTTCCGGTGTATTTATTATTCGCCGGTGCCAGCGGGATGGCAATCTCCTGCCCATCCATCCGGGCCTCTACCCGGCTGCAGCGTACAAAACGATCCGCCGCGGACCATACCGCACTGCGGAATGCGAATCCACACCCTCTGTCATTATCCGTGACCGCGCGCCAGAACGCCGGTCTGGGAGACCTGTACAGCCACTCTTTGCCATCCTTATATAAAGACTCCATGCCTCCGGAGCCCACGGAGAAAATATAGGAAAAATCCTGTCCCTGTATACCGATAGTCACATCACCGATTACGATTCTGAGTGCCATAATAATATCTCACCTCCTGCATTGCCGGTTTTTCACTACGGTCTGCGAATAAGATTCCATTTCCCGAGAATTCATAATCACTGGGTCTGTCATCAAAGTCTCCGCCATAGCGCAGGACTCTCCGTCCTGTGACTTCATCTTCCACCCAAAGCGCCTGGTCAATATAATCCCAGATAAATCCGCCCTGATACATTTCAAAGCGGTCCAATAATTCCATATAGGACTTCATTCCGCCCAGAGAATTGCCCATGTCATGCATATATTCGCATAACAGATAGGGTTTCTTAGGGTCATGTTCCAGATAATCTATAATTTCCTGCGGGTATGCGTACATACGGCTCTCCACATCCGAGATCCGGTCTTCATAAGCTCTGTTGTGGAAGACACCTTCGTAATGTACCAGCCGTTGATCGTCCTTTTCCTTGAAAAACTGCTGCATGGCAGCAATATCATCTCCGGCATAGGATTCATTTCCCAGAGACCAGAACAGGATCGAAGGATGATTCTTAAAGCATTCAAAATTGGTTCTGGCACGGTCCACTACCGCTTCCTTCCACTCCGGCAGGGAACCGGGCACATTCCAGGAAGGTTCCATAGCTCCCATCTTCTGCCAGGAGCCGTGACTCTCCAGATTCGTCTCCGCCATCACATAGATTCCGGCTTCATCACACAGTCCGTACCATTCCTTGCGGTCCGGATAATGACAGGTTCTGACCGCATTGATATGGTTACGTTTGAAGCATTCGATGTCCCATTTCATGTCTTCCAGGGAAATACACCGTCCGGAAGCTGCATTCCACTCATGGCGGTTCACTCCACAGATCACCAGCCGCTCGCCGTTCAGTTTCATCACTCTATCCGTAGGATCCAAAATAAAATCCCGGAAGCCGATCTTATAAGGCACCACTTCCGTCACTTCCCCCTCACTGTCTGTCAGCGTGATCTCCAACTGATACAGATAAGGATTCTCATGACTCCAGGGTGTTACTTTCTCTGCCAGTTCTTCCTTAAGATGCAGAGCCTGCTCCGCCTGGGGCTGTAAAAACTCGGTTCGCGTAAGCAACGCTTTCCCCGCAGGATCCGACAGACGGATCTGCATTTTGCCCGGGTGCTGTCCCGCATCTGCGGCAGATACTTTTACCGTCAGATCTAAAGTGCCCATTGCATCCTGTACGCTATAATTAGGCTTTGCCCAGAGATCTTCCACATGCCAGCTGGGCTTTGCATAAAGCTTTACACTGCGGAAGATTCCGAAAAAGCGGAAGAAATCCTGGTCTTCGAGAAATGCCGCCGTACTGCGCTTGTGCACTTCCACCGCCAGCAGGTTATCTTTTTCCTTAATATATGGTGTCAGATCGAATTCCGAAGGAGTAAAACTGTCTTCCGCATATCCCACGAAACGGCCATTCAGCCAGACATACATGGCCTGCTCCACACCTTCAAAACAGATAATGACTCTCTTTCCCCGCAGACCTTCTGCCAGATGAAAACGCTTCCGGTAAGAACCTACGGGATTATACTCTGCCTCGCTGAAAGCACCTTCTGCCAATCCTTTTCCCAGCGTGTAAGCCGGGCGGCGGTAAATTTTGCCCTCCCAGGGATACATGGTGTTGATATAATGAATTTGGTCATAACCTGCCAGTTCAATATGTCCTGGCACACGGATCGTATCGAACTGCGCACTGTCAGCATTTTCCCGGTAGAAATCCACCGGACGGCTCTTCGCATTCACCGAATAGGCGAACTCCCAGTTTCCGTCCAGAGACTGTACCAGGGAGCTTCTGCCCTCTGCCGCTTCTTCCGTATCCTGATAGATCGGATGATCACTGTGGGCTGGCAGCTGACCAACCCGGAACACCTTCGGATCGTCCAGCCAACGGATATCTGCTTCCATGTTTTCTCCTCCTGATTTCTCCTTAATTTCTTCTTGTTTTCTTCTGTTATTCCTTGACAGCACCGGCTGCGATTCCTGCCAGAATGTATTTCTGGAAGAAAATGTAAGTCAGAACTGTTGGGATCATGACTACGATGATACCTGCTGCCAGTGTCTGCCAGGATCCCTGCTGTGCATTCGCATAGTCCATCAGAAATGTAGTGATGGTACGCAGCTTGTTCTTCGGCATATACAGATAAGGGATGTACATGTCGTTGATGATGTTGATGGCCTTCACGATACATACCGTGGCTGTAGCCGGTGCCAGCAGCGGGAAAATAATCTTGTAGAACAGCTGGAAATAGGAACAGCCATCCAGCAGTGCCGCCTCATCCAGAGATACCGATAATCCGGAAATAAACTGTCTGTAAATGTACAGCTGCATCAGGTCGGATGCAATGTAAATCACAATTGGTGCTCCCAGTGTATTGTACAGATGGAAACCGTTGATGATACGGAATCTGGAAATCTCTGTTACAAAGGAAGGAATCAACATTCCCAGGAAAAACAGTCCCACGACGAACTTTTTGCCGCGGAATTCAAATCGTTCGATGATAAATGCGGTAATGGTTCCCAGCATTACATTAAATATCAGGGAAACCGCCAGTATTATTATAGTATTTTTAAAGCCGATCAGCAAATATTTATTGGTAAATACTTTTTTATAATTTTCAAAAGTCAGGTCACTTCCGGCAGGGGGCAGCAACGGAGAAGACAGTGTCATGGCGCCCTTGGACTTTAAAGAAGCGAACAATGTCAGAAGGATTGGTGCCAACACGATAATGACCATGCCGATACATATTACCTGTTTGATTACCTGTTGAATTACTCTCTTTGCCATATGTTTAGCATCCTTTCTGTTTATTTGTCTCTCAGAACCAGACCGTGGATGATCTTGTTCTGAATCACATAGATGATCACGATCATCAGCATGATCGCCACTGCCATGGTTGCCGCCAGTCCGAAGTTCGAGAAGGTGAACGCCGTCTTGATGGTGTACAGGGTAAAGGTAGAAGAAGCATAGCCGGGACCACCTGCCGTCATAACGAAAGGAATGTCGAATACCTGCAATGCTCCGCGGATATTGTCGAACAATACGAAGTCCACCATCAGCATGATTGCAGGAATCTGTATGTATTTGAAAATCTGTCCGGTACTTGCGCCGTCGATCCTTGCTGCCTCCAGAATGTCCGTAGGGATGGACTGCAGGGCTGCCATGAACAGGATCACATGGTATCCGCTGAATCTCCAGACAGATACAGATGCCAATACGAAGTTTACAATTTTCTCATCGGATAACCAATTGCGAATCAGACTTTCCAGATGCAGGGCAGTCAGGATTCCGTTGAAGGCACCGTTGATCGGGGAAAAGAAATAGGAAAAGGCGTAGGAAATAGCAACGCCGTTAATAATATAAGGTAAAAATACCATGGTCTTGTAGAACTTTGCCGCCCGAAGCTTACTGGTCAGCAAGACTGCAAAGGCAAGCTCAACCAGGATCATAAATAAATGGATCACAAAATATACGGCATTGTTCCGTAAGGACAGCCAGAGGTCTTTATTGTGGAACATGGAAATATAGTTCTCAAAATTAATAAAATGATAATCTGCTGAAAATCCGTCCCAGTCCGTGAAACTCATACGGAACAGGTCAATCGCCGGGAACACCACAAATGCGATCAGCAAAGTAAGCGGTATCAGCAAGGATATGAAGATAAACTGTCTGCGTTTCTTGTTTAATTTATTCATGGATATCCCTCTCTTTATGATTTTCGGGAGCCGCTTCGCAGCTCCCGATCTATCAGATTTAAATCCTTTTTACTGGATGCCCAGTTTGGTTCTTGCGTCTTTCCACTTCTGGTTCAGCTCGCTCATCTTGCTGTCCAGATCAACGTTGCCGGTCAGCATCTCTGCACCAAGCTTCTTGTAGTCGAAGGTGGTCTCATTCTGGATGGCTGTGAAATCATCTCCGCCGCCGTCATAGGTAATGATCTGCTTATCCTTGCAGAGAGTATCTGCTTCTGCAAGGATAGGATCCTTCTCCTTCGGGAAGTTCGTCATGGAAGAAGAGGAAGAGATGTATGCCAGGTACTCAGGATACCAGTCTTCGGAGTAGAACCACTCTACGAAAGCCTTGGCAGCTTCGGGGTTCTTGGAATGTGTGGTCACACCCATGAAGGAGTCACCCTGTACGATCACATTGTAAGGATCGGAGGTAGTGTTTCTGGTAGGAAGGTAGAATGCTCCCAGTTCGGAAGTATCTTCTGCCTGGTTCTGGATATTCTGGAGTCCCCAGTCACCCAGTGCGATGATGGCTGCCTGCTTGGAAGAGAACAGTGCGGTTGCCTGATCGGAACCCATACCCAGAGGATCCTTGCCCATGACACCGGAGTTGAACAGTTCATAAGCCTTGCTGTATGCTTTATAGATGTCTGTTCCCTCGGAGAAAGGCTCATCCTGAGTTGCCATGGTGTTCCAGTTCTGTCCGTTACCGGATTCCAGTGCGGGCATGAACTCCATGTAAGGGTAATCCGGCCACTCATCCTTGAATCCACAGGCAATTGCCATGAAGTTGGCATTGTCTTTTCCATAATAATCCTGTAAGGTCTTGGCTGCGTCTTCGAACTCACCCCAGGTGGTAGGTACTTCTACGCCCGCCTCTTTGAACATGTCTTTCCAATAATAACTCCAAGTTCCCCTTCAAAATGAATTTCATGACTCTTATCAGGGCAAATAATCGCATCTCGGTCTCCGATAATCGAACTCGCTGGTTTTAGAAAAATACGCGGACGTTTCGGATACTCTCGCTTTTTGGCA
>ENA-OPBX01001078-OPBX01001078.1-human-gut-metagenome-genome-assembly--contig:-NODE-1078-length-15511-cov-6.169578_pt1 | contig 15511 bp, 14 predicted proteins | sample MGYA00241075_ERZ501466 | MGnify/ENA primary metagenome ERZ501466 (study PRJEB25962, sample SAMEA2042633) | human gut metagenome | biome: human gut; feature: human-associated habitat; material: faeces...
CCCGGGTATCTTCCAGCATTTTGCCATTGCCGCGGCTCAGCAGGATGACGAATTCGTCGCCCGCCATCCGGATGGCAACAGCGTCCTCCGGCAGGGAGGCGGAAAGGATTTTGCCGATCTCCCGAATGGCCCGGTCGCCCATCGAGTGGCCGTAGCGGTCGTTGATCTGCTTGAAGTCATCCACATCGAACACCACCAGCACCCCGCCGCTACGGCGCATCTCGATGGTGCGGTTCAGGTAGCTGTTCTGGTTCAAAAGCCCGGTCAGCGCGTCCAGCTGGTTCCACATCTCGCTGCAATAGATATAATACAGCACCGACAGCAAGGTGACGCACAGCCATGTGACGTGCAGCTTCGGCAGCGCGATCTGGATCACAGTCTCCGCGCCCAGAAAAAGGATCAGCGGGTAGATCAGCGTGCGGCTGCGGTTCTGAAAGACCGCCGCCGTACGCACCGTAGCCACCATAAGGTACAGCATGGAGACATAATACATAACGACATAAATATAGAAGTACTCACCCCGGGCGTAGAGGTTCTCCCTGCTCACCGAGAACACCGGCCCATAGGGCAGCGTTGCCGCCAGAAAAAGCAGATACACACCCTCGCAGCAGACCGCTGCCTTGAACCCGCGCCGGATGACGGATTTTTTGTCCAGCACATATACAAGGCACAGCGCCACCGCCGGTGTCAGCCCGAAGCCCAGATAGTTGGACAAAATATTCAGCCAGCGGTAGCCCGGCGGTGTGCCGTCTACCACAATGGTGATGACCTCCAGCACCGAGATCGCCGCGATCAGCGCAAAGGCCAGAAAGAACCCGCGCTTCTGCTTTTTATTCAAAGATTCGCTCAGCTTTGTAAGAAGGCACATAAAGCCAAGCACAAAAAGATCAATGGTCGTTAAAATAAAGAAATAGCCATCCATTACAAATTATCTCGCTCTGTGAACTGACACCCCTGTCCGGGTACATACAATATTAGTATATCACTCCGCAAAACTTTTCTCAACCGGGAACCGCTTATTTTCATTCAACTAGCAATTCAACTTTTTAATGCAACAGCGTTGCATTGCATATCGCAAATATGCTGTTTGAATGTCACACCATTTTTTTGACTCGCGATAAAAAAGCTTCAACGTCTCCCGGACGGCTTTTTGCCGTGGATATCCAGTTTGGACAATGCGCATACCGTCTCGATATGTGTCGTCGCTAGAATCGGAACACATGGATTCAGCCTCGTTAGAAGCATGGGAACACAAAATAGCAGGGGAGTGGTTCTCCTTGCTATTCTTGCGAAGCGGCTTGAAATTCTTGCCGTCCACACTGTTTTTGAACCCGGTCTTGTAAACAAAGACAATCATGTAGGGGTCTTTGTTCCCATTACTATCATAACCGCCCACGATTACTTTTTCAACTATACTTTCAAAAATATGTCGGTCAAAGGTGTCCAGAACCTCATTCTGTTCAAGTGTCTGTCGGAACATGGCGACACGCTTGCGCATGGTAGTTTCGGTTTCGGCTGCATCTTGCAGGCTTTCACACTCTTTCTGCAACTGCTCAATCTGGCTGGACAGGTCTAAATACTTTCGGTCGTAGGTCTCCTTGTCAATGGTATCTTCAAGACGCATATCAACCAGCTTGTTTTTCTTGACTTCCAGAGCGTGAATATCTCTTTCGGCTTTCGCCAGACGCTTGCTCGCGTTGCTTTCAGAAAGAGTTTCTTCTGTCCGTTTCATAAACTCGTCCAGAACATCCTTGTTATTCTGGCACAAGAGGCGATAAGATTCTACAAAAGCCCGCTCAATCGTTCTTTCGTCAACGCCCTTGCTCTCCGGGCAGAACTTTTTTCCTTTTTTGGTGGAAACAACACATTGCCAGATTGCTTTATTATATTGTGAACTGCTATGCCAACTCCTCCTTGTCAGGGTGCCACCACAGAAACCACATTCTATCATGCAGCTAAAAGCGTATTTCCGGCTGAACTTTTCACGTTTGCCGTCCACGTTAAGGCTGCGGGGCTTTGCACGCCGCCGCAAAATTTCCTGTGCGGCTTCAAAGACTTCTTCCGAAATAATGGGCTCGTGGTGCTCACGAATATAAAATTGATCTTCCTCGCCGAAGTTGTACAGACGCCGTTTTGAAATAGGGTCAACGGTAAATGTCTTTCCTAACAAAATGTCGCCTTTGTATTTTTCGTTTTTGATAATGCCGATTACGGTACTGTCTGCCCATTTAGGACTGCCGCGTTTGGTTTTATAGCCTAAGTTTTCAAGTTCTTTGGCAATAACCGAACCACCGGCACCCTCCGTGTATCGCTGAAAAATGTAACGGACAACAGCCGCTTCTTCTTCGTTGATGGTGATGGTTTTGTCCGCTGGATTGTAGTCATAACCTAAACAGCCCTGAAATCCGACCAGCTCACCGCGCTGCATCTTCATCTTCAAGCCCTTTTTGACATTTGCAGAAATATTTTCGACTTCCTGCTGTGCAACAGAGCTTAAAATTACAAGGAGCAGTTCACCGTCCATAGTAAGGGTGTTGATGTTTTCTTCCTCAAAAAACACAGCCACGCCTTTATCTTTGAGCATCCGAACATATTTCAGAGTGTCAAGCGTATTTCGGGCAAAGCGCGAAATGGATTTGGTAATCACCATATCCACGTCACCGTTCATACAGTCGTTGATTAAACGCTGGAAATCCTCGCGCTTTTTTACCTGCGTACCCGTGATAGCTTCATCAGCATAGATGCCGGCCAAAGACCATTCCGGCTTACTTTTTATAAGTTCGGTATAGTATTTGACCTGCGATTTGTAGCTGTTCAGCTGATCTTCGGTATCAGTGCTGACACGACAATAGGCAGCTACGCGTAGCCTTTTTTCAAAGTTTGTACGCGCTCGTGGCGAGAGCGTGTTGTGCGCTTTAATGACTTCAACATCTTTCATGCTTGACCTCCTTATTGAATGTGTTCCTTTCATTGTGTTAATCATAACGCCAATGCGACACAAAATCAAGAGGATAGTTCGGAAACCACACGATAATCTTTCATTAAGCGCTGTTTGATAAGGGAATACTCTCTATCGGTTATGAGCTTTCTTTCCAACAGCTGCTTCAAAAAAGCAAGCTGAATGCTATAACGTATCAAATTTTGTTCTTTCAAAAATATCCCCCTTTCACAAAATAAAAAATGAGCCAACGGATGGCTGCTGGCAGCAGCCCACGGGAATCTCACCCCTGCATTCATCATGCAGCCCTACTCATTGCCTGCGACGCTCTGAACGCTCGGACTTTGACGGTAAGGGAGTATCAGCCTGTCTGTATGTCATGGCCCGCAAGCAGCCGCGCTTGCATTGCGGCGTGGTGGTGATCGCTCCACTTTTCAAAGAAAAGCATCGTGGCGCACCCGCCGTCCGGCTCGATACAGACAGCAACGTATCCGTTTGCCCTATGATGCACCGCCATTGTCCTGCGGGCATATTTTTCAAGGTGCAGTCCCGAAACGTGGAAAGGGTCAGACCGTTTCGGCTTTGGTTACAATAGAAGAAATCAGTTTGATTTCCAGATGGCGTTTCATGTACTCGTCTATGCACACATGAGGCTGACCGTGCTTGTCATAGAAAATGCCTGTACAGAGCTTGATGATATAGCCTCTGTAATGCTGCAAAACTTGTTCAACGGCATCGGTATCCCCAGCGCAGGCAGAGCGAATCACCGAGAGCGGTAAAAGCTCTCTGCTTGTGTGTTCATAGGAGCCCATTTACGCCTAACCTCCCTCCGGCAAGTGCGCCTTTAGCTTTTTTCGCAGCTCATTCAGCGTTTTTGCCCGGTGCCGTTGAACAGCACTCCGGGACATTCCCATGAGGTCGCCAATCTCACCATCGCCCAGTTCCAGAACGCAAAACAGAATCAGAATGCTTTGTTCTTGCTTCGGCAGGGCGGCAAACGCATTGGCAACAAGTTCATTGTCGATGTGCAGATCACAGCCGTAGGATGAAAATACAAATTCTTCACTTGGATAATGGTCTACACTCGTGAGCTGCCCCAGTTCTTCCAACGAAAGAACGCTGAATGACTTTTCACGGTCAAGCAGACGTTTCTTATTTCGGTGATAGTTCCGGGCCTCATTTCGCAGCACCGCTTTGCAGAACGCATCGAATCGGTACTGTTCGCCATCGTTGCGAGGGATAGCTTCCATCTTCTCACCCCCTTTCCGTGGGGATGTCGGGTGGATTTTTCCCTTTCCGCTAATATGACACCTGAAACACCCGATTCTGCCCGCTTTTTTGAAAATTTCCAAAAATATTTTTGAAACAGGCAGCTTTTCAGGCGGCAATAGAAAAGCCCAGCAGACCGAAAACGGCCAACCGGGCATAATGAAAGCACGAAACGCGCAGTAGCTACATCGTATAGTACATAGTAAAAGCCCTGCTGACCCTGTGCGGGAGCAAGGCTTTTTTTGACAGTTCAAAGCTAGGCGTTCGATAGAATATTAGACGCATGGCGGCATCCTCCTATGGCCGCCATACGAACGATGAAACGCTTTGATAAGCAAAAAGAACCGGCGGCCTTGAGTTTCTCAAAAGCCGCCGGTTCAAAATGGGCGCGCGGATATGTCTGCTATACGACGGCTTTTTTCTTTTGCCGTCGTGCGGCAGGTGTTTTTACTTTTTATTCTTTTGTGCCACATGGACGATTATGGCAACTAAAATAATTGCGGCGATCATACCAATTAAAGGAAGCCATGTGTCGGTGATGCTTTGCAATACGGCATTCCAGTTTATATTTTCAGGCAACATAGTTTAGACCTCCAATTCTCGCTGTTCTGTGACAATACGCTTACAGGAAAGATACGTTGCAAGGAAATAACTTCCATAGACAAGCAGGAAAAGGACGATTGTCAGTCCGATATTGGTTGCGATATGGATGTTCATAAATTCTTCCACCACAGCCATTGCTTTGCCAATCAGGAAAGCAGAATACACGCCAGCGACGACTAGCGGAATGGCAAAGAACACGGCTGTCTGCACAAAAAGCGTATGATCGATTTGCCTGCGGCCTGCACCCAGCTTTTGCAGCAAGCCATAACGATACACATTGTCGGTCGTTTCGGTAAGCTGTTTTAACGCTAGAAGTGCGGCGCAAATCAGCAAAAAGACCAACCCGATATAGCAGCAAAGGAAACTCACCAAGGCATCAAGGCCGTAGAACGTCTCATACATCATGTTCTTTTCGGCATACCGATAGCCGTGTGTACTATCCAATCCAATCGGAATCATCTTTTGCAAAATTTCATTGGAATCTGCATTAGGCTCATATTGCACCAAAAGCGCATTTACATCTTTTTCAAGAGATGCGGTGACGGAATCGGGAACGATCAAGGTGCCGCGGTCATTGTTGCCAACCGACGTCATAATGTATGTTTCCTGCAAAACTTTATCTTCTGCACGCTGTAAAGTCGCCCCGCCAACCATGATTTCCGGGTGGCTCTGCAATGCAGCAGCAACATACCGATACGTTCCATTGTAGTTGCAGTTCAACAGGTATTGGCCATCGTTCAGCGTGATGGGTGCTTTGTTCTGCATGGATAAGGCACGATTCAAGTCCGAAATGGAGATTACGGAAACCTTGCTGTCAGGAACTTTTTCATCAATCGGCCAAAATTTGACTTTCTGTCCTTCAAATAGTTCAGAGTAGGTCATATCGGCCTCGTAAACACTGATTTGCTCTGTAGCTTTGGCGTAGTTGCTTATGGTAATATCGTGTGCAGCGAGATAGGCAGCAATATCGCTGTCCCCATCAACAGAAACATTGGAAAGCACGTTCAAATCATAGGGCGTTGCAGAACGAGACATTTTGTTCATAGCAAGCGCTGTGCTTGCGCCAATCGACACGGCGCAGATCGTGATGGTCAGCAATCCGCATACAACCGTTACCACAAGATAATTGGTTCGGATTTTGCTGCCAATCTGACGGACAAGGAACGTATTCAGACCTTTCAGGTAAAAGCATTTCCTTGCACTTGCTACTTGCATGAAAACGGCTGACAGCGAGTAGAACAGCAGAAAAGTTCCCGCGACCAATGCCGCCGCTGCCAACTGGAACAGATTATTTTCATGCGATGGCAGAATCCCGTTTTTGTTGAACAGCGCGGCAGAAATTCCGATGCAAAGCAGCGAGAGCAGGAACAGACAAACCGGCAAGATACGGTTTTCAGTCTGCATACTTTCGTTTTTTCTGCCGTCCGTCAATAGGTCAATCAATTTAACATTGGTGACAGACCGAATATTGAAAAGCATGACGATAAAAAAGATGATTGTGAAACACAACACGGTCTGGCGAAGCGCTCCGGCTGAAAACACGATCCGAAACTTTTCAAGATTGATTGCAAAAAGCCGCAATGCAATCAAAGAAAACCCTTGCGAAAAGAAAAAGCCCAAAAGCAATCCTGTGCCCAGCGCAATGATGCCAACACAAAGCGTTTCGCCTGCAAACAACCGGGAAATACGCCCTTTTTTCATGCCGAGCATCATATACACGCCTAATTCCTTTTTGCGACGTTTCAATAAAAACTGATTGGCATAAAGAATCAGAAAAGCCAGAACAACCGCAATCATAGTGGAAAGCGTAGAAAGCATAATGCCGAGTTGACGATATAAGAGCGTGCCGGTCATGCCCATATTGGAAAAAGCCGGCTGGTCAGAAATGGAATTGAACGCATAGAACAAACTGACCGAAAGGGTCAGCGTAAGAAAGTAAATCAGATAGTCACGAATGTTCTTGCACACATTTCGGAAAATCAGCTTACATGTGTTCACTCTGTTCACCTCCCAAGACGGAAACTACTTCCAGAATTTTTGTAAAAAATTCTTTGCGCGTATCCGTCCCACGATGCAGTTCGTTGAACACCTGCCCATCTTTGATAAACAAAATGCGATTGCAATAGCTGGCAGAAAAAGCGTCATGTGTTACCATGAGAATCGTTGCAGAAAGCCGTTCATTCAATTCGGTCAACATTGTCAACAACATTCGGGAAGAATTGGAATCCAGTGCGCCGGTCGGCTCATCTGCTAGTACGATGGCGGGATTTGTCACCATCGCTCTTGCGGCAGCTACTCTCTGCTGCTGACCGCCAGACATCTGATAGGGATATTTACCCAATACATCCTGAATGTTCAGCGCTTGGGCAATCTGTGGAATACGCTGCTCTATTTCACTGGGTTTGGCACCTGCGATGGAAAGGGCCAGAGAGATATTTTCATAGGCGGTCAAGGTGTCCAGAAGATTGAAATTCTGAAAAATAAATCCCAGCTTTTTTCCTCGAAAGTCTGCAAGCTGTGCCCCGTGAAGCGCCGTGATGTCCTTTTCTTCTACATAGATATGACCGCTGGTGACGGTATCAATCGTGGAAATGCAGTTCAGCAAGGTGGTTTTGCCAGAGCCGGAAGCACCCATGATGCCGAGAAATTCTCCTTTGCGAACAGAAAAAGAAATGTGGTCGATGGCTTTTGTCAGGTTGCCTTTGTTACCGTAAAATTTTTGGATGTCATCCACCCGTAAGATCGTATCGCCCATAGGTCAGGCTCCTTTCTCAAAAGCGCCTTGCTTTTGTGCTTTTACTCTACCACAAGGAATTTTCCGATGCCATTAAATTGGATTACATTTGTATTACCAAAATGTAAGGTTGAAAAAAGCGAGGCTTTACAGCCCCGCCGCCTGCAAATAGCTTTCCGTAGGAAAAACCATCGTCACAGTCGTTCCCTGTCCCGGAACGCTGGAAATAGAAAGTGAGATATTCATTTTTCGACATAGCCTTTGGCTCAAGTACAAACCAATGCCGGTTGATTTGGAATAACGGCGGCCGTTTTCACCGGTAAAGCCTTTGTCGAACACGCGCGGCAAGTCAGCAGCAGAAATACCAATGCCATTATCGGAAATGAAAAGAGATACCGTGTTTTTCTCTGCTCTGGCTGAAAATTCAACTTGTAAATTATCTTTCCGATACTTGATAGCGTTGGACAGAATCTGTCCGATCACAAAGGTGCAGCTCTTGCTGTCTGCGGCCACAGGAATATCCAGTTCCTTTAGAACCGGCTTTCCACCGACCTGAATCAACGGCTTTGAGTACGTTTTTAGCGCAGCGTACACCAATGCCTGCAAGGTGGTTTTCTCCACCTTAAAGTCCTTTTCCACATCGGTACTGCGGGCGTAATATAGCACCTGCTCCACATAAGCATCAATTTTCCGCAGTTCATCGTCAATTCGCAGTGTGGTGGGATTCTTTTCATTTTCAACGATCAGCCGGGCAGAGGTGATAGGCGTTTTGATTTCATGCACCCATGAATCAAGGTATTCCCGATATTCACGGTTCTCCTGCTCTGCACAGGCAAGCTGGTCGTTCTGGTATTTGTTGCAGCACCGCAGAACGTCCACCAAAATCTGCCCCTCTAAAAAATGAGGCGGCACCATTAACTCGCCTAAAAGAGTTTTTATGTCCATCTGTTCTGTCATTTTTTGAAGCAGATTATAAAAACTCTGCTTGCGGAAAAAATCATACAGCAGCGCTATACTGTACGCTGCAAGTAAAATCACCTCGGCAAACAGAATAAACACAGCAGGTGTTTCAATCAGCCAGAGGAGCGCAAGCAGCACGAGTGCAGCCACCAGCATACAAATCAGGGAAAAGATACGGTCAAGCAGATACTCGGATAACTTCATACGCAATACCCTAAACCACGTTTCGTTTCCAGATAGTCCGGCAGACCGATTTCGGTCAGTGCTTTCCGTAACCGAACGATATTGACATTCAATGTGTTTTCGTCTATAAATTGTTCACTCTGCCAGAGTTCATCAATAATAGCGTCACGGGGAATAATGTTGCCCTTATTCACCATAAGCAGGCGCAAAATCCCAAGTTCATTTTTGGTAAGTGATTTTTTGTTCCCTTGATAGCTGATTTCCGCCTTGAGCAAATTTAAGGTCAAGCCTTTGTGCGTGAGAACGATGTTGTCCTGTACTTCATAGGTCCGAGCCAGAAGTTTTTGGATTCGCGCCAAAAGAATCTGTGCATTGTACGGCTTTGCAATATAATCATCTGCGCCGATGTTCAAGCTCATCAACTCGTCAAAATCGCTGTTTCTGCTGGTAAGTACAATGATAGGAAGATTGGATTTCTGTCGGATTTCTCTGCATACTTGGAAACCATCCTGATAGGGCAGATTGATGTCTAAGAGAATCAAGTTAGCCCCTGATGAAAGAGCAGCTTGCACAATGTGGTGAAAATCATCGCTGCTGTCGCATTGGTAGCCGTACTTTTGAAGAAGCTGAACAAGTTCCTCGCGGATTGCCGGTTCATCTTCTATAATGAAGATTTTCATGCTCACACCTCCATATTCTATTATATTTCGATTTTTCAGAGAATACAATGCTCAAACTATGAACAATAAAGTTTAGCAACAATGCACTTTGCATCATTTCGCCAATCGTCCATGAACTATAAAATGTATATGGGTGATGCAGAATGGCGAAAATCGAGGACTGTCCCGGCTTTGAAACGTTCGGAGCGGATGTCAAGGCAGCTCGAAAGGCAAAACAGCTTTCCCGCAGTGCGCTGGCTGACATGATACATTGTGACAGCCGGTATCTTGCGAACATCGAAAACGAAGGCACGCTGCCCAGCCTGCCGGTGGTGATTCAGCTGATAAAAATATGTGGTCTGCCCGTGGAGCGGTACTTCAACCCGGAACTCATGCGGGAAGAAAGTGCGGAACGTCAGCGGGTCAGCCACAAGCTGCAGCTTTGCCCGGAAGAATACTTACCCATCGTAGAAGGTGCCATTGACGGTGCCTTACGAATCCATGAACAGGAAAAAGAGCCCGTGTGTGTCTGATTGTCATGCACGGTCATTGAGAGGATGCAAAAGCGTCCTCTTATTTTTTTGCATTTTGCGGGCAGAACGGGGGTGTTGTGGTGTCATAGTAGTGGGGAAAGGTAACGTAGCAAGCATAGGGAGTGTAGCCACTCCCGGCAGAAATGCTTGCTGGGGAGTACCCCAGACCCCCAAGAAACGAGGTGAAACTATGACGAACCGAACCCGAAAAATTGTTCTGCGTGTTCCCGTGACGCCGGAGGAACAGGAACTTATCCGGCAGAAGATGGCTCTGCTGCACACACGGAATTTTTCTGCCTACGCCCGGAAGATGCTGATAGACGGATATGTTGTCCACATCGACACCACCAACATCCGGGCGCAAACCGCCGAACTGCAAAAGATTGGTGTCAACGTCAATCAGATCGCGCGGCGGCTGAACAGCATGGGGCCGCTGTACACACAAGACGTTGCGGACATCAAGGGAGCATTGGCGCAGATATGGCAATTACAAAGATACATCCTATCAAGTCAACGCTGAAAAAGGCACTGGACTACATCGAGAATCCGGCAAAGACGGATGAAAAGATGCTGGTATCCTCCTTTGCCTGCTCCTACGAAACCGCCGACATCGAATTTGAACTGCTGCTGTCACAGGCCATGCAGAAAGGCAACAATCTGGCCCACCACTTGATACAGTCTTTTGCGCCGGGCGAAACCACGCCGGAGCAGGCCCACGAGATTGGTCGACAGCTTGCAGATGAAGTCCTGCAAGGAAAATATCCCTATGTACTGACCACGCACATTGACAAGGGGCACGTCCACAACCACATCATTTTCTGTGCTGTGGACATGGTGAACCAGCGGAAGTATGTTTCCAACCGGCGGAGCTATGCTTACATCCGGCGCACCAGTGACCGACTTTGCAAGGAACACGGCCTGTCCGTGGTAATGCCCGGCCAAGACAGAGGCAAGAGCTATGCCGAGTGGGACGCACACCGCAAGGGCATGAGCTGGAAGGCGAAGCTGAAAGCTGCCATAGATGCAGCCATCCCGCAGGCCAAGGATTTTGACGATTTTCTGCGGCTCCTGCAGGAGCAGGGCTACGAGGCCAAGCGTGGCAAGTATGTTTCGTTCCGTGCGCCCGGACAGGAACGGTTCACCCGCTGCAAAACGCTGGGCGAAGCCTACACCGAGGAAGCCATCATCGAGCGCATTAAAGGACGGTCCGTGGAACGGAAGCCCAAAGAAAACCATAAAATTTCGCTGCGGATTGATTTGGAGAACAGCATCAAGGCCCAGCAGTCCGCAGGGTATGAGAAGTGGGCAAAACTCCACAATCTGAAACAGGCTGCCCGGACGCTGAACTTTCTGACGGAGCATGAAATTGATAGTTACCCGGATTTGGAAAGCCGGGTGGCCGAGATCACCGCCGCCAGCACCGAAGCTGCCGCCGCATTGAAAGCAGCAGAGCGCCGGCTTGCAGAAATGGCCGTGCTGATAAAGGATGTAACCACCTGTAAGGAACTGCACCCACTGTTGCAGGAGTATCAGCGGGCTGCTGACAAAAGCAGTTCCGACGTAAGCATGAAGGAACCTTGATTCTCTATGAAGCAGCGGCGAAAGCTCTAAAAGAGCAGGGCTTTCAAAAGCTGCCCGACCTCTACGCCCTGAAAAACGAGTATAAGCAACTGGCCGAGCAGAAAGACCAGCTGCAACAGCAGTACACCGAAGCCAAACGCCAGATGCAGGAGTATGGCATTATCAAGCAGAATGTGGACGGCATCCTACGGACAACACCGGGAAAGGAGCAGATGCAAGAACGGTAAATCTGCACAAAATATTGTTCGGATTTTTGAACTACAAACGCTTAGACCGGGTGGCGTTTCCACCCGAAATCATGTAAAATAGACTTAGACAACGAAAGCGAGGAACCCTCTATGGCAGAAGTGAACGATAACAGCTCTATCCAGCTTTTTGAAGATCAGAAAATCCGTACTGCATGGGATGCAGAAAAGGAAGAATGGTATTTTGCCATCGTTGATGTGATTGCTGTTCTGACTGACAGCGCAGACCCACAGAACTATTGGCGCGTTCTAAAAAAGCGTCTTAAAGACGAAGGAAATGAAACCATTACAAATTGTAATGGTTTGAAAATGACCGCTCCTGACGGCAAAAAGCGCAAAACGGATGTCGCTAACACTGAACAGCTCCTGCGCATCATCCAGTCAATCCCATCTCCGAAAGCTGAACCGTTCAAGGCATGGCTGGCAATGGTAGGCAAAGAACGCATCGAGGAAACAATCGACCCGGAGCAGGCCATTGACCGTGCGCTTGATACCTATTTGAAGAAAGGCTACTCCGAAGAATGGATTCATCAGCGGCTTTTGGCAATCCGCATCCGAAATGAGCTGACGGATGAATGGAAGAAGCGCGGAGTGCAAAAGGGTAAGGAGTACGCTATCCTGACCGACGAAATCTCCCGTGCATGGTCCGGCATGACCACAGGACAGTATAAGCGGCTGAAAGGTCTAACAAAAGAAAATCTCCGGGATAATATGACCGATTTGGAACTTGTGCTGACCATGCTGGCGGAAGCATCTACCACGGATATTTCCAAGACTGCAAAGCCACAGACCTTTGAAGAAAACAAGCAGGTTGCCAAACGCGGCGGCAAGGTGGCCGGCATTGCGCGGCAGGCTCTTGAAGCGGAAACCGGCAAGCCCGTTATCACAGAAAAGAATGCGTTTGACTTCCAGCAGCTTGTGACCGACATTGTAGAAGATGCCGCCGAACTGCCGGAAAATCCCACCGAGAAAAAAGATAAAGACTGATACATGAAAAATAGCCGGACACAGCAGCCACAAGGCCACCGTGTCCGGCTATTTCTGTGTTGACAATGGCACATTACTTTGATTGAAAATAATGTGTGGATGTCAAGCTGGCGGTATTATTCACCCGTGAAATCAAACCTCTGCCCGTCAAAGTCAGCATCGGTCATTTGCTCCAATTTTGCAATGGTGCTGTTTTCCAGTTGCCGCATTTCGGTGTCCATATCCGGCAGAGCGGTCAGCATTCGCGCTATCGTGCGGCGGCGGTCAGAAGTGTGGTACATACAAATCAAATTTTCTTCTTCTACGCTGAAATTCATGGTCAGACCTCCATTTCATGTTGTTTACTGCGGGCCGCTGACCTTTTCGGGCTGGCGGCCTGTTTCGTTTCGGAAAGCTGCTTGTGGACAGAAGCACGGGGCTTACGGATGTCCTTATCTCGATTCTCGCTTTTGTCAACCAGCGCGTAGATGCCGAAACGGTCTTTCACGCTGGACAGGTGCAGGGACTTGTACGGCAACATGGCAAGCAGCTGGTCCGTGTCCCGACTGGATGCCAGTTTGGTGAAGTAGGGCGATACCTCCACCATAAAACGATTCTTGTCCGGGCTGTTGGGAGCAGCCAGACGCTTCATATCGGCTACGATACGCTGTGCCTCGGCCTCGATCAGCCCGGTGTGCAATGCCGCAAGGTGTTCTTTGAAATCACCGGGCTGTGCAGATTCCCGACTGCGCTGCTCCTGCCGGATGGCCGCTTGCAGAAGTTCCGGGTCACGGGGCTGCATTTCATACCGCACGAACTCTCCAAAATATTTGTCCGATCGGCTGTCGAAATGCTCTTTGAGGCCAATCTCCCGCATTCCACTTTCGTAGATCAGGCGATTGGAGCCCACGGGCAGGGCGGCATCCCGGATGTGCTGGAAATGCTGCTGGTAGTCCAGTTCATACAGATTGCCTTGCACAGTTCCGTTGGCCGCGCCGGTCAACTCCACCGCATAGGCAAGAATCCTGTCGTGGGTCTGTTCACCGCAGAATTTCCATGTGTTGTAGGCTTGGGTGTTTTTGAGCAGCACATCCCGTTCCCGGAAGCAGAATGTTCCAGAGGGCCGGGACAGCCACAACAGCAGCTTATCTTCCGGCTGGTCGCTGCGGGCGGTCTCCCGCAGCATCTTGATGTCATAGGCAAAATCGCTCTGATAGTACGCAGTGTTCTGGTGCATAATGGCTTCCAGTGCAGCGATCACATCCATGCTTTCAAATTTTTGCACGGCTTACACCTCCAATTCTTTTGTCTTTTCCCGTGGCGGCGGTTGCTTGCTCTGCTCCTTTTTTGCGGCATCCAGCTGTGCCCGGATGGACGGCTTTTTCGGTTTTGCGGCGCGGGACTTCTTGGCTTTCGGTGCCTTTTCCTCGGCCTTGACTGCGGCGGCAAGGTCCGTCAGAGAAATTTGTTCTCCGGCCTTTGCTTTGGCCTCCAATTCGCCCAGAGAGGGCGCATTGTTCAGCACACCGTCAATCATGTTTTCGTTCTGTTCGGTGGAAAGTTCTGCGGTGCGCAGCGGGTTTTCCCGCAAGAACTCTGGCACCTGCTGGAAGCCCACACTATCGCAGTAGTGAGCGGTATTTTGTCCGTTCTGGTGCAGCACCACCACATCCGAAACAGACAGCGAATGCCCCTTAAAGTCTGCCGGATGGTCTACATTGAATGTACGGTAGATGTCCTCCAATGTGGTACCCGCAGCCAGCGGCGCGGCGTATACTTCCGTATAATTGGCCTTGTCCACGGTCAAACCGGCAGCCAGCAGGCGGTCGTAGGGCTCAAAACGGTAATCGCGGGTGGAATCCTCGTTGCGCAGTTGGTAGATGGAAAAGCTGTCCTGCTGTGGTGCTTCAAAGCCTGCCGCTGCGTATTCCTCTACCGTCATTCCAGCATCGGCCGCTTCCTGCGCGATCTCTGCCTGCACCTGCGCCTTGTAGTCCTGCAAGCTCTGGTCAAAGTCGGCCAGCTTGGGCGGTTCCGGCAAGTTATACTGGCCTTGGTTGAGCAGCGGGCGGCAGTCCTGCACATAGGCCACAACAGTGTTGTAATAGGCAGCCTGTTCCGGCGAAATGTTCTGTTCCTCCCGCAAAGCGGCGGTGGCTGCCTGCTCCATGGCCGAAATATTGCAATGTTGTTTGAGGTACGGGATAAACTCGTTCAGCACCATTTCCCGCTCTGCCTTGTCTTGTTCCCACGCTTCCGGGCCTTTGTTGTGCAGAACAAAATTTCTCCAGCTCTCGTCCTTGGCGTAGTATTCGTGGTAGTTCTGGATATGCTGAACCAAAGAACCCTCTCCGTCACCAAAATCCTGCCGTCCCTCGTAGTTGTCGGGTTGGCCGTTCAGGGTAAAATCAATACGGAATGCGGTCTTGTCGTACCAGCCGCCCGTGTAGCCGTCCTTTTCCCGGTCCGTGTGCTGGGCGGTGTCCAGTTCTTCAAAGACGCGGTTTGCCACGGACAGCGGCATGATTTCGCCGTCCTGCAGCTTGTCACTTTCGCTCCAAAGAATTGTGACCGTAGGTTCTGCGGCGGGGTCTGGAATTTTAACGGGTGCGGGAATTTCGTTGGCCTTTTCCGCCGCCTCTTGGAACGCCGCCAGCTTGTCGCCCAACAGGACTTCCGACACTGCGGCTGTCTGCCCCAACAGATTAAGCGCTTCCTGCCCGGCATCCGGCAGGGTCAGACCGGGCGCGTCCAACTGCCCGCCGTCCAGAGCTTTATTGTCCGGGCCGTACAGGGTGTAGTCATAGCCGGAATCACAGGTCTGGATGAACAGGGTGTTG
>ENA-OPBX01001085-OPBX01001085.1-human-gut-metagenome-genome-assembly--contig:-NODE-1085-length-15466-cov-2.834274_pt1 | contig 15466 bp, 6 predicted proteins | sample MGYA00241075_ERZ501466 | MGnify/ENA primary metagenome ERZ501466 (study PRJEB25962, sample SAMEA2042633) | human gut metagenome | biome: human gut; feature: human-associated habitat; material: faeces...
CTGGAATGTGTATCCATATTGAAGCCGGTGAAGCTCATCTCCGGAAACAGCAGCAGCCGTACTTCCATCGCCTGTGCGAGATTGCAGATGGAGAGAGCTGTTTCCTTGTTTTTTTTGTATTGTTTGGGAAAAATTTCTGTTTGTGCAAGTGCAATTCGCATAGAAAGAACCTCCGAATTTTTTTTCATTATACCATAGGATTTCATATTCTGCAAGCATCTTGCAAGAACTTTTTCTACAAATAATCGGTAAAATAAACGAATTTGTTGAAATATAAGGATTCCATTTCTGGAAATATAAGAAAACTTTTTTAAGTATTTTCGTTGAAATCAGGTGCTTTTTCGTGTGCAACATCTATTTTAATTAAAATTAGCACGATTTTTGGAAAAAATATTGTGCAATATATACAAAAATGGAACGTGTGAATTGAGAAAGCAGACGAAAATCATGATGAAATCGTGACGAATCTTAAAATAGCCTTGACAAAGTGCAGGCGGATTGGTATAATATTGTTATGATGTGTTTATAGAATTGAAATAAAGGGAAATGCTCTGAAAATGGGTTCCCATACTTGAGAAAAAGAATTGCAAAAAGAATAGAGGAACAATCATGACACAAAAAGAACTGCGAAAACTGAAAAAAACAGAACTGCTGGAAATGATGATTGCCCTGCGGAATGAATTGGATCGAGTGCAGGCAGAACGGGATGCATTGCAAGAACAGCTGAAAACAGCGGAACAGAACGTTTTGCATCAGGTGGAAACAGATGCAGTGCTGGCAGTTCAAAAAATATTAAAAGCAGTTGAGGATGAAACCGCTGCTTATCGGAAACGCATCCAAGCAGAATCCAAAGAAACAAAATCGGCATCACCGGAAGTTCCGGCGGATTCTCAGTAAGGAGGCGGTTCGATGGAGAAGCAAACGATGAATTTTCCAACTGCTGCACAGCTGACGGAGGAACTGAAACGAATCCGATACCAAAAAGACTTTCGGAAGATGCTGCGGAGCACCATTTCTTCTTTGCTGGTGGTTGCAGCGGTTGCCGTGTTGATTTCGATGCTGTTTTTGCCGGTTCTGCGTGTGACAGGAACGAGCATGACACCTACATTAATGAATGATGAGTTGGTGATTTGCGGAAAGCGGAGCAACTTCAAAAGCGGCGATGTGGTTGCTTTTTATTTTAACAACAAAATCTTATTGAAGCGAGTCATTGGCGTTGCCGGCGATGTGATTGACATCAAAGAGGACGGAACGGTTTACGTCAATGGAACAGCGTTAGAAGAACCATATGTCAATGAACTGGCATTTGGCGAATGTGATTTGGAGTTGCCGTATCAAGTTCCGGAAAGCCGGATCTTTGTAATGGGTGACCATCGTGCTACTTCTGTAGACAGCCGTTCGAGTGTGGTTGGCTGTATTGCAGAGGAATATGTTGTTGGCAGGGTCATTCTTCGGGTTTGGCCATTAAAAGAAATTGGAACAATTCAGTAATGTAAGGGTATTTCATTTTATCCAATGAAGGAGGGCATTTTTTATGAACATCAATCAGAAAATTCAGGAATTTCTGACAGAACATCAATATCAAAAGAAGAGAAGAATTTTTACGGCAGTTTTGTCTTTGATGATTGTGTTTTCTGTTGTCAGCAGTCTGATTATGCCCGCCATTAGTATGACCATGCAGGATTTGGACGATGCAGCAGCGGTGGATACCATTGATGCAGAGCCGGCGGAAGAAAATATCATGCTGCTGGGAGAAAGTGCACCAATTGATTTGATAACAAGTTCCAGTACACATGAAATTACAATTACAGATAAGGATGCAAATAACAAAGATATAACGGATAACGATTATAATAAAGACGGAAATTCTGCAAATCTATCATTTTTTATTAAATATACTCTTTTAAAAATGAAAAATAGATTCGATAAAAATAGTGAGTATGATTTATACATTGATTATGATAATTTGAATGTAACAAGCATTGAAGATGGAAAAATATTTGACTCAGATTATAGTGTAGACAAAGAAGCTGCTACATATACATTTGATAGTACTGAAAAACGTATAAAAATCAAATTGACGCAAGATTATATTGACAATTATGTTGATGCTGAAGATAAGACTGGTGATTTAACAGGTAGTTTTTATTTTTCTGGTACAGTAAACCGTAAAAATGATGCCAGCGGTGACCAAACCATTAAAATTGGTGGAGAGGAAATCACGGTCAAGTTTCAAGATAAGAATGTAAGCTTAACCAAAAATGGTTTGGTAGACTCTGCCAATAATGGCGACATTGTATGGACGATTAATGTAAATCCAAACGGACTTTCTTTGAAAGATTATACTTTGGTTGATAATATGTTGCAAAAGGCTTCTGGTGATGTTTCCATTACCCCAGCTGGTGCGGCAATATATGATTTCAACAGCAAAAAAGTAACCTTTGATGAAAATAATACTGGCAATGTAACCATTACCTATCGCACAAAAATTGGAACAGCGGATTTGCAGGCTGGCAGCGTGAAAAATGAGGCAACCCTTCAAAAGGATGGGGAAGAGCCTATTAAAGATTCAAAAACAGTTGAACTTAGCAAAACACCAATCCATGTTACCAAATACGGAGAAGCAGACTATGAACATAACAAGCCCAGAGGTAATAAAATCGACTGGACGATTACGATTACAAATGAATACAATACATCTCTGAATGGCTATCAGATTAAGGATGCTAATTTGCCGGAAAACGGTGTTACCATTTCACCAAGTGGCGGCACGTTGACGAAAAATGGTGATGGCACTTGGACATTGAATGTAGCGGATAATGTAACAGGAGTTACCTTAAATTATAGTGCAGATGCAAATGATGGCGACAATACAAACAGCGTTTCTGTTAACTATCCAGACGGAAAGCCGACTGGTGGAAATGCAGAAAAAACTGTGCAATATAAGAAAGAATCAGAAATGATTTCTGTCAATAAAAAAGGTGATTACAATCAGGATACCCACGAGATTACTTGGACGATTCAGGTAACGCCGGTAAATGGCTATTCCCTGAAGGATTATTATCTGGAAGATAGTCAGTTCCCAACATCAGCAGGTGATTTCCAGTTGACAGATTGCAATACATCTGATTTTAAAATTGAAAATGGCAAATTAACATTTACAAATGATATTCAACAGGCTGTTACATTGCAATACAAAACAAAAGTTTCTGTTCCGAATAATGATACCAATGCAGAAGTGACAACCGTTGTCACCAACGAAATTAAAGATAAATTTACCAAAACAACCGTTGTATCTGTTTCTGTAAAGTCCAGAAATACCATTGCAAAAACAGCTCGCAGTCAAAATATGAGTTTATCACAGAGCAATGCAATTTCGCAAGAGTTTTCTTGGAAAGTGGACATTACAAGAGATGGCAGCTTTGATGGCTATATTTATCAGGATACCTTGACAGCTTCTACAAATGGGACACATACCATTACACCTAATCAATTAGCTGCTTTAAAAGTCTCTGCAAGAACGAACTCTGGTGATACACCAAAAACATTGACAAAAGGTATAGATTATGAAGTTGTCGAAAAAGCAGATAAAAGTGGATTCGAAGTAAAATTCCTGTCTACAACAAAAGATTATAACTATATTTCTCTCACATACAGCACAACCGCTACGATTCCAGAATCTGCTGCTTATGGACAGTATACCTTTAACAACAAGGGTTCTTCCGACAAGGGCGGCGGTGAACCGAATCCGGGCGTTACCATTGAAAAGAAAAATCCAGTGCAGACGATTGACATGACCGTTAGAAAGGACTGGGCAAATGATAATGCAAATGTAAGACCAAATAGTATTACATTTAAGGTTCAGTATCAGGAAAATAACACTGGCGACTGGAAAGACTTGAAACAATCCGGCAACACTTATTTGTTTGAGGGCGATAATGATTATAGTTCTGCAAGTGTGGTAGAAGTTACAGTAGATAGCAATGGCAACTGGGCAACAACTGTTTCCAATTTGCCTGTTAGTGTTACAAAAGGCGACACTACTACAAAAACATATCAGTATCGAGTACAGGAAATCAAGTATAATAATGATACTGCTATAAAAAATGGTGAGATTTCAATCAATAGCGGTATTTATCGGGCAGACAACAACGGTATTAGTAGTGTTGTTTCTCAGAATAATGTAGCAGCAAGCGTTACCAACAAATACCATCCATACATCTCCCTGACACCAGTAAAGGATTGGAAAGATTCCAATAACCAAATCATTACAAACTACAATGGCGATATTACAGAAATCACCGTTGTTCTGGTAAGCAAGAATAGTGAGAATAGTGATGGAAAATTCTATCCGGTCAAGGATAGCAGCGGAAAACCTCTGACTGCTACGCTGAACGCAAGCAATGGCTGGGGCAAAAATTTAACCGCATGGAGCGGCTTGTCCAGTGAAAAAGAATATCGCTTAATCGAAACAGAAGTCAAAATAGGGAATGACACAAAAACAGTCTTTACAGTTTCAGATAGCGGCGATTACTATTCCAATAAGGAAACCTCGTTCGTTGTAGGAGATACTTATTATAAGGCTGCTCTGGCTGAAAATGTTACAAAGGTAAGTTCTGATACGAATATTTCTGTCACCAACACCGTCTATGAAAAAAAGAATCTCCAGATTGGTGTTACAAAGCAGTGGAGTCCGTCCAAGCCGGATGGTGTTTCCGGCGTTGTCGTAGAATTGCAGAGAAAAGCCAGCAATTCGAATGACTGGACAGCTTATCCGGAAAACGATACCACAAAATCACAGCAAACCTTAAATGATTCTAACAGCTGGCACGCAAGCTGGAGCAATCTGCCAAATCAAAACGCAGACAGTACTGGCAGAATCAGCTATACCTATCGGGTTGTAGAAGTTGGCTATGTAAAGACAGATGGAACGAAAGTTGCGATTCAGAATAATGCGTTCGCACTGGCAAAGGATACACAAGGTAACGCTGACGGACTCTATCGGGTATCCTATCAGAATCAGGAATTGACAGCGGACGGAACTGTTACCATTACAAACAAGCATGAAACGCTGAAATCCATTGAACTGACACCGGAAAAGAAGTGGACAGGAGATAATGAAACCGTCCGCCCAACAAGCGTTACCTTACAGCTGCAAAGAAAAGCTGGAGAAAACGGCGAGTGGCAAAATGTAGAGGGAAAAACGATTACATTAAATACGTCTAATTCTACGGTATCAACAGAGTGGGATGGAACTACTTGGTGGAAATCGAATCAGAAATTTACAGACCTTCCTACAAATGAAATTAAAGTAAATCCGGATGGTTCTTATACAGAAACAAAGTATTCTTATCGTTTGATTGAAACTGGTTATGTTCCAAATGGAAGCAGCACATCTGCCTCTATCAGTGCTAATGAAAATTCATTTGTTATTGTTGCAAATGGTATTACAGGTAAGTATACTTTTACTTCTACAGAAAATAGTTTTGGTAGCAATGGAACATTGACGCTTACCAACAATTTTAAAGAAGATGTTGGTATGGAAAAAAGTGTAATTGATAAAGAAGGAAAGGAAATTCAATCTATTGATGCAGAAGATTTAAAAGAATGGACGACAATAGAAGAAAACGGTGAAAAATATTATGTTTTTAACTGGTTGATTCGTTTTAAGTCTGATGTGTCAGATACATGTACTGGATCAACGGATACAAGATTAACACCTGTTATTGATGTTCTTCCTGATGGATTCACATTGTGCGAAGGTACTCAATCAGTACATATACCATTATATGGTATTTCAAATGTTTCAGATTGCTTAAAAGAAATTCATAGTAAATTAGGTTCTTATTATCCAGTTCCTCTTTTCACTTGGAGAGAAAATTTTGCGATGGATATGCAGAAAAAATATACAGAGGCGGAACTGTGGGATAATGCATATCAAAATAATTTTTATTATTATACTGATAATTATAATGGAAGTAGTTTATCTTACAATGGGAAAAGCTATAGTTATGATCAGTCTTGCAATGAACAATTTAAAGGGCATGCTGTTGTAATATTTAATAGACCAGTTACAAATAATGGAGCAAAATTCCCATTTATCAGTTATAGTACAAAAATTAAGTGTACAGATTTAGATAGAGAAGTTAAACAAGGAAATTATGTGATTACAAATAATGCAAACAGATACTTAATGAAAGATAATGTAATCACAGATGAAAAATCGAATGCTTCCGCTTCTCTCATCATCAAAAACCAAACCCCAACCGACCTCATCACAAAAACCTATCAGTCAGCCGCTCTTCCGGGTTATATCTCTTATACCTTGGATATTAACCCGCAGGGCAAAACCCTTTCCAGCGGCGATACCATCGACATCGAAGACCTCTTCAAAACCGTTAGCTATTATGACAGCGACTGGAATGGTGGCGAAACGACAAATGGCGAAAATCTGGTCGATGTCCTGATGCGAAACATCAATATTTACAAGATTGATGCAAACGGCGACAAACAGCAGCTCTCTGCCAGTGAGTATACCCTGCAGTTCGATTGCAGCGAAAATGGTGTGCAGAGTGATGGCGAAAAGGGTGCAGCTCTTCTGAAACTGACGGTTCCGGATGCAACCCATTTGCAGGTGACTTATTCCTATAAAATCATCGCCAACAAGAATACACCATCTGTCATTCATGGCTGCAAAGTCAGAAAAAATGGCCGCTATGTGCCAATGGAGAGCGGTCTTGTTCCGCCAGCAGGCGATAAGATTACCTTCTCCAACACGGCAAAGCTGAAAGCAGACAGTGCCTCCGGAGAATCTTCTCATAACAATCAGGAATATACCGTATTCCAGTCTGGCGGTACGATTTCTACCAACCCGATTCCAAAGATTTATAAGGTCAATACTGGTGACTATACCATCAAATCTTTGAACGCAAGCTTCTTGCTGGCAAAGTATGAATCCGGAAGCTGGTATTATGCATCAAAGGTGAATGCAGATGGAGCGATTACTTGGGGCAATCAGACTTTTAGTGGAAAAATGGTTCCAAAGGCAGATGCAACAGATGCATATGTCATCAAAGTGGAAGGAACACAGCCGAAAATCAGCTTGGAACAAAATGTGCTCTATAAGCTGGTAGAAATCTCTGTTCCGGCAGGTTATGAGGGTTCCAACTTGAATCTGCCGTCTGGTACAGATTTCAGAGCATTGGTGACTGGCTATCTGAACAGCAATCTGACAAATTACAACGGACAGGATTATACTATATTCCTGAACAACTATAATCCGAATCATTACTTCTCCTTTAACAGCAATGTCAGCGGAAATAATATTCCACATGATGTGAGCCAAAGCGAGATTCAACAGATTAAATCGGGTGATGACCTCAATATTCCGAATAATGAATTGATTGACATTGGTGTGCAGAAGCAGTGGGTAAATAGTACCAATACAATTCCAGAAAATGCTTCAATTACAGTAGAACTGTACTGGTCATATGAAAAGAGTACCAGCGGCATTCCAGCCAGTGCAATATTGGCAACTGCAGCGGATTTGTGTATTCTGGACAGCAGCTTTAACGCAACAAAGATTTTGACAAATCAAGAAAATGCAAAAGTTTGGACAGATTTGCCGAACGGAAAAGCTGGCAAGCCGATTTACTACTATGTAAAGGAAACTGCTTATACTTATGGCGGTAACACGTATACCTTGCAGGAAGATGGCAGCTATAAAAAAGATGGTTCTGACCTCGGCGGATATTTGCCGATTTATCAGAACAATGCAGCCAATGGAGATGCAACGGTTCAGATTCAGAACACACAGCGTCTGATGCTGAAAAAAGTGTGGAAAAATGTCAACAATGAGGATATGAAACCGCTGTCGAATTCTGTTGATGTTACAGTTTTCGGTATTAAAGTGGATGCTGTTGGCAATGAAACCAAAGAAGCATTGTTTACAAATCCAGTTACACTGGGCGATACGAACAGCTGGCAGCTAGATATTACAAGCTTGATTGGCAATAAAGATTTGAGTGTTTACAAGCGGTTTGAGGTAACAGAAACAGGCGTGGATACCAGCAATATGGTTATCAGCTGCGTATTTAACTTAAACCAAAATACTGGTGAAATTATCGTTACCAACAAGAGCACACAGCCAACCGATGCTTCTGTAACGGTTCAGAAAGCTTGGAGCGATGGCGAAAATCTGCACGATGCAGATACAGTATCGGTAGATTTGTATCAGTCTACGACTGCTCTGCCGAGTGGTACAACATTCAGCTTGGATTGGTTGAATAAAAACGCAACAAAGCTGGCTGACAAGACTGTAACGCTGAACAAGGATAACGACTGGAGTTATACTTGGGCGGAACTGCCGCTGAAAAATGATAGCGATCAACCATATTATTATTATGTATGGGAAGATACCGCAAACAGTACGATTGCAAACAAGGATAAGTATACAGCAACTTACACGAAATCCAGCAACAGCACAGCCTACAAGACCAACTACACCATCACCAACAGCAGAAGTGCGATTACAGTACAGAAGCAGTGGTATGATGAAGATGGAAATCTGATTACCAATCTGTATGATGAAGATGGAAATCTGATCGTAAATAATATGGCAAATTTGCAGGGAATCACGCTGAAGGTGTATAAAAAGACTGGAACAACAGCACCAGCTAACTTGAAAGTGCTTGCAATTGGCGATTCTATCACAAATGGTGATGGAAATAATTATCAGGGCTATTGGACATATCTAAAAAATGATTTGAACGCCAATCAGATTTCTGTTGATGGAGATGCAGGGACTTGGAAAAAAGGACGTACTGGCTATGCAATAAAAACAGTAAATTCAGGAAATGCTTCTGAACTTGGTTTGACATTTACAGAAAATCGCACTGGTATTTATGAAAACATTGATAGCGATTTCAATAATTCGCCAGATGTAGTTCTGTTAATGGCTGGTACAAATGATATTATCAGTAATTATCGTACTGGAATCATCAATAGACTGCAATCCTTAATTGAAAAAGTTCATGAAAAAGCACCAAATGCTGTAATATTTGTTGCAAGTATTCCAGACTTTAATTTTTCTGCTACAAGTGGAAAAGTCGTAAGTGAAAACTGGTTTAAATACTATGACCAAAATACTGGAAATGTGGTACAGTATCAACAAATTAGTTATAACGAAGCATTTGAAAAAATGATAAATGGATTTGTAAAAGACTACAATACACAAATTCAGTCTTTGGTAAATACATTATCATCATCTAATGGTTATAAAATTAAATTTGTTGACATTAACAGTGTCGTTCCAAAATCCTATTTGGAAGATGGCTGTCATCCAAATGATGATGGCAATAAGCTGATGGCAACCGCTTATTCCAACGCAATTCAGGACTACTACACCAACAAAGAACCGGTTCAGGAAAATGGTCAAGATTTGACCATTACGCTGAACAACAGCAACAACTGGCGTGCTGCGATTGATGTTCCGGCTGACAATGGTACCTATTGTGTAGAAGAAGTGAATGTTCCAGATGGCTGGGATGTCACCTATGAAAACAACGCACAGCAGGCAAACAGCACCACACCAATTTTGGTGAAGAACCAGAAGCAGCCGACTGACATCAATCTTACAGTAGAAAAGACTTGGGCGAAAGATGATGCATCTAATCGACCAAGCAACATTTCGCTGACTTTGCTGCGAAGCAATGGCAAGAAACAGGATAATTCTGATGCTGCAAACACAAGTGAATGGTTCTGGGAAGAACTGAGAATTCCAACACCAACACCGACAACGAGCGGCAACCGGTGGACGTTTGCCTATACAGGACTTCCGGCAAGCGATGCTTTTGGAAATGCTTACCATTACAAGGTACAGGAAGCAGCGGTCAGCGGCTATACCGTTTCTTATGGAACTGGAGAAGAAAACGGCGTGACTGCAGCAGCTGGCGAAACTGCAACCTTGCATGTAACCAATACCCGTGCGATTACATTGCAGATTGAAAAGCAGTGGTCGGATGGTGCAACGAATCAGCACTTGCAGGATGCAGTTCGAGTTCGGATTTATCGTTCGACAAATCCAAGCGATGTTCCAACTGCAAATCTGACCTTGCAGGTTACACCGGAAACGGTTTCTGTTGGTGTCAACGGAACGGCAACGGTTACTGCAAACAAAAAGATTACTGTAAAGGAAATCGCAAATGACACAATTGCAAATGCAACTATTTCTGAAGACGGAAAAACCTTGACCATTACTGGTGAAGAAGCAGGCGAAACCACCATTACAGTTACCGATGGAACGATGGAAAAGCAGATTTTTGTTACTGTATCGGTAGAACCAACTTTGAATCTGGATATTGAGCCGAAAAGCATTCAAGTTGAAGGAACTGCAACTCTGACACCAAGTATGAGTGATGGAAGCGATTGTAGCGGTGTTACTTATTCGATTACAGCAAATACTGATGTTGTTTCAATTAGCGGTAATACAGTTACTGGTTCGAAAGTCGGAACAGCAACCATTGTTGCAGAGCGAAACGGCAAAACATCAAATCCTGTTACCATTACCGTTACAGAACTGCCGCTGAGTTTGGATAAAGACAATGTAACTGTTTCTGTTGGCGATACGGCTACGATTCAGGCAAACCGGACTGTGACAATCTCACAAGCTCCAGTTGACAGCATTGCAACGGCTTCTGTAAGTGGAAAAAACATTACTGTAACAGGTGTTGCAGCGGGTTCGACTTCTTTCACTGTAAGGGATTCGGACGGACAGGAAAAGACAGTTTCGGTTACTGTTAACCCGAAGCAAGTGGCGAATGGAAAAGTGTTGGAAGGTGGCAAAACCTATATTTTTGAAATTCCAGCAGATAAGCAGGAAAATATTAAAAAGTTGGAAGTTTCGTTTAAGGATTATCCTACCAATAAAAGTAATGACGGAGTTGATGTGTATTTTAACGCTTTTAATGAGATAGGTTCAAAGCCAAATAGTTGGATTAAATTTAATGATGATGGCAGTATGAAAGATCTTTATATATTTGATGATTATGAAAATTATTTTTCTAAAGAAACTCGTGATGGATATACTTTTGGTACTGTTAGTGGCAATACTGCTATTTGGGAAAAGACAACAGCATCTAAAAATGAAAAAATCATTTTTAGACCGAAAGATACTGTAAAGAGTTGCACCATTACACAAATCAAAATCACATATAAAGACGGAACATCCTATACTGTCATTGATTTTGGTGGAGGAACTACGCCAACCACGACTACGACCACAACAATAACTACAACCACAACCACAACTACCACTACTGTGAAGGAAAAAGTATTTACAATTCCTGGCGTATCTGCTGGTAAAACCATTACAGTTACCGTAAAAGGTACAGCAGGCACTACCATCAATGGTTGCTTTGGATACAATGATAGTGGAAGCGATCATCCCACAACACCAACTTGGTATCAATGGGAATTTGGTAATCAAACAATCAATTCAGATGGCACATTGACCTTGACGCATACTGTTCGAAATACCTATACGGATGGAGATGTCTTCTTCAAGGTATGGCACAACAATTCAGCGGTGTCGGGTATTACCTACACGATTAGTGACAGCAGTTCCGGCGGCGGAGAATCGGGCGGCGGTTCTGGTGGCAGTGAATCCGGTGAAACAAAAACAGTGACAATTGAATCTGGTAAAGAAACTGATGTTTGGTTCAATGATGCTCATAGTGATGTTGCAGTTAGCAGCATTATGATTGATGCTAAGAAATTAACAGGCACTAATCATGTGAGAGTTCGTCTTAGAGGTAACACTGAAGATTGGGCAGGAGGTTTCTATCTTTCTCATTCTGATAGTTCTAATAGTTTTAATATTGAATCAAAGGAAAAATGTGAAGTTACATTAAATGGAACAGTGTATACAATTACTGGTATTCAATCTAAATTAAATCGGATTACATTTGCTGAATCTGACTTATCCGGCGATGTTGCAATAACTGTCAATTATGCCACCACCCCCCAATCCCTCTCAGCCCCACGCAGAGCCGTTGCAGCAGCGGCTGTCATCGAATCGGAACAGTTGCTCTCTGCCGCCAACGAAACCGCTGGCGTTCAGACACAGGCTCTCGAAAACACCATTGACGCAAGCGAAGTTTCCGATAGCGACTGGGCAAGCGGTCTGCTGCTCGAAATCGAAGCAGCCGACCACTGGCAGGGCAGCGTGACGAATCTTCCGGTTACCGACAGCAACGGCAACCCCTACTACTATTGGGCGGTGGAAGAGCCTGTCACGGGCTATACGCCAAGCTATCTGTTCCAGGATGCTGACAGCTCGCAGAGCAACGCCATCAAGGCAGATGCACAGGTGGACGGCACAGACATCATCGTCCTGAACACCAAGCAGGATACCTCCTACACCCTCCCCAGCACCGGCGGAACGGGCGTGACCCGCTATTATCTCATCGGCTTGCTGCTGATGGGTGGCAGCGGACTGGTAGTTTGTTATCAATTTCGGCGGAAACGCCATGGAAATTGTGCAAAATAAACAAAATTAGAGTTCTTCTGTTGACATTTTTGGAAAAAGTTTCAGAACTCCTTGACAAACGCATGGACTTGTGTTACAATAATATCAAGGAGTTCTGAATAAACAGAGAACCGTATGCGAAATGGCGAAATGCCATCACAACAAAAATTTAAAATGTATCTAAAAAATGGATACAAAGGAAAAGGAGCGTTTATTATGAAAAACACAAAAAGAGCAAGAAGAGCTGCAGCGTTCGCCGCAGCCGTAGTGATGGCAGCTTGTGCAGCCATTCCGATGAGTAGTTCGTTCTCTGCAAGTGCAGTAGATACGTATTCAATCACAATTAACAATGATAATGCTGGTCATACTTATGAGGCTTATCAGATTTTCAAAGGTTCTTTAAGTACCGATGGTGCTCTTGGTAATATTGAATGGGGCGATAATGTTAACTCTTCTGCTGAAGGCTTTTTGACTGCAATTCAGGGTATTGCTGATAAAAATGGTGAAACACCATTTACAAACTTAGATACAGCAAGTGCAATCGCTGCAAAGTTGGGTGAAAAAAATGCTGATGCAACTCTTGCTGCTAATTTTGCACAAACTATTGGTAATTATTTGACAGGTGAAGCAAAGGCTACGAAGAATACACAAACTCCTGATTCAGATTCAGATGGTAAACAGGAATATGTTCTTGATGTAACAGCAGCTGGTGCTGGTTATTATCTTGTGAAAGATAAGAATGACTCTCAAAATGGTCAAAATGATTCCTATACAACCTTTATCATGCGGGTTCTTGGAAAGTCTTCCGCTACTCCAAAGAGTGCACAGCCGACAGTTGATAAGCAAGTTTTGGATGAAGAGGCTGACGCTGAAGAGGGACACACAAATGGATGGGGCGAAAGTGCTGACCATGCAATCAACGAAAGTTTCAAGTTTAAGTTGACTGCAACTTTAAGTGCAGATGAAAATTATGGTGCATATAAAACTTATAAGGTTGTATTCCATGATACAATGTCAACAGGTGTTACTTTTGAGTCAATTGACAGTGTAAAGATTGGGAATGTTGTTATTCCAGTTAGCACTGATGATCCAAATGGTTATGAATGCTCTGCAACAGCAGGTTTAGAGGGCGATGGTGCTAAGGAATGGACATTAACAATCGCAGACTTGAAGAAGTATCAGGCTGATCTTACTGCTGGGGCAACTGTTGAGGTCATTTATAATGCTCATTTAAATGAATCTGCTATTGTTAGCAGTGCTAATGGTACTGAATTAGGAACTGCTGCTGCGAACAACAACAATGTTTACTTGCAGTATTCCAACAATCCGAATGTTTCTGGTGATAGCGACCTTGGTCAAACTCCGAAAGATTATGTTTGGGTGTTTACCTACAAGGTTGATAACAAGAAAGTTGACCAAGACGGAAATGTATTGGCTGATGCAGGATTTAAGCTGTATGATTCCACAGGGAAAACTGAAATTGGTTTGATTTATGATGATGCTTTGACAGCTTATCGACCAATTAAGGGCGATGAAGTAGCTGTAGAAATGAAATCTGCTGCCACTACTGGTGCATTTAATATTGTTGGTTTGGATGCAGGTACATATGTACTGAAAGAAACAAGTACACCTGCTGGCTATAATACGTGTGCTCCGATTACTGTTGAAATTGGAGCAGTTCATAAGGAAAATACAGATGGAACTACCGTTAATTTGACACTTACTCAGTCAAATACTAACAACACGATTCAGAACCAGAAGGGTTCTTCTCTCCCGTCCACCGGTGGTATCGGTACAACGATGTTCTACGTTGGCGGCGGTGTGCTGGTTGCAGGGGCTGGCGTGCTCCTCATCACCAAGAAGCGGGCAAAGAAAGACGCTGAATAAACCACAATCCGGAACGTCCGGTTTTCAAAAATCCTAATTTCACAGTCTGCCGGCGGGTGTATGCCTGTCGGCAGGCATTAGGGAGTGCCTCATGAGAAAGAAAAAAACAGGTGTTATTTCAACCATTTTTTTGATTTTGATTTTACTGGTGGGGCTCTCCGTAATGCTGTATCCAACCATCAGCGACTGGTGGAATTCCAAAGTACAAACCCGTGCCATTGCAAGCTATAGTCAGGCGGTCGAGGAACTGGACGACGGCGAAGCGGAACTGCTGCTCCAGCAGGCAAAGGACTACAACAAAGACCTTTACAACCTGCCCGCCCCGTTCACCAACTGCGACCAGCTTTCTGCGTATGATTCGCTCTTGAATATCTCCGGAACGGGAATCATGGGCTATATTACCATTCCTGTCATCCATGTGGAACTGCCGATTTACCACGGCACGAGCGAAGAAGTGCTGAATATTGCAGCCGGACATTTAAAGGGGTCGTCCCTGCCGGTCGGCGGAGCAACCAGTTCGTATCCCACGGCGTCGAAATACTCCAGCAGGCCGATGGATGCATAGCGCATTCCCACGGCGTACTTCACCGCCCGGTCAATGTCCGCCGCGGTGGTGACTCCCTGCTCAATGAGGTAGATGGACTCCCGGAACAGCGCCTGGGCAAAACGGTTCACCAGGAAGCCGGGCACACTGCGGTTCAGCACCACTACCTGCCGGTGCAGCGTCTCCAGCAGCGCCAGCGTACGGGTCACTGTGGCCTCCGCCGTCTTTTCGTGGCGCACCACCTCCACCAGGGGCAGCATGTGCACCGGCTGGAACGGATGCGCGATCAGAAGGCGCTCCGGGTGGGAAACCAGCCCCGCCAAGATCTCTGCGTCGATGGAGGACGTGCAGGAGGCGATCACCACGTTGGGCGCAGCGTTCTGCTCGATGGTCTCATAGACGGCCCGCTTCTCCTCAGTGCCCTCCGCCACTGCCTCGAAGACGAAGGTGTGCTCCTGCAGAGCGGCAGGGTCGTTGGTGATGGTGACCAGGGCCATGGCGGCCTGCTT